>Ga0123338_10001920_pt1 | contig 19713 bp, 19 predicted proteins | sample grotaG_FD_89793 | JGI IMG/M metagenome (GOLD analysis project Ga0123338, IMG submission 89793) | Glacier valley bacterial and archeal communities from Borup Fiord, Nunavut, Canada, to study Microbial Dark Matter (Phase II) -... | ecosystem: Environmental > Aquatic > Freshwater > Ice > Glacier ...
ACCGTCCCAATCCCCAGGAAACCCAAAAACGTCGCCGCAATCACCCACCAAAACTTCGCGCCAAAGCCCACTCTTTACTGTAAGGTAAACTTGAAATTGAAGTCTGAAACCAGCGCACCGAAACGGGTGCGGAAGGCGTCTAGATCCTTATGAACAGTCGTTCCAAGTTCGCCGTCGTCATGTCATCCAGTTGCCTGGTGTTCATTCTGTTGCTTGGCACGGTGCTGAGCAAAGCCGCTCCCGCCGATACTCCCGGCACCGGCGTTTATCGCCACCTCGCTGTCTATACTGAGGTGCTCTCCCGCATCAAGAGCGAATACGTGGAAGAGCCTGACATGAAGAGCGTGACGCAAGGCGCGCTCACCGGCATGCTGGAATCCATTGATCCTTATGCCAGCTACCTGAACGCCCAGCAATATAAGGAATACCTGAAAGATTTCGATTCGCATAAGGGCGATATCGGTGTCGTTCTCGCGAAGAAATACGGCTACATGACAGTCGTAGGTGTGGTGCCCAACTCCCCCGCCGCGAAATCCGGTTTCTCCACCGGCGACATGATTGAAAGCATAAAGGGCGTAGCAACCCGCGATATGCCTCTCGCCTACGCCAGCTTGCTGTTGCGCGGAGCCCCGAATTCCACAGTCGATCTGACCGTCCTGCGCCGCAAGCCGGAACCCCAGAAATTGACCCTCACCCGCGCCGTGATTGCTTACCCGGCAGTCACCTTCAAAATGCTCGATAACCAGATCGGCTACATCCGCCCAGAAACCTTAGCCAGTGGCAAGGTCAAAGAAATTGCAACCGCCATCGAAGACCTCCGCAAGAAGAACGCAACCAAGCTGGTTCTCGATCTTCGCAATTGCTCGGTAGGTGAGCCGGAAGACGGCGTTGCCCTCGCTAATCTGTTCCTCGATAAAGGTCTCATCGGCTACGTACAAGGCCAGCGCTACCCCCGCAAGGATTTCAACGCCGATAGCAAGAAGCAGATCTCGCAAGTTCCGTTAGTGGTGATCACCAACCGGGGCACCGCGCAAGCCGCGGAAGTAGCCGCAGCCGCTCTGCAGCAGGATAAGCGCGCAAAAGTTGTGGGTGAGCACTCCTACGGAGACGCCTCCATCCGCCAAGCCGTGACCATGGATGACGGCGGCGCCATCATCCTCTCAGTCGCCAAATATTACAGCCCGGATGGCAAAGCGATCCAGGACACCGGCGTCACCCCAGACACCGTCATGGCGGAAGCCGATCAACAGATGGAACTGGACGAAGAAGGCGACCCAGTAGGCAAAGACGAGGCTCCCGCGAAGTCCACGGAAGATCTGCTGCTGAAGAAAGCAATAGAAATCCTGAACGGCACTGCAAAGGCATAGCTTAAGGTCGTCTTCTACGGCCCGATGTGCTTTTCGCTCCTTCGGACGTTACTGCCACACCTGTTCCAGAGCAATCCGCACCAACTGACTGCGGCTGCGCACTCCTGACTTTGCGAATAGCTGCTGAAGAACGGCTTTCACCGAGCTTTCGGAAATTTGCAGGTCCACCGCAATTTCCTTGTTGGTGAGGCCCGCAAAGACAGCCTTAAGCACCAGTTGCTCTCGAGACGTGAGAGCTTTCTTGGGTTCTTTCTTATCACCATAACCGGAAATCAACTGACGGACTGCTTTTAGGTCTAGCGATACTTCTCCGTTCATCACCTGTTTGATTGAGTTCACCAGTTGATCAGGCGGCCTGTGTTTCAGAAATATCCCGTAGACTCCGTCGCGGAAAGATTCAACAGCGTCGGCATCGCTCATTCCCGCCGTCACCATCAAAACTTTAACTGGAAACTCGCATTCCCTCAGTCTCTTAAGAAAAGCCGGTGCTTGCTCTTCCCCAAGATCGAAATCGAGCAAAATGATGTCCAGTGGTTCGCGGTTGAGTACTTCAAAGGCATCGGACGCGGTTGCGCAGTTTGCTACGATGCGAAACCCCGGTTCAGCTTCCAATAACCGGCTGAGACTTTCACGAAATAAGCTGTGATCGTCCAGTAGCAAAATCCGAGTCTCTTGCGTCATCTGTTTCCTCCTCAGTGCGGCACGACGCCAATTCAACAACGAAAGTAGAGCCTTTGCTCACCGGTTCATGCCGCAGGTCTCCCCGGAAAGATCTCATCAGAGCCCGCGATAAATAAAGGCCAAGCCCAGTGACTTCCGCATCGTGCTGAAAGGGCCGAAACAAGCGATCGGGAAACGCAACACCGTTACCCGTGTCCGTAACCCGAATCAGCACCTGGTTTTTCAAGGCCGAAGCGCTCAAACAAATCTCACGTTCGCCCGCGTCGCGCACGGCGCTCTCGCTGTTCTTGAATAGGTTCAAAAATACCTGCATCAGGCTTTGCCGGTCGGCCCAAACATCAGGTAGCCCGGCATCCACCTTCCAACTGGTGGCAATCCCGTCCTCACGCAGAGCAGGCTCCACCACAATTCGCAGTTCCTCCAGAAAAGAAGCCAAATCCATCTTGGTTGCTTGATCCGCCGTCTGGCCCAGTTCAACCGCGGCGATTCTTTTCAACGCCAGGGCCAGAGTACCCAGTGCCTCAAAATCCTTGCTGTCTGATAACGTTCCGCTTCGGGCAAGATTGGCATGGACCAGTGCGATTGCACCGCAAATGTTGCGAACCTCATGCGAAACAGCGCCGATGAGAATCCGAGAACTGGTAAGAAGCTGGTGCAACCCAAGCTGCTCCCGGCTGCGCAATTCTTCTGACGTATCCAGAACCATTGCAGACAAGCGGGAACCCATGCTCGTCCGGTAAGTGGAAAACCAAACATCGGCTAAGAACACCTCGCCATCTTCGCGTTTGCCCCGGCATTGCATCACAGTCCGAAACGACTGGTGCGTTTCGTCTGACTTGGGAACTGTGACCAATGAAGGTAAATACCGGGAAATGGAACGCCCTGGAAGAGTGGCGGGAGGCAACCCGAACAAACGGTTCGCCGCATCATTGGCCAGTAGAACCGTACCTTCTCCGTCCGCCATAAAGACCGCCGCGGGGCTGCTCTCCACCAGAATATTAAGCTGGTCCTCCGCCTCGCGTCGAGCCTTGACCTCCGCCTCAATCCGATCCAGATGAACATTGGCGGACCGTCGATTGCGCCCCACCTCATAAACAAAAGAACCGACCCCGAAAAAAGCCGAGAAAATCAGAATATCGCGCGGAATACCGGTTTCCGGTGCCCACGGATAATTATCGAAAACTTCCGTTAGAAACATGCAAAGTCCGGCAACGCAGCCGATTTGGATGCGGTTCAGCCGGCCACCCACCAACATCATCGGAAACAGATACAGAAATCCCAAGGGAATATTGGCATTTACCTGCCAGTCGGCACCCGCAATGAGACCGATAATCAGACCGGCGCGCAAGAGAACTGCGAGTACACTGCCACGAAGAAGAAAGTCGATCACGAAGCGAACCTACCTCCCAGTCTATTCACGATTCTCCCTAGGGTAGCCCCGGGAAAACCGCAGCATCCGAAAGATAGTCTCATATGGCCAAAAGATAGTCCTGAGAACAGGCAACCAGTCGCTAACCTGAGGGTTTGGGGAACCTTTTACGTAACGGAATTAGCGTATTGCTTGTGTTCGCATCCGCACAATGCGTTCATGGACAGCAGACCTTCACATGGGAGCAGATCAAAGACCGCTTTCAGGCCGTGAATCCGACGTTGCGCGCCGGTCAGATTGGAATTGAAGAATCCAGGACTCAGGAGGTCACGGCTTACCTCAGGCCTAATCCTTTTTTCTCGCTCTCCGCGGATCAGTTCGAGCCCTTTAATAAAAATCCCTACCGGCCACTCGCTTCTGTTTTAAATTCCGCCAACGTCTCCTATCTTCACGAGCGGCAGCATAAGCGGGAGTTGCGGCGCGAAAGTGCCGTCAAAGGAACAGGTATCGCCACCTTCCAACAGGCGGACCTGAATCGGACCCTGTTGTTCAATTTGCGCGCCGCTTTTGTCCAGAATTTACAGGCCAAAGCGGTGCTCCAGGTTGCGAAAGAAAACCTGGCCCAATACGACAGGGTGTTGGCACTGAATCGCGAGCGCAAGAACGCGGGTGATATCGCCGAGGTGGATCTGAACCGGCTGGAATTGCAACGTGTGCAGTTCGAAAGTGACTATCAGACTGCCGACGTGAACTTGCGTACTTCCAAAATTCAACTGCTCACTCTTCTGAATGACCGAACTCCGATTGAGAACTTTGACGTTACCGGGCCCTTCGATTTTCCCGACCGCATCACCGCTATTCAAGAGCTGCGCGCCATGGCTCTTCAGGAAAGGCCGGATTTGAAAGCTGCGCTAGAAATTATCAGCAAAGCCGAAACGGATCACAGGTTGGCAATCGCTAACGGTTCTGCGGATCCCACATTCGGGATCGATTACGGCCGCAACCCGCCGCTCATTAATTACCTGGGCTTTTTCGTAAGTGTCCCGCTTCGTATCTTTGACCGGAATCAGGGCGAGAAGGCCCGAACGGATCTGGAAATTCACCGCACCCAAAGACTGAATGAGGTCGCACAGGCTCAGGTCTTTAGCGATGTGGATTCCGCATACGCCACCGTGAATAACACCATCACACTATTGCGCCCATATAAAACCAGATACCTGGTCATCGCCACGAAAGTGAGGGACACCATCAGTTACGCATACGCCAATGGCGCGGCATCGTTACTCGATTTTCTCCAGGCACAACAGGATTACCGGGCCATCCAGGTGAGTTATCTGAATCTCATCGGTGCTTACCAGACCGCGGCAAGCCAATTAAACCAGGCAATCGGGCGCGAGGCAATTCAATGAAAACCAAATCGCGATGCAAGGCGGCGCTCCTGATCGGGCCGCTCGCTTCCTTTCTGCTGCTGAACGCCTGCGCTTCAAAAAAAGAAGCCGACCCCGCTGCGGAGGCCCCACCGAAAGCGCAGGTGGAACACGAGGGCGACGCCAGCATCTTCCAGGTTTCTGATCTGAAACAGTTTCCGCTCGCCACCGCAACGGCGCAAACGTCGGTCTCCGCTTTGAATACAACCGGAGTGGTAAGCGCGGATGTCTCGCGCACCGTTCCCGTGATTTCGCTCGCCGCCGGACGGATTGTGGAAGTGGATGCGCGCCTCGGCGACACCGTGAAAAAAGGCCAGATTTTGTTGAAAGTTCAGAGCGCCGATATTTCCGGCGCATTCTCCGATTACAAACTGGCTGTCGCGGATGAAACTCTGGCCCGCTCCCAATACCAACGTTCCAAGGGTCTGTACGACAAAGGCGCAATCGCGAAAAAAGATCTCGACGTGGCCGAAAACGTAGATAACAAAGCCCAAGTCCTCGTTTCCACTACGTCAGAGAAAATTCGCATTCTCGGTGCGGATCTAAAGCAGCCGAACGCCATCATCGCCATCCGCGCTCCGGTTTCAGGCGTCATTACGGATCAGCAGGTCACCAATGCCGCGGGAACGCAAGGTTTGGCGTCGCCCAATCCGTTTACAATTTCTGATCTCAGCTATGTATGGATCATCTGCGATGTCTACGAGAACGATCTCTCGCAAGTAAAAATCGGCGAGTATGCGGATGTCAGACTGAATGCCTACCCGCAGCAGGTGTTGAAAGGACGCATCAGCGTAATTAATCCAATTTTAGATGCGGCGAACCGCACGGCGAAGGTGCGTTTGGAAATCCGTAACCCCGGCATGTTGCGGTTGGGCATGTTCGTGACCGCCACGTTCCACGGTTTGAAAAAACAGACCGTTGCCGCGGTGCCTGCGACCGCGATTCTGCATCTCCACGATCGCGATTTTGTTTATGTGCCGGGCGGGCAGAAAAGTTTCCGGCGTGTGGAAGTGGCCGGGGGGCAGATGCTTGCCGGTAATATGCAGGAAATTAAATCCGGCCTGGAACCAGGGCAGCAGGTTGTCTTGAATGCTTTGATTTTGCAGAACACGGTGGAGCAGTAATGATCCGGGGCTTGGTCGATTATGCTCTCAATAACCGCTTCCTTGTTCTCGCCGTCGCGCTCCTGCTGCTCATCGCCGGTGTCATCTCATTCCGCAACCTGCCCGTGGAAGCTTACCCGGACGTGGCTAACAATTATGTCCAAATCATCACCCAGTGGCCGGGCCGCGCTGCCGAGGAAGTAGAGCAGCAGGTCACGGTCCCGCTCGAAACGGTAATGAACGGCATTCCGCATCTCAGCCATTTGCGCAGCGTGTCTTTATTCGGCCTCTCCAGCTTGAACCTGATCTTCGACGATGACTCCGTCAACGATGTAAACCGGCAGAAGGTTCTGGAACGGCTTTCGCAAGTGACGCTTCCGATGGGTTTGCAGCCCCAGATGGGGACGGATTGGAGCCCGGTCGGACAAATCTATTTCTACACTCTGAAGAGCACCAATCCGAAGTTTGACGTAATGGAGTTGAAGTCTCTGCAAGCTTGGGTTCTAGAGAAGCAGTTCAAGTCAATTCCGAATGTGGTCGACGTTTCAAGCTTGGGCGGGACAACCCGGGAATATCAGGTGCGCGTGGACCCGGACAAATTGATTTCCTATGGGCTGAATCTGGCGCAGGTTGAGCAACAGCTGACGAATAATAACGTCAACGCCGGCGGCAGCTTCATTGAACAAGGGTTGCAGCAGGTGAATGTCCGCGCGTTGGGTCAGGTCAAAACGGTTCACGATATCGAAGAAACCGTGATCAGCACCAAAGGGGGTACACCGCTCCGCGTGAAGGACATCGCGATTGTAGCGCAAGGGCCTAAAATCAGGCTCGGCCGGGAAGGGAAGGCGATTCACCGTTCCGATGGCCGCATTGTGGATAACGACGATGTTGTGGAAGGAATTGTGCTGCTCCGGAAAGGCGCGGAATCTGATGCCACGCTGGAAAGCATTCACGCCAGAGTAACGGAATTGAACAACGGCATCTTGCCCTCGGGGGTCAAAGTCGTGCCGTTCCTCGATCGCAGTAATTTGGTTCACTACACCACTCACACGGTAGAAAAGAATCTGACCGAGGGCATTATCCTGGTCTCCATTATTTTGTTTGTGTTTCTCGGCAATTTACGAGGCGCGTTGATTGTCGCCATCACCATCCCGTTCTCGCTTCTGTTTGCTTCTATCTGTCTTGACCTGCGCCACATCCCGGCTAATCTGTTATCGCTTGGCGCGCTGGATTTCGGGATGGTGGTGGATGGCGCGGTCGTCATGGTGGAGAACATTGTCCGCCACCTGGGGCGCAAGGACGCTGGCACCCGCACGGTAATAGAGCAGATCCGTGAGGCCGCGCACGAAGTGCAGCGCCCCGTCTTTTACGCGATCGGAATCATCATCACCGCCTATCTCCCCATCTTTACTTTGCAGCGCGTGGAAGGGCGTCTTTTCAAGCCGATGGCGTGGACTGTTACCTTCGCTTTGCTGGGCGCGCTCTTGTTTTCCATGCTGCTGGCACCGGTACTGGCCAGTGTGCTGTTCCGAAAGGGTGTCCGCGAATGGCATAACCCGATCATGACGTTTCTGACGAATCGTTATCGCTCCGCGCTCACGTTTGCAATCCGGCGCCGGTGGGTTACAGTCGGTGTCGCGATCGGGGCGTTGGGACTGGCTTTTTTTCTCGCGGAAGGCGGTGTGATCGGGTCCGAATTCCTCCCGCATCTGGATGAGGGAGCCATTTGGGTGCGCGGTACCTTGGCACCCAGCACGGGTCCCAGTGAGGGCGTCCGGACCATGCATCAGGCTCGTCAATTGCTTGCCTCCTTCCCGGAAGTCACCACCGTTGTGAGTAACGTCGGGCGGCCCGATGATGGCACCGATACTACCGGCTTCTTCAATACCGAATATTTTGTGGATCTGAAGCCAAAAGATCAGTGGCGGCCTGTGTTTCGCGAAGAGAAAGATGAGCTGATTGCCGCGATGAACCGCGAACTGACTAAGTTGCCTGGCGTGCTCTGGAACTTCTCCCAACCGATCGCCGACAACATGGAAGAAGCGGTCAGCGGCGTCAAGGGACAGTTAGCCACCAAGATCTACGGAGACGATCTGAAGACGCTTGAGGCGAAAGGGGACGAAGTTGTAGGCATCATGAGGAAGATCCGCGGTATTGAAGATTTGGGTATCTTCCGCGTCATTGGCCAACCGAATCTGAACCTGACCGTAGATCGTCCGCAAGCTGCCCGGTTCCAAATCAACGTTTCCGATGTGCAGGATGCCATTCAAACCGCGGTAGGCGGAAATTCACTGAGCCAAGTGCTGGAGGGCGAGCAGAGATACGACCTGGTGATGCGCTACTTGGCGCCATTCCGCGACACGCGCGAAGCCATCGACAGGATTCGCATTGTTTCTCCTTCCGGTGAACGTGTTTCGCTGGGCCAGGTTGCGCATTTCGATGAGAAAGACGGCGCTTCGCTAATTTATCGTGAAGCCAATCAACGGTATGTCGCAATCAAGTACAGCGTTCGGGGAAGGGATCTGGGCGGCGCGGTGGAAGAGGCGATCAGCAAAGTGAGCCGATTGGTGAAGTTACCTACTGGGTATCACATCGATTGGGCGGGCGAATACGAAAGCCAAAAGCGCTCCTCAAAACGGCTGTTGATTATTCTGCCGCTCACCATTCTTTTGATCTTCATGATCTTGTACACCATGTTCCACTCATTCAAATGGGCGGCCCTGATTCTAGCTAACGTCGCCATGGCTCCCGTAGGAGGATTACTGGCGCTCTGGCTTACGCACACCAACTTCAGCGTCTCGTCGGGCGTTGGATTTTTGGCTTTGTTTGGCGTGTCAGTTCAAACAGGGGTCATCATGCTGGAGTACATCAATCAGATGCGCGCCCGTGGGCACGAAGTCGCGCTGGCTGCGGTCGAGGGCGCGGTGCTTAGGCTCCGGCCCATCATGATTACCATGCTTGTCGCCACTCTTGGGTTGCTCCCGGCCGCTCTCTCCCGGGGTATCGGGTCGGATTCGCAACGCCCCTTCGCCATCGTAATCGTGGGTGGTCTGATTTCAGGGTTGATGATGAGTGTTTTCTTGCTCCCCACTCTGTATGTCTGGATAGCCGGCGAGAACGACGTACTCCCGGCACCCGAGGCAGGTTTCGAGGAAACATAACGGGCCGCTTCTGGTCCAGCATCTTGATTGCCGTAATCGAGGGATTCGCCGGGTTTCTGATTGGCTCGCACCATTCTTAACGTGCCGGGGAATCACGCTGCAAATACGGCGGGTCGAGATAGATGCATTGCACCTTCCCGCGCAATCCTTCCCACTCAGCCAGTGATGCCATCACCTGCAGAAGCCCGTTGAAATCACCCCACAAGGATGATAAGTCCCGTTTGTCCTGCCGCATCACGGATTAAAACTCCGCGGCAGGAATATTCTTGGCGCGGGGCGTCCTGATGGACAGACCTTTCCACGCTCTTCCGTGCTTTTGGTTTTCCGGGTTTCTCAGCCTTGCACGCCGCTACTGTTGCTTGGGCTCTTTGCGTGACTTCTTCCGCTTGCCCGGTTCCGGAACTGCCGTTACCGGCTTGGGCTGAATTCGCAGAAACGGTGCCGTGAAAGCCGATAACGCCATCGCCACTAAGTGGCTCTGCACAAATTCGCGAAAATACGGCCACAGATTGAAAATTGCAGTGCCTTCCTGAAACGCTCTCGCGTGTTCAGAGGTAATCTCGAACGATAACGGCAAACCCCTCGCCGTCGTGGAAGCCGAGCGCACCGCAAAGGACCCATCGCAGGCCGCGCCCAGGCCGCCGCCTACGTAGACTCCCTGGAAGCCAAGTTCCACCAGCGCCCGCTCATCTTCGTCGCGAACGGCCACGATATTGAAATCTGGGAACCAGCCCTCCACCCGCGCGCTAACTTCGGCTTTTATTCCAAACAGAGCCTGTAGTACCGCATCTACCAGCGCCACGCCCGCCAGTCGCTCGCCCAAACCCGATTAACCCCGCCATCACTGACCGCCTGTATCAGGTCGAAGCCATCCGCCGCGTCTCTGAGCACTTCACCACAGGCCATCGCAAATCACTCATTGTCCAGGCTACCGGCACCGGCAAAACCCGAGTCGCCATCTCCTTCACGGCCGTACTCATGCGCGCCGGCTGGCATGAACCTTGTTTATCAGCTGGACAGCGGTATATGGCTTCTGAAGAAACGTGTCTATGTCACTGCCGAAACGGCGCACGGCTTCAGCTTCATCAAAACCACTGGTCACAATAACAGGCATATGGGGACGGATAGCCCGGATCTGAGGGAAGGCGATTTCACCCGGCATCACAGGCATATCCATATCGAGTAGAACCAGATCGATTTCGGAAGCGTGGGCACGGAAGAGATCGACTCCCTCCTGACCATCTCGGGCAATGATCACCTGGTACCCAAATTTCTCGAGTATCTGGCGCGCTGTACGGCTCACGATAGATTCGTCGTCCACTACAAGAATAGTTCCACTCCCGGATGCGGCGCGCTGCACTTCTACTCTGGCGGCAGTGGTGGTCACGGCGGTGCTCACGCGGAGATAAACGCGGAAATCTGAACCTGCGCCAGGTTCACTTGCGAGCGATATGCCTCCACGGTGACTGCGCACGATTCCAGAGACAGCGGCAAGGCCCAGTCCGCGACCAGTGAACTTCGTGCTGAAGAATGGGTCAAAGATCCGATTTTTGGTTTCCTCATTCATACCGCATCCATTGTCTTTTACACGCAACACAATATAACGGCCTGCCAGGACCGGAAAACCTGCGAGCATGGCTGCCGTACCTGCATCATCGAGCACCTCCAAACTGGTCCAGATGGTGACCAGCCCGCTGCTGCCTGAGCTCGCTGCTTCGGCAGCATTAATCACAAGGTTCATAACCAGTTGCTGGACTTGTCCGGGGTCAGCTTCAACCGCCGGAAGATTTTGGGCCACATCAAGCTTTAATCGCACTAGACGGGGAAGGGCGGATTCAATTAGTGGCAGCGTTTCTCGCACCACCCGTGACACATCAACCTGCTCTAAAACGAACTGGCCCTTGCCGGCATAGGCGAGCATCTGCCGCGTAAGCCGCGCGGCCGTTTCGCTGGCTCGTACCACCTCTTGCAAATATTGAACGGCAGTAGAGTCCGGTGGCAAATCCTCCAGAACGAGTGACGTGTTTCCCATGATCCCGGTAAGCAGGTTGTTAAAATCGTGGGCGATGCCGCCAGCGAGAATCCCAAGGCTTTCCAACTTCGCGGCGTTCAGGCGGCCTTCGGCGGATTTCAGCTCGGTAATATCGGTACAGGAGCCGATGAAGCCGGCGAACTCACCCTCAAATCTCGTCCGGGGCACCGCCCGATTCACGATCGACCGATAATGCCCGTCGCTGCGGCGGAAGCGGTACTCCAATGTGAACTCCTGGCGGGTTGCAAATGCTCGGTCATACGTTTCGAGCACCCGCGATAGATCGTGAGGATGCACCAGGGCGGTCCAGCCCAAACCGGAACTCTGTTCAGCAGTCAGGCCGGTGAACTCAAGCCAGGGCTTGTTGCAATAATTCCAGCTCTTGTCGGGTTCAACGGTCCAGATCATTACCGGCGCGAAATCCGCCATGTTGCGGAAGCGGCTCTCGGATTCCACCAGCGCGGATTCCATGTGGCGGCGTTCGGCGCGCTCGCGGGCTTCCGCGATGGCGCGCTGTACAGCCGGTACCAGGCGATCCATTCGCTTCTTAAGGACATAGTCGGTTGCACCGTTGCGCAGTGAATCGATGGCTGTCTCCTCGCCAATTACACCCGACACAAAAATGAACGGTGTCCGCGGCGCTTTCTCACGCGCAATTGTGAGCGCTTCCAAGCCGTCGAAATCCGGCAAAGCGTAATCCGCCAGGATCAGATCGAACGTCTTCGTTTCAAGGGCAGAAATAAAGTCCTTATGGTATTGAACGCGGGTACAGAGAACCTCAACTTTGGCAAACTTGAAATAGGAAAGTTCCAGATCGGCGTCAAGGTCGCTGTCTTCCAGTAGTAGCAGAGAGATGGGCATCAGGGCCGGTAGCGAAGGCTGCCCGGAGGTGGTTCGTTCAACACGGCCCAGAAAACCGCCAACTCGCCGATGGCTTCGACGAACTGGGTGAAGCCCACCGGTTTCACTACGTAAGCGTTTACTCCCAGGGTGTAGCTGCGAACCAGATCCTTGTCTTCACGCGAGGATGTGAGCATCACGATCGGCACGTGTTGCATCGTTGGGTCGGCCTTGATCTGTTTCAGAACTTCCAGCCCGTCCACCTTAGGGAGTTTGAGATCGAGGAGAATGAGGGCGGGATTTCCTTGGGCACGGTCCTGGTAGACTCCGCGTCTAAACATATAATCCAGCGCCGCAGCACCGTCGTGGGCTATGGTCACCTGATTCGCAAGGCGCATTTTCTCCAGTGAAATTAGGATAAGCTCCCGATCGTTGGGATTGTCTTCAACCAGCAAAATCGACCTTAACAGATCACCCATTGCTGGTGCTTACCTCCGCGGAATCGGGAAGCGAAAAGCTGAATGCCGCTCCTACGTCCAGGGTTCCTTCGGCCCAAACAAGACCGCCGTGCCGGACTACGATTCTCTTCACGTTAGCTAATCCGATTCCAGTGCCTTCGAAGTCTTCGATCTTGTGCAGGCGTTGGAAAATCCCGAATAGTTTGCCGGAATATTGCTGGTCGAAACCAACGCCGTTATCACGGATTGTAAACACCGTTTCTTTGCCGCGCCGCGATGCCCCGATTTCCACGACTGCCCCTGCCCGAGGTCTACTGTATTTCAGAGCATTGGAGATCAAATTCTGAAAAACGAGGCGAAGCATGAAGAGGTCGCCGTCGATTTGAGGAAGCGATCCAATGCGCCACTCGATGGATCGATGGGGCTCGTCGAGAAGCGCCTTGACTTTCACTTCTTCGATAAGCTGGAGCGAATCGATGCGGGTGTAATGAAGCACAGCCCGGCCCATTTGCGAAAAACTGAGTAGGTTATCTACGAGATTGCCTGCAAAGTGAGCCGATTCGATGATGGTGGCCAGGTAACGACGGCCTGTAGCGGAAAGGTTTGCGGAATCCAGCTCTCGCAGTAATTCAGAAAATCCAACAATATGGCGGAAGGGCGCGCGCAAATCATGAGAAACGGCATAAGAAAACGTCTCCAGTTCTTCGTTGCTTCGCTGCAGCTCACTGGAAAGCTGCGCTAGTTCTTCCGCTTTGCGGAGCACGATACGGACGATCGCGTGGCGCAGATCGGCTGCGGAATCGACTTCGCTCGCGCTCCACGGCCGCGAACCGCCACGCACTAGCTCTTTCCAGACCTCAAAGGAGTTGCGCGGGCTCAGGCGGCCCGCACTGCCAGGCTCAACCGCTTTCCTAGGGTCACCACCCCATTTGACGGTTTGCACAACCTCTGGCCTGAACCAGAGAAGATAGCTATCGTGCAGCGCGGAAATCGACATTGCGATGGCACCGCTAACAAGATGAGAGAATTTTTTTGCAGGCTCATACACGCGGCCCAGTGAGTCGGTAGCAAAGGTGGCTTCTTCTCCCACGCGCTGTCCAACCCATGTAACAAATTGGCGAATCGAATCTTCATCGGGCGTAAGGCCAAAGGTATGGCACTGGCCGTCAAATACGATTGCCGCTCCGGCCGCTTCAGTGCATGCCAGCAGTTCAGTAGAATGGCTCGCCAGCGCTTCGATAAAGTTGTCTTCCTCAGTCATGTATCCAAGCAGCTTGGCCTGGGTAGATTTAAGCGCGACCCGGCTATCCGCATCAGCCCGGTGCTCCGCCGCCAGCAGTTGCTGGGAGAGCATTTGAGCGATCATGTCGCACCCGCTGCGCACTTCAAAAAGCACTTGGCGCGGCAGCTTGCTGTGGCATGAGACAAGACCCCAGAGCGCGCCCTCGCGCAGGATGGAGATAGACATCGATGCACCGGTGCCCATGTTCTTCATGTATTGCACATGAACGGGTGAGACACTGCGCAGTACCGAGTACGTAAGGTCGAGCGGGCGTCCGGTCTCAGGATGCGTGGTGGGCTCTATAGGCACAGCGGTATAGCCCGCATCCGGAATGATGCGAAGGTGGTTCAACCGATAAAGTTCACGTGCCTGCGAGGGAATATCTGAAGCGGGGAATCGCAAATCGAGATATGAGGGTAGTTCTTCATTACGATCTTCGGCTATGACCGTACCGTTCCACTCGTCGTCGAACCGGTAAATCATCACTCGGTCGAAGTTGGTTAGCCGACGAACCTCCCGTGCTGCAGTGAAGCTAATCTGCGCGATTGAAGCAGCAGAGGTAAGAAAAGCCATTAAATCGCGTACCAGGCTAAAGATGTTAGCCGACGACGTTTTGGCAGTTTCTGGTGTTCGCTCAAATTCTAGAACCAGGATGCCATTCTGCCTATGCGCAATGGCTTGATAGGTAAAACTGTCGGCGGCCACGATGGAGCGCAGATATTCCGGTCTGGACTTTACCGGAAGCGCCTCGATAGCCTCCAGGAGAGCCACATGGTCTGCGCCCAATACACTCCCCAGATCGCTTCCGCGCAAAACGGCGGCATCGATACCGAGTGCCCCCGCTGCGTTCGCGCTTGCCTGTGCAATCCTGCCATGGGAATCGAGCGCGAGGAGAAAGCCATGCGGCTGAATGCTGCCAGGAATGTGGATCGTCTCCCGGTCGCATACATCAAGGGCTTGCGAGATCGCATCTCTTACCGGCGTCATTCGCGGCCTATCCGCGATACGCAAAGCCATGCATGCATCGATTCGAATGTCGCGACCGCTGAGGCGACGGCGGCGTTCCTCTCCTTGGCGGGCAGTGCATTCACAACCTCGCCGAACTGTTTCCACATCTCCCCTGTCCGATTCCCATAACCGGTGAAGAAAGCGCAGCCATCTCCGTTGAAACCAAACTTTGGGACAAATTCCCGCCGCAAGATTTGTCCGCCCAGAGTGGCGCCTTCAATGACATACATGGACCCTAGTATACGGGCGCGGGTGTCCAGCGCAGGCAACGCGTCGCAGAGCGTGGCGTTCCCACTTCCGGGAGGCACGGTACCTAAATACTGAAGATCCGCTATGAGGAGGGCGGATTTGGACCGTCCTAGAAGCAGACAAGGATCGAACGCACACACCCGGTCCTCCCACGGTGCGTAGTAGCCGAAGAATCGCAGTAGAAGGGTTTGGTAATCCGCTAAAGTAAATCGCGGGTTGAGTAGATCGAGATCCGCTTCGAGAAGTTGATGATGCGGTTGCGTCTCGTTTCTTAGCCTTTCGAGTAACAACGTGCCCTGAGGTTACCATGTGGAAAAGAGGGCCGGTAGACACGCTCCGTATCAGGATTCAAGCCCTCTCAGAAAACTCCATCCAAGGCGAACCCAACCCAAAGCAGTACACTAAAACGTTCGCCCGATGGTCTCCTCAAATTTCGAGTTCCTCCGCTCCCAGCACCCCGAGCTCGCAGACCAGGCCGCCTTCGCTGAACGTTATATCTGGTCTGACCCCACCGGTGCCGCTGGCAAGCTCCGCAACTTCGCCGAACTCCTCACCCGGGCCATCTACCAGCGCTCCCGTCTTCCCCCTCCCCCCAGCACCGAATTTGCCGCCCTCCTCACCGCCCCCGCGTTCACGGCCCGCATTCCGGAAGGCGTGCGCAATATCCTGCATGGCATCCGCAAGGGGGGCAATGAAGCGGCCCATGGCGGCACTGTCAGCAGCAAGCTCGCGCTCGATCTGTCGCAAGGTCTCCTTGCGCGGGGCATCGTCAGCGTCGAAGCAGTCGTCCAAAAACAAGACGCACCGTTCACGCCGCTTTTTTGTGTAAGGGCCTTTCAATATGCAGCAGCGCCTTCCGCACGGAATCCTCACTGATTCGGTAGGAACGCGCAATCTCCCCGTCAGAGCTTCCGGCATTCCTCTTACCGAGGAGTACCCTAACCGGAATTCGTGTTCCGGTCACCACCAGTCTTCCCGATACAATTTCAGGATCGAGCGATACCGGGCGGCTCTGATCGGTATCGCTGCCCAGCCGCCAGGGAAAGAGCCGCAAAGGCCCATTGTTCTCGTCCCGTACAATCCGCTTCCCTAGTTGATCTACCAGTTCCGGAAAAACCAGATTCCCATTCCCGGAAAGATCGATGGCTTCTCGCGCCAGGCAACCGCGCGATCTCTTTTCCAGAATCAAACTGTGGAACAGAATCTTCAAGTCGGCTTCGATCAACGGTCGCGCCAGCCCGGTCTCTTGCTTCGCGCGCTCCATCATCTCCCGGACCGCATTTAACCGGAATCGATAAAACTTGGTGAGAAGCGTCAGAACGTAAGCTTCCGACAAATCCCGGAATGACAACATAGCAACCCTGCTAATTCGTGAGCTGGGCCGCAGGATATCGCTTCCTTCCGCAAACCAATCCTGTAGCGTGCGGCGGGAAGTCCCCAAAAACCGTGCCGCTTCCGGCAGCGTATAAGTGGGAAGCTCACGCAGATCTTCGTCAATCCGGCGCTTTCGTTTCCCCTTCAGCACCTTTCCAGTGTCACCAGAAGACCTGAGAAATGTTTTCAGTCAACAAAACGAATCGTCATTCCCTTATGGTGTTCCTCTGCGGCTCTGCGTGATTTCACTCTTTTCTCATGCGCTCGCTTTCGTCCCATAATGGCAACAGGAACAATACCGAATGATAGACTCGCGAATCACAACAGATCCGGCAATCTTAAAAGGAAAACCTTGTCTTCGCGGCACTCGCATCAGTGTCGAATTTATCCTTGAGCTGATTTCAAGTGGTGCCACGGTTCCAGAAATCGTGGCAGCCTATCCGCAACTCAAACGCGAAGATGTACAATCTGCCGTACACTTCGCGGCGGAATACCTTCGTCATGACGATCTCTTGGAACTTGAGATCCTTCGTTGAAATTCGGCGCGTTCTCGTTCCTTGCCGACGAAAATATCCATCCTGCGGTAATCGCGTTCCTCCTTAGTATGCGGATTCACGTGATGAGCGTTTATGATCTAAATCTGAACGGATCGCCTGACGAACATATCTTATCTGCGGCACTTTCCCAAAATCGGGTGGTGCTTACTCACGACAGCGATTTCGGAACCCTGGCGATTGCTGCTGGGCTACCCGTTGTCGGAATCGTCTACTTGCGTCCAGGGCACATCCTGTCTGAGTTCACCAACGCCACCTTGAGGTCACTACTGCAAAGTACAGTCGATTTAATTCCGCCATTCGTTTTGGTAGCGGTTCAGAAACAAAACACCCTCCGTATCCGGGTTCGTTCTCTTTGAGCAGCCGCGTCTACTGCAAAACTTGAATCGGTTAGCCTTGTCTGATGGACATCACGGTCACCCTGCCGGACGAATTGGTTGCCCTGCTCCTTCCCCGGGGTGGAAGTCCTGCTCAGGCCATGCTTGAGGCATTGGCGCTTGAAGCCTACCGGAAGAGGCGGATCACCCCTTACCAGTTGCGAACCGTGCTCGGCATTCCGTCCAGATATGAACTGGATGGTTTTCTCAAGCTGCATGGGATTGATGACTGTACACCGGAAGACTTCGACCAGGATTGGACCGTAGTTCAAAAACTCGCCTCAAGTAGGGCCGCGTCCCTCCAGAAGGATTGCTGTCGCTGATCCTTCTTCAATGTCACTTGTATGGGGAATTGATCGTTGAATCCGCAGACCAGTTCAGTCCTCGCCCCCACTATGTTTCTTTAAGAGAATTTCAAGCAACGCTTCCGGCCGCTGAAATGTTGTTTGTTCCAAATTTCTGATCGTGTGCGCGAAATCGATGAGGCAGCGTTCGGTGGCGAAGATCGGTCCGGCCCAGCGTGCCAGTGACGGCGAGGCCCCGTCTTTGGGCGGCCCGAATACTCGTCCCGATCGTCAATTAGTAACAGGCCGGCGCGAAGTAATTCCGCTAGGGCGATAGCGGCTGTTTCTCATTCATCCAGGCCAGACACTTGAGGCAGGCAGCACGATTCTTTCAAACATCCGGAAAGAAGATCGATCTCGCCCGATCAGGATCAGGTACTTGATCGGACCCGTATCGGCGATGAGCAATCGCATAGTTAAAGCCCGAGATCTTTCAACGCCTGTCGTTCCTGCTCGAAATCTGCGAGCGTGTACTCCTGATAGATTCCACGGGGCTTGAGAAAGCCGTCCAATTCGATGCGGGCGAAGCCTAGCATGTGACGCAGTTGCACTTCGGTGATGCGTGCCGCCCGGAGCGCTTCCAGTGCCACGCTTTCCAGCGCCACGCGCACCAGATCCCCGCCGCTTTCCATCAAATGCGGCGCAATAGAGTCGGGAATCTGAACCGTCACCTCCATGCCTCTACCCTACGCTCCCCTACCCGGCACGTCAACGAATTTACTTCATGCCTCCGAGCCTGTCCGCGATCCTAGTCGAACGCTACTGATGCGATCCTCTACACCCGCGACGGGAAAATGCGGCTCGGCACCCGCTGAAACGCCCGTCCGTTCTTTGCGCTTAGCGTGACAAAGCCTTTCCAATTTTCGTTCACCCATGGTCCTGCAAATTTCTCACGATGGTTCCTCCTGACCTCCATCAATCTGCCGGTTTAGAGAATCACCTCAAATCCCTTGCGATGAATGACGTTCAGCAAGTTAAGCGCCGGGCTTTGGGTTGTTTGGTGCCGCGCTCCAACTGCGAGACATAGCCCACAGTGAGATTCAGATAGCGGGCAAACACCGCTTGACTCAGGTGTGCCCGTTCTCGCAATGTGCGGATTTCTTCGCCGCTGATCGGCTCTGCTGTGCTCAGCGCTTCCGGCCCCAGGTGGCGAATGGTGATCTTGCGATACGTGGCGTCATCCATGACGCCGATACGGTGCTGATCCTCGGCTATTTCAAGAATGGCCTCGCTCAATCGGCTAGGTGTCTTTTTGTTCGTCATGGTCAACCTGCTGTAAAGCTCCGTCCTCAATGGCGTTGGCAATCTTCTGGGGCGAAGCGCTAAGCCAGTTCAAGCCTAAATTCCGCAACTCAACCAATTCGTCCTGGTCTATATTCTCCCGCTCGTTTTTGGCGAACGCATACAGAAACACGGCCCGGTTCCGCGCCCGGTAAGCAATCATCATGCGATACCCACCAGATAGTCCCTGCCCTTTCCGAGCGATGCGCTGGCGATGCGCTATACGATAAGCCCGCCGCCTAGATCGGCGTCGATGAGACCACGCTCCACTCGCCCAACGGCCTCTCGCAAATCTGCGTCTGTTGTCCGTTCGTGCCGGGCAAATCGTGTAAGCCATTTCGTCTTGAAAATCTGCATTCGGCTTACGAGTACTATGATCTATAGCACATAGAATTATAGATTTTTAAACAACTTGAGATCGCTCGTTGGACTCGGCGCTTTCTCGTCCCTTGCCGGCGAAAATATCCATCTTGCGGTAATCGCGTTCCTATTCAGTGTGCGCATCGGCGTAGTGAGCGTTTATGATCTAAACCTGCGGTTCAGAAACAAAATACGCCCCGTATCCTGGTTCGTGCTCTCCCGGAAGTCACATGGAAATCCACAAGACCGATATAAATTTGATCGTTAATCCAAGAGCAGGGGGTCTGAACAGGTGGACTTCTGAAGGTCTCGCTAACCTTCTAAGGAAACAGGGCCTGAATGTGCTGCAGGTGCTGAGCGCCGCGGCGGAGGAGGACCTGGCTTTGGTGGCGAGGCGCGGAATCGCGCAAGGTGCTCAGCTTCTCGTGGTAGCAGGGGGCGATGGA
>Ga0123338_10001921_pt1 | contig 19697 bp, 17 predicted proteins | sample grotaG_FD_89793 | JGI IMG/M metagenome (GOLD analysis project Ga0123338, IMG submission 89793) | Glacier valley bacterial and archeal communities from Borup Fiord, Nunavut, Canada, to study Microbial Dark Matter (Phase II) -... | ecosystem: Environmental > Aquatic > Freshwater > Ice > Glacier ...
GTTAACAATGAATTTATAGACCAGAATTATATTTTCTCTGATAATGATATCATTTACATCATCCCACCATCAAGCGGTGGATAATTTTTCTTTTATTAGTGAAACACCTTTGGATTTGTGTGCAATATTGTCCGAAGCACATCATCCTGAGGCGGGAGCTGTGGTTTTATTTAGTGGTGAAGTTCGTAACCATAGCCATGGAAAATCGGTAAGTTATTTGGATTATGAAGCCTTTGCTCCAATGGCGAATAAAATAATTGCTGAAATAATTGGAGATGCGAATGAAAAATGGAAATTAAATATTGCTCTTTGCAAGCATCGGATAGGTAAAGTAAATATTTGTGAAACTGCTGTGATAGTTATTACCGCATCCGCTCATAGAGCTGAAGCCTACGAAGCCAATCAATATATAATAGACAGAGTAAAACACGAAGCACCGATTTGGAAAAAAGAATTTTTCTCTGATGGTTCTTATGAATGGAGCCACAACTGCGGTTGCTTCAATCTTGGTTGAAACAATTAAAAATCCCTCTCAATCTTTAATAAAAGTGATTAAATCATCCATTAAATATTATTTATATAACCTGTTTTCTCTTGTCTCTTGTCTATCGTCTAAAATCTAAACATGATAAATTCTATTTATGGTTTAGTATTGAGTGGTGGTGAAAGCTCAAGAATGGGAAGTGATAAAGGATTGATAACTTCTGAAAATAAAACCTGGTCGCAAATCGCGTTTGAAAAATTATCTGTTCATTGTTCAAAAGTATTTGTTTCAATAAACCCCCTGCAATACGAAAAATATAAAACTTATTTTCCAGAAAATATAATTTTAGATAGTGTAAGCATCAAAGGCCCTCTTTGTGGTTTACTTTCATTTTATGAAAAATTTCCACACAAGGATGTGATAATTTTAGCTTGTGATATGCTTAAAATTACTAATAAAACCCTTCATCTCCTTTATGAAAATTATTTAAAAAATCCGGAAAAAGATTTTATTATTTTTAAAAATGATAATCAATTAGAACCTCTTTGTGGCATTTACACAAGCAAAGGACTTAAAAATGTTTATGAAAATTATCAAAACAATTCCCTTCAGAATTTTAGTATTAAAAGAATTCTGGATCCTATTAATACTTTGTTTTTAAACCATTCAAATCATTCAGAACTTAAAAACTATAATTATCCTGATTATTAAAACCTTATTGATTCTTTTGGGTTATTCTAAAAATTTCAATTAAATAATCCATGGAACAATTTTCAGAAAAAAACATATTAATAATTGGTGGAAGCACAGGAATAGGCTTAGAAATAATAAAAAAATTAAAATCGGAAAATGCTAATATTTTTGTTGGATCCCGCCATAAAGGAGATTTAGACGAAAACATAAAACATTTTGAAGTTGATATTAATGGCGATATTTCCCAACTCATTAACAATCTCCCTCCCACTTTACACGGTGTGGTTTACTGCCCTGGTTCAATTAATTTAAAACCTTTCGGCAGGTTAACTGAAAATGATTTTTTAAATGATTTTAAAATTAATGTTTTAGGGGCGGTTAAAATACTTCAAAGTGTTATAACAAAATTAAAAAATTCTAATGGGGCAAGTGTAGTTTTGTTCAGTACTATTGCAGTAAAAACCGGATTGGGTTTTCATGCATCAATAGCAGCTGCAAAGGGTGGAGTGGAAGGTTTAACTGTTTCTTTAGCTGCTGAATTTGCTCAATCCAAAATCAGATTTAATGCTATTGCACCATCATTAACAGATACACCATTGGCATCTAGTTTACTTTCCACACCTGAAAAAAAAGAAGCATCCAACAAAAGGCATCCTTTAGGAAGATATGGAACTGCAGACGATATTGCTTCTGCAGCAATTTTTCTTCTTTCCGACCAAAGTTCATGGATGACTGGTCAAATTTTAAATATTGACGGAGGAATGTCAGTTATAAAATCGTTTTGATCGGAATATAAAACGGATTTTGAGTGTCCAATATTTTAATTAACAACCTACCTCTTTATTATTTTCGGATTTTTATTCATTCTATTTTCTAGATTATAATTTAAATAATAATTTTTTATATTCTAGATTAAAAGTCGTTTAGAAACAAATTTTAGTAAATTATAAATTAAAATTCTAAATAAAAAAGAAATTTAATAAAGGTATTTAAAAAGTACTTTTAAAAATAGGATATTTTATATTATTACCATTTAGCCAAATTTATTCTACTATTATATAATTATTTCCAATTATAATTTTTATATTTCATCGATATAAAGATTTATATTCTTTCAAGAAAATGAATATGAGAATGGGTTAATTAAATAACATAAGAATGAGTTTACTTAAAGAAAAATATTATAAAAATGATGTTTTTAATTCTTACGAAAGAGATAATAAATTTTTAGATGAAGTATTTGATAACGAAGGTAAAATAAGGGAACATTATCAAAAAGTTTATGCTGAATTTAATGATTTTACTTCTGAAGATTTTAAAAAACTGAATGAACTCGCTAAAATTTCATTCTTTAATTTGGGGATCACCTTCGCGGTATATTCAGATAATTTAAATGGAGTTGAAAAAATTTTTCCATTCGATCTGTTTCCCCGAATAATTACTTATAAAGAATGGGAAATGATTGAAAAGGGTGTGATTCAAAGAAACCTAGCAATAAATGCATTCTTATATGACATCTATCATGAAAAGCACATTCTAAAAAACGGTATTGTGCCTGCGGAATTAATTTTTAGTTCTGCTCATTATAATAGAGAAATGATTAATGTAAACCCTTCTCAAGGAATTTACGCACATATTTCTGGCACTGACCTAATCAAACATAGTGATGGTGAATATTATGTACTCGAAGATAATATCAGGTCACCATCTGGTGTAAGCTATGTTTTATCTAATAGGGAAGCAATGAAAAGATCGCTTTCTAATTTGTTTAAGAGTTGTGATGTACTTCCTGTTCAAGATTATTCTGAGCAACTACTTGCTACAATACAATCAGTTGCACCAGCAAATGTTGCCAATCCTACTTGTGTTATTTTAACACCTGGCATGTTTAATTCTGCTTATTATGAGCATTCATTTTTAGCACAAAGTATGGGAATTCAGTTGGTGGAGGGCAGGGATTTATTTGTTGAAAGAAATTTTGTTTACATGAAAACAATTCATGGCCCAGAGAGAGTAGATGTTATTTATAGAAGGATAGATGATGATTTTATAGATCCTTTAACATTTAATCCTGATTCAGCATTAGGCGTGCCGGGCTTGATGGGTGCATACAGAGAAGGAAATGTAAATTTAATAAATGCACCAGGCACAGGCGCTGCTGATGATAAAGCTGTTTATACTTTTATACCTGACATCATAAGGTATTATCTTAATGAAGAACCTATTCTCAGAAATGTGCATACTTATAAATGCGAATCGGATTTAGAATTGAAATATGTTCTTGAAAATATGGAGAAACTGGTAATAAAACCTGTAGATGAATCTGGTGGATACGGAATTTTTATTGGAAGTGTTTCTACTGAAAAAGAAATGGAAGATTTTCGGAAAATTATTTTGGCTAACAGAAGGAAATATATTGCTCAACCTATTATGGCTCTTTCGGTTCATTCCACTTATATTGATGAAGCGGGTGGCTTTGAGCCTAGGCATATCGACCTGAGAACTTATTGTTTGTTAGGGAAAAATAAAAATTATGTATTGAAAGGGGGGCTTTCACGTGTGGCTCTCCGCAAAGGAAGTTTGATTGTAAACTCTTCACAGGGTGGAGGTTCTAAAGATACATGGGTACTTAAAGATAAATAATAAAATCAAATGCTTTCACGAATTGCAAATAGTTTATTTTGGATGGGAAGATATTTAGAAAGGGCCGAACATGCTGCAAGATATGCCAAGGTTCACTATTTCTCTTCACTTGACGCCCCATTAGCACAAAACAAGGAGTTTATACTTGAATCTATACTCACAATGACGGGCAATTTGGAGGAATATAAACTTAAAAATGAATTTATAATTGATGAGGAAGTAGTTTATACGATTTCATTGGATGAGACTAATCCTGTATCTATTAAATGTAGTATAAACAGAGCAAGAGAAAATGCGCGTGGTGCAAGAGATTCTATTTCAAGTGAGTTGTGGGAGTCGATAAATAAATTCTATCATTTTGTTAATAACTGTTCAAGGTTTGACCTTAAAAGGCTCGGAATTTTTATTTTCACTGAAAAGATAGTTGAATTTTGCGCAATTGTGAATGGGCATATAGATAAATCACTTCTTCATAATGAAGCATGGGCTTTTATTCATTTAGGGATACATATTGAAAGATCTAATCAAATAACAAGAATTTTAATTTCAAAAATCATAGATATTCAAAAAATTAATGATGAAACACTAAGCGAGGCAGCGGAAAACTATCAATGTGTAACACTACTCAAAAGTGCAGAAGCTTTTGATATGAGCAGAACACATTATCAGGCTTTACCTAATTTCAGAGATACTATTGAATTCCTTATTTTAAACAATGATTTTCCTCGAGCAATCCGCTACAATTTATCAAGGTTAAGTAAATATTTAGGCAAAATAAACCATTCAAAATTAGAAGAAAAAGACTCTCTTGAATTTGCAGTTGGAAAAATATGCTCCACATACCAATATTTACTAATAGATGAAATTGAAGACGATATTCTTGATTTTTTATATAAGACTTTAAATAATATAGACAAAATTAGTGACTTACTTAGCAAAAAATATCTGAATTATTAACAAAAATTCAGAAACGATATTAGCCAATTTCTAAATTCTTTTTTTGCATTTACTTATTTCCAGTTTGTAAAATTTTTATAAAACGAATAAAAAATGTTAAATATAAATTAAAAAGGGGTAAGAATTAGAAGTTGTAAGCCTGAAATTACGGCGGGCGTGCGGTGGTTATGCGCGCTGATAGCTTGCGGAATTTCTTGATTTTTTTGGTTACTTTTTTCATCAAGGAAAAAAGTGACAACTCATAGGAACGAAAATGTTGTTTTTGTGATATAAACTGCAAACTACAAATTTAATTAAGCAAATATTTTAATGAAATTTTTAATTCATTTTAAAAAAAATAAATTATGAAAGAATATAACATAAAGTACGAATCTTTTAATGTTTATGAAGAAAATGTAAGTGAAGCAGTTTTCGACTTCAGGGTGCTGCCATGTAATGATGGTACGCAAGTAGTTGCTAATTCAAGAATGTATAATTCAATTGGTGAAAGCATTTTTAATTTTAGAAATCTTTTTGGTTTTGAGGTAAACAGGATAAGGGCATTATCAGGTTTTAAAGAATTTAGCTTTACTTTAAATGCAACTGTGCAGAAAATAACAACAGATATATCAGATATTATTTTTCTCCCTCGTGAATCGGAAATAGAAATAATGTCGTCAAATGATTTTTTTATTGAGCATCATTTGTTTTTACAAAAAACAGCTTACACCAGCCTTTCAGCTTATAATAGAAAATATATTTTATTGTTAATTGATTACCCTGGATTATTTGATTATTTGATAAGCCTTAACAAATTTATAAATTCTCTCCTTACTTATAAAACAGAAATAACAGATGTAACAACTACAGCAGATGATGCACTTAATATAAAATCAGGTGTTTGTCAGGATTATGCTCATCTTTTTATAAGCATGTGTAGGCAAAATGGAATTCCTTCCAGGTATATTTCCGGTTATCTTAACTAAGGTAAAGATTTTATTGGAAATACTTTAATGCACGCATGGACAGAAGCATTTATACCTGGTGTTGGATGGATGGGTTTTGATCCTACCAATAATTTAAGGGTTGATGAAAATTATATTAAAGTTTCGCACGGTGCAGATTATACTGACTGCGCACCAATAAAAGGAGTTTTAAAAACCAAAGGCGAAAATAAAACTTCATATAAAGTAGTCGTTACACAACAACAGCAACAATCTTAGCAACAATAAGATTAATATTTAAATCTTATTCAATGGTTATATGAAGAAAAAAATTTCATTCTTACTATAAACTAAATCCTTTTTTGAGGATTTTTTATTTTTATATCGTTTTATCAATATCAGGTATTTAGATATTTGTTATGTTTACAATTAATTGATTTTTGCTAAAAAACTATTTTTAATATTATTTTTTAATCTTTTAATCAAAACTTAAAATTCGACTTTCTATACAAATTATTATAGGTGTTTGTCTTGCTTTTATTTTAACTACTACTTCTTTTGCACAGAAAAATTTCCATTATTGCAAAGAAGAAATTCGTTTGAAGAAAGCAGGTTTAACTGATATACAAGAAATAGATTCAAGCATATTGGTAAATTTAAAATATTCAACAACAGATAATTTTGTTGGTATTGATGTGTATGGATGTATTACTCATTGTTTTTTGCAAAAAATAACTGCCACACATTTAGCAACAGCAAACACATATTTAAAAGCAAAAAACCCAAATTTAAGATTGTTGATTTATGATGGAGTAAGATCAAAAAGAGTTCAACAAATATTGTGGGATACGCTTCAAAAACCTTTAAGCGAAAAGCATAAATATGTTGCCAATCCGCAAAAAGGGTCTATACATAATTATGGTTGTGCAGTTGATTTAACAATTGCAAATAAAAACGGAGTACCGCTCGACATGGGTACACCTTTTGATTATTTCGGACAATTAGCTTATCCCATAAAAGAAAATGAGCTTTTAAAAGAAGGAAGACTAAATCAAAAACAAATAAATAACCGCAACCTCCTTCGAGAAGTAATGCAAAAAGCTGGCTTCGAACCAATTTTATATGAGTGGTGGCATTTTAATTATATGACTTTAGAACAAGCTAAAATGCAATTTAAGATTGTTGAATAAAAAAATATTTTATGAATATATCAATATCGGTAAAACGATAATTAAAATCTCCTTTTGCTTTTAATAAAAACACACATTACATTTTTTATATTTACCCCCATTAAATTTTTAATATTTTATAAAATATATAATAATGTTAAATTCTACTTTCGTTTAAGTTATTATTTACTCAAAAAAAATAAATGGTTTTTTTATTTCCGGCTTTCCTTTGGGCTTTATTTCTGATAGCTATACCCATTATCATTTATTTATTTAATTTTCGCCGCACACAGAAAATTGATTTTACAAATGTTGCATTTCTTCGCACAGTAAAAACGTCAACCAATTCTTTTCGCAAACTAAGAGACATTCTTATTCTTATTTGTAGAATTTTATTTATAGCAATGTTGGTATTTGCTTTTGCACAACCCTTTATCAATAAAAATAAACAATCGCCAGTAAAAGATAATAGCATAACATCCATTTATATTGACAATTCATTGAGCATGCAAAGTGAATCTGATAACCTAAAATATTTGGATATAGCAGTTAAACAGGTAGATCAATTGGCAAATGCATTGCCCGCTACTACAAAGTTTCAACTAATCACTAATAATTTTGAAAGTAACGAGCAGGTAATAATAAATAAGGATAAACTCAAAGACCGCATTACAGAAATACGTTTTTCAAATACACACAAAACAGCAGAATCAATTTATCAAAGGCAATTGAATTTGTTGAAAAATGCCAACCAAATTAATAAAAACAGATTGATATGGGTTTCAGATTTCCAAAAAAGTACACTAGGCGATCTCTCTAAATTAAAAATTGATTCCTTAAATCAGTTTATTATTGTACCAGTTCAAAGCAATAACGTTGGTAATATATATGTTGATTCTGTTTGGCTAGCGGTTCCTTTTATTAGAGAAATGGAAAGTAATACTTTGCATGTAAGACTAATTAATACTGGAAAAGATAAGGTTGAAAACATGGCTGTAAAGTTTTTTATTGATAATCAGCAAGCCTCCACTACTGCCATTACTATTGAAGCAAATAGTAATGGAATTGCGTCTTTCAATTTTACTATTCAGGATAAAGGTTATAAAAAATGCAAAATTTCCTTTAATGATCAGCCTATTACTTTTGATAATGATTATTTTTTCGTGCTAAATGCAGCACCAATCATTCAGGTTGTTCAACTTTATGGAAAACCTAATCACAAATTTGTAGAAAGTGTTTTTTCTAATGAATCGCTTTTTAAACTTAAATCTTTCAATGGCAATGCTACTGAGCCTTCTGTAATCAATACTGCCGACCTTGTAGTGCTTGATGAAATAGATAATATTAATCCTGCATTTGTTATAGCGTTGCAAAATTATATTCGAAAAGGTGGGAACATAGCTATTTTTCCTTCAGGTAATATTGATATTACTTCCTACAATAATTTACTGAATGGGAGTGGAATTATTAATGTTAAAAAAAATACCATACTCCCATCAGGTACTGAAAATAACTCCGCTTTAAGCTTACCAGATGTTAATCAACCTTTTTTTAATTCAATTTTTGAAAATATCGGACAAAAAAATGCAGTAAGTATGCCCAATGCTCAAGCTGTTATTAGTTGGTCAAAAACAGGAAATTCATTGTTAAAATATAAAAATAGCGATCCTTTTTTAACACAAACAACTTTTGGATTGGGTAAAATTTATCTGTTTGCCTCCCCATTAAGTTTAGACTTTAATAATTTAGCAAAGCATGCTTTGTTCGTACCAATTATGTATAAAATAGCAGCATTAAGTAAGGCACAAGAGCAAATGGCATACAATTTCGCTTCACAAAATATTGTTGTAGATGTTGATAAAGATGAAAAGGATCAAGTTTATCATTTGAAAAAAGATAATTTTGATATGATTCCACATCAACAATTAAACGATAAGCAATTGGTTTTTGAATTCCCTCAAAGCAGTCAAACAAGTAATGAGCAAGGATTAGAAGCTGGTTATTATGATTTAACAATGAAAGGAAAATCGCAAAAATATTTGGCATTTAATTATGACAAACAAGAGTCGCAATTAAAGTTTTATTCAATACTTGAACTAAAACAGATATTTTCGAAAAATAAAAATATTCAAATCTATAATTCAGCGGTAGATAAAGACTTTGTAAATGATTTTAAACAACAAAACATAGGTTTAAGCCTTTGGAAATATTTTTTAATAGCAGCCTTATTTTTTATGTTGCTTGAAATTTTAATTATACGGTTTTTAAAATAATTGAATTTATTTCACTTTGGATTTTTCTTCAAATACAACATTTAATTATTCGTATCAACAAATTTGGCTTTGCAGCTTTCATAACAATTTTTAAATTACAAGCTTAGAATTTACTTATTTTAAGTTTAAAGATAATTTAATAATGTTTAGGCAAATTGATAGGATTGGTATTCATTCAGATTTATCAGTAGAGGTTTCAAATAAAATAATTATTTCGAATCAATTGTGGTTGGACTCGGTGAGGCAAGGCCTAAATTTGTAATTTTAATACCGCTTATTGTAAATGAAGAAGTGACAGGAATTATAGAATTTGCTGATTTTAGGCAATTGCAAGACTATGAAATTAATTTTATTAAAAAAATAAGTGAACCAGTGGCTGTGATGATAAGGGATTATAAAATAAAAAATCAAACCCAAAAATTAAAGGAAGAAAGCCTGATTCAATCAGAAATGATGAAGGCACATGAAGAAGAAATGCGTCAAAATTCAGAAGAGCTTATGGATACTCAGGGAAGAATCGGAAAGGAAATACTAAGAAATGCAAAAAACAATAGAGTCACTAAAAGATGAAATTCAGATCCTTTCTGATAAAAATTAAATACATAAGTTTTATAATATCCAGGAAAATATTTATTAAAGGTATTACGAATAAAATTTAAAGGCATGATTTTTTAATAAAAATATATAATAAAATATATAATTAATTATATATTTTATTTATTAATAAAACCATTAAAAACTCAAACTCATGGCTCAAAAAGAAGGTTCAGATCATCACAAGAAAGCTGCTCATCATTCAGAACAAGCTTCTAATCATCACAAAAAGGCTTCAGAACATCTTGAAAAAGGTGATCACGAAAAAGCTAGTCATCATTCAAATTTAGCAAATGCTCATCACAAACACGCTGAAGAGCATTCTCATCATGCAAGTAAACATCATATAGAACATGATGAGAAAAAAGGTAAATAGATAATTGAAAAAGGGAGGTTTAACCTCCCTTTTTTTATACATTATAAATGGTAGTTTTAAACTACAACAGTATTTAAAATAATACAAATTCTTTTTTATCTTTCATCTTTGCCTTTAAGATGAAGATTATTTATATCCATCAATATTTTAAAACCCCTTTAGATGGAGGATCTTTACGATCCTATTATCTGGCAAAAGCATTAATTGAAAAAGGTCATGAAGTTGAAATGATTACCTCATGGAATGAAGGAAAATATAAACTAATAAATATTGAGGGGATAAATGTCCACTATTTGCCCGTTCATTACAGCAATTCATTAAACTTTTTCGATAGAATTTATTCTTTCCTAAAATTTATTTTTAAAGCTTATATAGTAGTCCGAAAAATAGAAAATCCTTCCCTTTGTTATGCTTCTTCAACTCCTATAACAGTAGGTTTAATTGCTATCGCACTAAAAAAAATCAATAAAATTCCATACTTTTTTGAAGTTCGGGATCTTTGGCCATTGGCGCCTGTCGAATTGGGTTTTATTAAAAATAAATTTTTAATAAAATTTTTATTTTTGTTTGAAAAAATTATTTATAAAAATGCTGAAAAAATTATTTGTCTTTCACAAGGAATGAAAGATTGGGTAAATAAAATGAATGTAAAAAAAGAAATTTACATGATACCCAACATGTCGGATTGCGATTTTTTTAGTAAAGAAACAATTTCTACTTCACCTTTTACCATCACCTATTTTGGAACTATTGGTGAAGCAAACCATTTAGAATATTTTGTAGATATTGCCCGATACTTTCAACAAGATAAAATTTCGGAAGTAAAATTTTTAATTATTGGTAACGGAAAAAGATGGAAAAATATCAATAAAACGATATTGAAATACTCATTAAAAAATATAAAAATTTTGCATGGAGTAGATAAATATGAATTAAAAGAAATATTAAAACACACGCATGCAACATATATTTCTTTTGCTCAATATGATGTATTACAAACCACCAGCCCAAATAAATTTTTTGATTCTTTCGCTTCAGGTAAATTAATAATTTCAAATACTAAAGGTTGGATGAAAGATTTGATTGAAGAGAATAATTGTGGTTTTTATGCTGATCCCATTTACCCAGAAGAATTTTATTCTAAATTAAAACCTTATTTGGATGATATTAATTTATTAAAATTTGCTCAACAAAATTCCAGAAAACTGGCTGAAGAAAAGTTTGAAAAAAAATTGCTTTCCGACCAATTTTGTAATTTATTCGATCGGGAAAAATAGCAAAAATCATTTTGCTTTTAAACTTCTCTTTGAAAAAATCAGTTATTTAAAAAGCTGGTAAAATCAGCAGATTCACTCCTTATAATAAGTATGGCATTAAAAAAAAATAATCAACCTTCAAAGTTTAGTCGCAATAATAATTCAGAAGAAAAACCTAAACCAACTTTTAAAGAAAGATTTGATGCCTTAAAAAATTTACCAGAATTTTTTTTAGAAATATGGAATACAAATTCTGGTATGATGCTCGGCAATATGTTTTTACGAATTATTAGAGCAGCCATTCCTTTACTCACTTTATATATAGCCAAACTTATTATAGATGATATTATTAATTTATCAAGTCATCCGGAAATCCATCCTAACTATGAAAAACTTTGGTGGTTAATAGGTGCTGAGTTGGGTTTAGCTTTTTTATCGGATATTTTAAATCGCTCGCTTTCTTTATTAGATGCATTACTTGGAGATTTGCATGCCAACAGTAGCTCAGTGCGAATTATGCAACACGCTTCAAAATTAGATTTAGCACAGTTTGAAGACCCTGCATTTTATGATAAACTTGAGCGTGCACGCCAGCAAACAGTAGGAAGAACCGTTTTACTTTCACAAACCCTAGCTCAGGTTCAAGATTTTATAACAATTATTTTTTTAGGAATTGGTTTGGTTGCCTTTAATCCATGGTTAATCATTTTATTATTCATAACCATCATACCTGCTTTTGTTGGAGAAACTTATTTTAATGCTGAAAGTTATTCTTTGGTTTTTAACTGGACTCCCCAACGCCGCGAACTTGATTATTATCGTTTCACAGGTGCAAGTAATGCTGCAGCTAAAGAGGTAAAATTGTTTAACTTATCTGATTTTTTGACAGAAAAATATAAAATATTATCTGATGAATATTTTAATGTGAATAAAAAACTTTCTATAAGAAGAGCAAGTTGGGGCACTCTTTTATCTGCATTTGGTACAGCAGGATATTATTCTGCATACGTTTTTATAATTTTTCAAACTGTAAATGGAGCCATCACAATTGGTTCATTAACTTTCTTAGCTGGTTCCTTCCGACAATTAAGAGCAATTTTGGAAGGTATTCTTGGTAGATTTAACAGCATTTCGCAAGGGGCATTGTACCTCAAAGATTTTTTTGATTTTTTTAATATTAAACCATCTATTGTTTCTCCATCGCAACCAAAAATATTTCCAAAACCAATTGTAAGTGGTTTTACATTTGAGAATGTTGGTTTTAAATATCCAAATACAGATAAATGGGCTTCCAGAAATTTAAATTTTACCTTGCAAGCCGGAGAAAAATTGGCATTGGTTGGAGAAAACGGTGCAGGAAAAACAACTTTAGTGAAATTATTATCTCGCTTATATGATCCTGATGAAGGAAGAATATTATTAGATGGGATTGATTTAAAAGAATATGATTTAAAAGATTTACAAAAAAACATTGGAGTCATTTTTCAGGATTATATCAAACTGCTCCTTACAGCACAAATAAATATTGCAATTGGTGATATAGATGAAAGGGAAAACCAAAGTAAAATTGAAAAAAGTGCTTACCAAAGTCTTGCTAATAATGTAATTGAAAAATTACCAAACGGTTATGAACAAATTTTAGGTCGCCACTTTAAAGGTGGCGTAGATTTATCAGGAGGTGAATGGCAAAAAATTGCATTGGCTCGTGCCTACATGCGCGATGCACAATTATTAATTTTAGATGAACCAACATCTTCTTTAGATGCCCGAGCAGAATACGAAGTTTTTGAAAGGTTCGCCGAACTTACAAAAGGCAAAACAGCAGTTTTAATTTCACATCGATTCTCAACAGTGCGAATGGCAGATAGAATAATTGTATTGGAAGGTGGAACAATACTGGAATCAGGCAGCCATGAGCAATTATTATTTCAAAACGGAAGGTATGCTGAATTATTTAATTTGCAGGCGCAAGGGTATAAGTAAGAAATTTGTCAATTGTGAAATCACTTTTATTGTTTTAAAAAATATAATAAATAATTTACTCACATCTGTTTTTATAAGTTCCTACAAACTCAAAGAAATTAAGTAAAATAGTTTCAAAATAGAAGATTCCAAGTTGTACTATAACGTATCAGGTGACTGCCAAAAGGAGAATATTATCTAGGAGTATTTTTTTTATAATATTCTTCATAATCAGTACTAATAGCTTCTAAAGCCAAGATTAGTTCTCCTAATAAAAAATTCTTTAGCGGCGAAATTTCAGAATTATTTATATTTTCTTGAATGCAGAATGTTAATTCTGAAATCGAATCTTTATCTTTTAATAAGAATGTACTGGTACCTGGATTATATTTTTTTTTAATAAGCTCTGTAAATTTAAAAACCACATCGTTAGAGCTTCGTATCAGAACTTTAGCTAATTTTTTAATACCGAAATGATTTAATAAACTGTCTTGCAAGTTTAGTTTATTAAAAAAATTAGCCATGGATAATCTATTTCCACTCATCATATCATTTAAAACCTCATCTGCTTCCTCATTGAATTTTTTATTTAAAATTTCAAGGTGAATTTCTTTGACCATTTCCTTCATTTTCTCAACCTCAGCATTATCATTTATAAAATAGTGTAGATTCTTTAGCTTATCATCATTTATATCATTTTGGTATTTTTTAGAAATATTTATACCCTTGATTAATTTTCCCTTTACATCATCTATTGGGTGATTGATTAAACCTTCTTCTGAGAAATAAAAATAATAACTTGCTATGTGTGGATAGTCGTAAATAGAGTAGAGGCCATCTTCGGCAAAAGTGAGCACTTTTTCCACTAAAGTATCAAATTCATTATCAGTTAAACACCTAAAATTATAATTTAAAAGCCTGTTTTTTAAATTAATATGTTCAGAAAATTCTTCAGGGAATTTTTGCTTGATCTCCTCTAAAAGCAAATCTAGTCGAGGATAACCTGATAGAATAAAATTGTAAAGTGTTGTATAAAATGAAAACCTTTTGTCTTTAAATTTTAAATACTTTTCATAAAACTCTTCATCATAAGTTTTAACACTTTGGATATCATTAGCCTTGGTTCTTTTCTTTATTGAAAGATCGCTGTAACGATATGGTATTGAATCTAATCCTTTAAATTTTTCAGTATCGGACGAGGTCAATTTCCCAGCTTTAAATTCAATTGAAATGACGATGATAAAAAAAATAATTTCATTTACTATTGTTTCATTTTTATCTTTTAAAACTGGAAATATTTTTTTTATAATGTCAATTATAAAAAAAATAGTGCGCATGTTTTTGAGTCCGTTCTCTATAATCAAGTTTTGAATAAGATTATTATTATTCAAAAAGTCCTTAAAATTCGGATCAAAGGTGTCTGTATTAAATAAGTGAGGAAGTATTTTTTCAATATCCGGATCAAAATTCAATACCCGGCCAATCAGTTTTTCTTTTATTAAGTTGTATTCAGAACTGATATTGGAATCTGAAGACGATAATATTTTGCTCTCATCAGCTAGTATTACTGTCTTTAGTTCTTTGTGTTCAACAAAGTTATTTATGTAGCCTAAAACTTCTTTTATAGCAATTTGACTTCTTTCTAAATCATCAAAACAAATTATATGTTTTTTAAAATTAAAAGTGTCAACGCTAGTGTCTTTGAGTATATCGGCTATGGTGGAATCAAAAAAATTTTGCTAACCTGATTAGAAATATTATATATAATTGTAGCAGTATTTTTTAGTTTTTTATTATCCTGGCCTTTTAAAAACGGAATTAATTTACTTAAAATGTTAATTTCAATTTTTTCAATTTTAGCTATTCCATTTAAAGAGATATAAATCACTTTATATTCATTGTCTTTAGCAATCTTTTCAAGTGTATTTTTCCAGAAATAAGTTTTTCCACTTCCCCACAAGCCATTTATCAAAATAGCATGTTGGGTATTTTTTGTTTTTAAATAATCTTTAAAAACAGAGATAATATTTTGTTCGGTCATAGTGATTTATTTAATTTATATAGAACACTCCTGTTGAATCCACTACCTTCATCAACCCGTCTGTTTCCGATAACGCAACTATAATTTTTTGATAATGCAGGATATCATCAAATTCCAGCTTGCGGCCTTTGCAGTCTTTCAGCTATTTTTTTGCAGGCTGGTAACCGCCGAATAAAAACATTAGGCAATTTCGGCACGCCATTAAAATTTTAGGTTCGGATAGTTTTATTTTCTTCACTCATCATTATCTTGAATTAGGTTTAGCATGGCTTTTTCTCTTTCTATTTCGTCAATCAACTCCTGCTCTGTGGGTAGGTAGGGTAAATATTTGGTAGCAAAGAGGTGTTTATTTTCATTTAAAACAGAATATTTTACTATCGTTTCATCTTTTTCTGCACACAACAAAATGCCAATAGTAGGGTTGTCGTCAGTTTGTTTTTTCAAATCATCAAACATGCGTACATACATATCCAACTGTCCTACATCCTGATGAGATAATTTGCTGGTTTTTAAATCAAATATTACAAAACATTTAAGCAGGTAATTATAAAAAACAAGGTCTATGTAAAAATGACTTGTTTCGGTGCTTATTCTAAATTGCCTTGCCACGAATGAAAATCCTTTTCCAAGTTCTAATAAAAATAATTGTAAATTTTTGATAAGTGCCGCTTCTATTAGCGTTTCGGTGGTTCTCTGAGATTGATCAATATTTAAAAACTCAAATACATAAGGGTCTTTAATAAATTCTTTCAGGTCTGGTACAACATTCTTTATTTGCAGGTCTGGCGTGCTCAATAATCTTTTATGCATGAGCGAATTTATATTTCTTTCTAATGTGCGTACCGACCAATTTTGAGTCGCTGCCTCTTGCAAATAATAAGCTCTTGCTTTTGGCTCATTTACCCTCATTATTAGCCTATTATGACTCCATGTCAATTTGCTACACACCGTGTAGCAAATTGAAGAATCGGGATAAGTGAGATAAAATTGTCTGAAATTTCTCAAATTGGCATAAGAAAAACCTTTCCCAAATTCTGTAGTTAATGCAATAGACAATTCTTTTAAAATGCTTCACCATAAGCAGCTCGCTCGTTGCCATTTTGCTCTTCAAGTACTATTCGTTGGCCAATCTTCCAATACGCTTCTACCATAGCTGTGTTAATCGCTTGGTAGGTTTTTGTCTTGCCTGGGCAAGTATTTGTTTTATTTCCAGTATGTATTGCATGGTATAAATCTAATTACTCAATCCCAATATTATCAATCTCTTTCATCAACCTATCCGTTTCCGATAACGCAACAATAATTTTTTGATAATGCAGGATATCATCAAATTCCAGCTTGCGTCCTTTGCGGTCTTTCAGCCATTTTTGCGCAGGTTGGTAGCCGCCGATATAAAAATTCCAGGCAAGCTCGGGCACGCTTGCAAAGTATTGGGATTCGTTGATATAAACTTTCCCACTTTCATATTTTACCTTTTCCACTTCATTGCTTCCATCTATGGGATATTGGGTAATGTACTTTTCAACGATGGGGCTTTCCAGTAAATGTATCTGGCGTATTTCACCACCCAATTTTACCAATTGCCAAAATGTAGTTGCATCTGTCGGATAAGGCACTCTGGGGAAATCAATTTTTAAAAACTCTTTGTATTTTTCTCGGTAGGTTGGTGAATGTAAAACCGCATAGATGTAATCTAAAATATCGATTGGTGCAAAAGTGTCTTTGGTTGTTTCTTTTTCGTTGGTAAAAGTTAAACCTAATATAATAGCTATTTCCGTTACAATTTCTGTGCTTAGATTTGGTGTTCTTTCTACTATTTGCCCAATGGTTTGTTGTCCGTTGGATTCGGGGTAGCAGTAAAGAGGTAAAACAGAGGTTAAGAATCTATCACTTAATCTTGCATCAGTTAAAGACTTTGTAATAAAAAGACTGCTATATTCTTTTTCCTTATTTATTCTAATTGTTGTTAATCCAATGTTTTTACCTAAAATAAAATGCTTCATTAAATTAGTTCTACTTCTCTCAATTAGGCTTGAATCCCAGTAGATAAATTTATTATCAAATGGCCTATATGAAATTGGGTAAACTAATTCTGATTGGGGTTCAATTAAATAATGACTTTGAGTCTTGTTTAACAAATTACTTTTTTCATCATCAATAAGTATGCTGTCATTTGCAGTTACTATTCCTGCATTATTCAGAATAAACAACTTGTTTACTTTAAAACCTTTTTCATAATCAGATTGCTCATCAAAATTCTTATTTGTAAAATAATAATTTGGCGCTACATTCAGAAGTACTTGATAGGGGACGGCTTTAAGACTATTATCCGAAAGAAAATCGTACTTTAAATCTCTTTTACCAAAAAGGTCATAATGAAAAACTTTACCTAAATCGGTTGTTTTTTTCTTTCCTGTTTTAACAAAGATGTTTATTGAAACACCCTGTTCAATATCAAATACATTTATATCTGCAGAACCATCTGGACAAGTTTCTTTTTTCTTAGTGTTGCCGTGTAAATCTATGGTGTAAATTTTATCATAAGTTTTTAGCAAGTTCCAACGCATACCCCTAAAAGTTGGATTGTCTAAAAATCCGTGGGGATTAATAAAGGCTAAAACACCACTTCCATTTTTTTCAATGAAATGTTGACCGTAACGCAAAAATTTTACATAGTCATCGTTTATCCATTTTGGGTTTCTTTCTTTCAGTTTTTCTTTTCCGCCTGGTTCTTTTTTGTAATCTTCCATCAGGCTCATAATCCATTCACCTTTGTTGGCACTTTCTCCGCTGTATGGCGGATTCCCAATTACACACATTACAGGTGTATCACGTTTTATGTGATTCGCTTCGTTTGCTTCGGCACTTAACCAATTGGCAAACAACGTTCCAGTGTCTGGGTGGTGCTCTTCTAAACTATTAGTTAGGTAAACCCTAAAACGTTGGTTGCTTGTCGGTTTGTAGCCCGTTTCGGTAAGTAGTAAATCCAATTGCAAATGTGCCATGGCGTAACTTGCCATCAGCAACTCAAAGCCATTGAGGCGTGGCAACAAATGGGTTTCCACATAATTGCTCCAAATACCTTGTTGCCCTTCAAATTTTTTGTGAATGTGTTTTATTACTTCTGCCAAAAAAGTACCTGTGCCTGTAGCAGGGTCAAGGATTTGCACTTTGTGTACTTCTTGTTTGTAAGTCCCTCCTTTGGAGGGATTAGGGAGGTCTATTTTTGTTTTACTGGTATCGGCAAGTCCGTTGGGCAAATCAAATTCGGTTTTCAAAATATCGTCTACCGCCCTTACAATAAAGTTCACCACTGGTGCGGGTGTGTACCAAACGCCTCTTGCCTTTCTTAATTTCGGGTCGTACTCACTCAAAAAGGTTTCGTAAAAATGGATGATTGGGTCTTCCATTTTTGTTGTCTTTCCGTAGTTTTTTAGAATATCGGCAACATTGCAAGCCAAAAATATTTCTACCAAACTATCTACAATCCATTTAATACGGTCGTCAATATCAGGGCCGGCAATGTATCCAAAGAGTTTGCGTAAAAACGGATTTGATTTTGGTATCAGTTCTGCTGCTTCCTGCCTGCTGAAAGTGGGTAAAGTTGGGTCGTGCAAACGAGCGGCAAACATTCCATACGCAATAGTTTGGGCATACACATCTGCAAATCCTTTGGGTGTAATATCGTGGATGAGGATTTCCTTAAAGGCATTCATCTGGTCTTTAAGTGTGCTGTTTTCATTTTTAATCTCATCACTTGTCAAAGCCTTTTCAATCACATCAGAAAGAAGGCGCGCTTTGCCTGCCATCATTTCAGCCAGTTTTTTTGGATTTTTTATGGTCTGCCCAATGTGAGTGGAAAAGTTTTTGATGAGATTTGTAAACGTTGCAAAATTATTGGGCATCGGAACGATAAGCCCCTCCCCAGCCCTCCCCGAAGGAGAGGGAGCAATTTCAGCAATGGCAATTTTTGTAATAAAAATTCCATTAATGTATAAATGAAAGTCTAAGTAGTCGGTAAAAATTAAATTTTCTAACGAAGCCTTGTAACGGTCGAACTGTTCTTTATTACCAGTTTTCTTTGCCCCTGCAAGGTCTTTGTCGCCAATGTCTTTCGCTTCAATAAAACCAACCGGAATTTCTTTTTTTGTAATAATATAATCTGGTGCCCCGCATGATTGCCTTTTGGGTTCGTTGGTCGCCCTTATCTCCGGTACTAAACTTTCAAGTAGTTGTTGTAAATCACCACGAAAAGTATGTTCAGTTGCATTACCTAATTTATATCTTTTACTGATGTTATCAATATATTGGAAAAAATTCATATAA
>Ga0123338_10001922_pt1 | contig 19683 bp, 13 predicted proteins | sample grotaG_FD_89793 | JGI IMG/M metagenome (GOLD analysis project Ga0123338, IMG submission 89793) | Glacier valley bacterial and archeal communities from Borup Fiord, Nunavut, Canada, to study Microbial Dark Matter (Phase II) -... | ecosystem: Environmental > Aquatic > Freshwater > Ice > Glacier ...
AAAGTGAAAAGTGAAAAGTGAAAAGTGAAAAGTGAAAAGTGAAAAGTGAAAAGTGAAAAGTGAAAAGTGAAAAGTGAAAAGTGAAAAGTTGGTCACACTTTCGACTTTCGACTTTCAACTTAGAACCGCTCCGCCACACCGGCCGTTTCCAGCGGGTGGGGGCGATAGGGGCCGGGGCTTTCGCCGCACAGCCGGGGGCGGGGGAAGATTTTGTCGGGATTGGCGATGTGCTGGGGGTCGAAGGCGCAACGCACCCGCTGCATCGTGTCCAGGTCCGGCTCGGCGAACATGACCGGCATGAATGCTTTTTTCTCCATACCGACCCCGTGTTCGCCGGTGATCGAGCCGCCCGCCGCGACGCAGAGTTGCAAGATGGCGAAGGCCAGTGTCTCAGCCGTGTGTTCTTGCCCCGGCACACGGCGGTCATAGAGGACCAGCGGGTGCAGGTTGCCGTCGCCGGCGTGAAACACGTTTGCCACGCGCAAGCCTGCCGCTGCCGCCAGGGCCGCGATGTCGCGCAACACGCGGGGCAGGGCCGTGCGCGGGATCACGCCGTCTTGCACGATGTAGTTGGGCGAGATGCGGCCCATGGCGGCGAAAGCGGCTTTGCGGCCTTTCCAGACCAGCAGGCGCTCTGCGGCGGATTGGGCGAGCCGCAGTTCCCACGCGCCGCACGCGCGGCAGAGCGCCTGCACCTGGGCCATGCACGCCTCCACTTCGGCGCTGGGGCCGTCGAGTTCGACCAGCAGCAGCCCGTCGCAGATCGGGTAGCCGGGGTGGACGGCGGCTTCGGCGGCCTGGATGCTGAGGCGATCCATCATTTCGACCGCAGCGGGCAAGATACCGGCGGCGATGATCGCGCTGACCGCCGCGCCGGCCTCGTCGGGCGAGGGGAAGGCGGCCAGCAGCGTCTGCACCAGTTGCGGCTGCTTGACGACGCGCAAGATGATGCGCGTGGCGATGCCCAGTGTGCCCTCGGAGCCGATAAACACGCCGGCCAGGTCATAGCCGGGGCCGTCGCCGGTTTTGCTGCCTAGCTGGACCAGACTGCCGTCGGGCAGCACCACGTCTAGGCCGAGGACATGGGTGACGGTGAAGCCGTATTTCAGGCAGTGCGCGCCGCCGGAGTTTTCGGCCACATTGCCGCCGATGGTGCAGACCGACTGCGAGGATGGGTCGGGCGCGTAGAAATAGCCGGCGGCGGTCACGGCGGCGGTCACGGCGGCGTTGATCACGCCCGGCTCGACCGTGACGCGCCCGTTCACCAAGTCCACGTCAAGGATGCGGTTCAGGCGGGTCAGGCTGATGACGATGCCGCCACGGATGGGCAACGCGCCGCCGCTGAGGCCCGTGCCCGACCCGCGCGCCACAAACGGGATGCCCGCGCGCGCGCAGACGCGGACGATGGCTTGCACCTGGGCGGCGGTCGCGGGTAGCAACACGGCGGCGGGCACCACGCGGAAGTTGGTCAGCCCGTCGCATTCATAGGTCTGCAACTGCTCTGGGCGCGTGATCAGCCCATCTGCGCCGACGATGGCGCGCCACTCGTGCATCAACTGGGCGTGCATAGGAGCCTCCGGGCGGCGCGATCCCCACGTTGCGCGTGGGGGTCGGTGCGCCGCTCTTGCAGTGTACCGCCCTGCGCTTGGCCCGTCAAGCGCAGCAAGCCTGACCGCCCTTCAGGACGACGGATTGCACCACGACGACCCGCAGAACACGAAGATTTCGATTGCGTGCGGTTCCCCTTTCATGTGTGCTTGTGGGGTGAAGCTGCACCGTTACCAACAACCAGAAAAACGCTCCGCAAATCTCCGTGTCTCCGTGTCTCTGGGGTGTCGTTCCTATTTCCGCACCAGCGGCTGCACAGTTACGCGCATGGGGCGAGTTGACAAGGACTGCTATCGGTTGGTACAATGTAGTGGATTACTGACCCGCAGCCGCTCGTAGGGCGGTCCTATAGATCCTGAACGACTGGTCCCCTGTAGCGGGCCGGCCGAGAGGTTGTTATGACACGCGCGGTCGTCTGCCCCCAATGTCATACCCAAAGCGCGCCTGATTCACGGTTTTGTGACCAATGTGCGGCGCCTTTGCTGCCGCTTGCCGACGCTTTCCCCGCCCCAGTTGCGGCGGCGCCGGTCCAGCCGACAGTGTCGTATCCCATCGCGGGGCCGGTCAGTATGCCGCTCCCGGCGATCAGCATGGCGCCGGCCCAGCCGGCGGTCGTGCGGTTGTCAGAGCCGCTGCCACGGATCGCGCCGGCTCCGCAGCGCCGTATGCGCCCCCTGCTGGCCGTCGGCGTGCTATTGGCGGTGGCGCTGTTTGTCGGCGCGGTGGTGCTGTCGGCGGTGTTGCTGCTCAACAGCCGCGCTGGGGTTGCCGCCACGGGAGGCAGTGGCCTAGACCCAACCGCCGCTGCTACGTTGATCCAGGCCCAAGCCACGGCCATCGCCGCCCAGCAAACCACTACGGCCCGCTATAATCTCCAAGCCACCCTAATCGCCGAGCAACCGGTGCGGGCTCAGGCGACGATGACGGCATTAGCTCAGGCGGGCGCGCCTAGCGTACTGCCGCCCACGATCCAGGGCACCACAGTGGCGGCACCGGCAACCGCGCCACCCCGTCCGCCTACTACGCCAGGGATCGCTCCTTGACTCCAGCCTACCCCTCTAACGCCGGCCCCGGCGCGGGTGGGACGGCGACGCTTGGCGGTAGCGCCCTACTCTACGTTACTTGCAGAGGAGCATCATGAAGCCATTGCGTGTATTGGCGTTGTTAGGCGCGTTCGCGGCGAGCAGCGTCGGGGCATCCGGTGCCCACGCGATCCTGGCCCCTGGCAGCGCGCCGTAGGTGCCCTATCCCTATCCCATCACCGAATTTCCCCTGCCGAGGGCCAACAGCAGCCCCGCTGGTATTTGCGTGGGACCGGACGGCAATGTATGGTTTGTGGAGAGCGCGAATAACACCATCGGGCGCATTTCGCCTAGCGGCACGGTTAGCGAGTTTGTTGTTTCTGCTACGCTGGACGGCCCGAATTTGTATGATATTGCGGCAGGGCCGGATGGCAATCTCTGGTTCACCGAGTCCCTCGCCCACAAGATTGGTCGCATCACGCCGCTGGGCGTGATCACTGAGTTCGACCTACCAACGGCCGGCGCTACCCCACGCAGTATCACGGCCGGCCCCGACGGCAACCTTTGGTTCACCGAGCAGGCGGGTCGGATCGGGCGCATCACGTCAAGCGGAACGATCACGGAGTATATATTGATTAATGCTGTGACGGTACCTAGCCTGCAAGGTATCACCGCCGGCCCGGATGGTAAACTGTGGTTTACTGACGAGAACAACAACCAGATTGATAATATTTCGGTGACCGGCGTTTTTGGCGGTTACAATGTGCCCACAGCGGCTAGCCAGCCACACGACATTGTGGCCGGCCCGGACGGCAACCTCTGGTTCACTGAGTACCACGCCGATCAGATCGGGCGCATCACGCCGCAGGGTGTCACCACTGAGTTTGGTAGCGGGATTGTGAGTGGCGCGCCCACCAACATCACCGCCGGCGCGGATGGGAACCTCTGGTTTACGGATGGTCCCATTAACAGCATTGGACAGATCACGCCGTCTGGTATGATTTCACTGATCGCGGTGCCGACAAACGCAAGCGGCCCCCTTGGTATCACCAGCGGGCCGGCCGGCACTATTTGGTTTACCGAGCAGGCTGCCAACAGGATTGGGCGGCTGGATCTAGGGCTGAATACCCCCACGCCGAGCAGTACAGTGACCGCGCCGCCGGTCGCTACGGCCACGGCCAGCCGGACTGCCGCGCCCACTGCCACCGCCAGCCCTGCGCCGCCTAGCGCGACCCCCATCGCCACGCGCACACCGATCAACGTGTGGGCCGCACGCGCCGCCTACCCGATCCCCATTCAGGACGAAGCGGTGGTCGCGCAGGGCGGCGCGCTCTATAGTTTCGGTGGGCACACCACTGGCGGGGCGACGGGCGCGGCCTACCGCTATAATCCGGCGGCGGATAGTTGGGTCGCCCTCGCCGCCTTGCCGGTCGGCTCCGAGTCTGAGGGGCTGAGTGCGGTGAGCGACGGCACGTTCATCTATCTGATCAATGGCGCGTCGGGTCTGCGCCATCTATTTCGCTATGATCCCAGCACGAATATGTACGCCCACCTGACAGACCCGCCGACCGGCACTTATGCCCAGGTGGCCGCCTATCTGAGCGGCAACCTCTATCGCATTGGCGGCGCGCTCTCCGGCGGCAACCGCACCAACAGCGTCGAAGTGTATAATGTGGGATCTGGTAGTTGGACGGCCGGCAGCGCCTACTCGCAGGCCGCAACGTTTCTCATGACCACGGTACTCAACGGCAATATCTATGGAGCCGGGGGCGCCGGCGCGTCGGATTTGGCGAACACCTACCGCTATGACCCCAGCAGTGGGCAGTGGGACGATAACGGCGTACCCGATCTACCGGCCTCGCGCTTTGCGGCGGCTTCCGGGCTGTTGAACAACAAATGGCTGCTGGCCGGCGGCACCCTGGCCGATGCCGGCGCTACCAGTAGCGCCCTGCTATGGGATCCGGCGACCGACACGGCTTGGCAGGCGTTGCCGCCGATGCTGCAACCGCGCACCCGGCTGGCCGGCGCAGGTAGTGGCGGCACCTTTTATGCGGTCGGCGGCAGCGATGGGACGAACCCCACGACCGATGTCCAGGCGTATGGCCCTTGCACGTCGATCCCGTTCAGCGATGTGCAGATGAGCGACTATTTCTTTGTGTCGGTGCAATATCTGGCCTGTCATGGCATCATCAGCGGCTATAGCAACAACACTTTTCGCCCTTATAACCAGACAACGCGCGCGCAGTTAGCGAAGATCATCGTCGGCGGTAAGGGCTGGGCGCTAGACACCACCGGGGGGCCGCATTTCAGCGATGTGCCAAGCAGCAACATATTTTACGGGTTGATCGAGACGGCTTTCAACCACGGCATCATCAGTGGCTACACTTGCGGCGGGGTCAACGCACAGACTGGGACCAGCGAACCCTGTGATGCGGCCCGCCATCCGTACTATCGGCTCGGCAACAACGTCACGCGCGGGCAGTTAAGCAAAATCATTGTCGGCGCGCAGGGCTGGGCGTTAGACACGACCGGTGGGCCGCACTTCACCGATGTGCCAACCACTAACATCTTTTATCCCTTCATCGAAACGGCGCTGAACCATGGCATCGTGGGCGGCTACAGTGACGGTACGTTCCGCCCCGGCAACCCGGCCACGCGCGGCCAGATCGCTAAGATCGTCTACTTAGCCCTACAGAGTGGCTTGGCGTTGCGCTAGCGCCGTCGCTTGGCGCGGGTCGGCTCACCGGCCGCGCCGGCGGCTCACCTACGGAGTTACCACCCTATGTCGGCTTTGATCGCCTGCCCCGCCTGTGGGGCGCAGACCCCCAGTGATGCGCCGTTTTGTGAGCGGTGTTCAGCTCCATTGGCGGCGATGCCGCCGCGCCCGCTGGCGATCCCCGAAAATCGGGCGAACGACACGCTGGTGCTGCGGCGCCCGATTCTCCCCCCGCTAACGGCGGTCAGCACGCCGCCGACGGATGCCGCAGCGGTCAGCACGCCGTTCGCCGCGCCGGATGCCGCAGCGGTCAGCACGCCGTTTGCGCCGCTCACTGGGCTAGGCACGGCGCTGCCGGCGCGGCTGGGCGCGGCGGCCGCCGTGACTGGCCCGCTCCCCAGCGCCCCCGCTCGACGCGGGCTATCACATCGCGTGCTGATCGGTGGGTTTGCCGGCGGGGTGTTGCTGTTCCTGGGCGCATTCGGCGTGCTGCTGGCCGGGTTGGGCAGCGGTCTAGCGGACAACGCGCCCCCGCCGGCCCAGCAAACCGCACTAGCGGTGTTGCGCGGGCAAGCCACCCAACTGGCGCAAAGCGCCGGACAGTTGGATGAGGCAGTGGGCGCGCAGGCGACCCAATTGGCGCAATTGGACACGCAATTTCAGGCCACCCTGACGGCGGTGGCCGGCAGCGGGTCGCTCGCGGAACAGGCGACGGCGATTGCCCAGGCCACCGCGCGCGCGCAGGCCGCCCAGGCCACGGCCACAGCGGTCGCCGATACCCTGCGCGCCGCCGCCAGCGTCACGGCGGCTGTGATTAGCGCACCCGGCACAACGCCGACTGCCGCCGCTCTCGCGTCGCTGCCGACGGCGACCCGCCCGGCACCGACTCCCCCGGCGATGTTGACCACCCAAGCTGCTGCGTCAGCGGCGGCTTTGGTCGCCATACGATCCACGGCGACCCCCAACAAGCCGACCGCCACCACCCCGCCGACCGCGCCGCCGGCCACCGCCACGGTGCGTTTGGTAGTGCTGCCGACCGCTACGAGCGCACCGCCGACGGCCCTGGTGGTGCGCCCAGTTACGCCGCCGACCGTCGCCCCGCCGCCGCGCCCGCCGCCGCCGCCCGACACGCCGGTGCCGGCCACGCGCACGCCGCTGCCACCGACGCATACGCCCCCGCCGACGCGCACGCCGCTCCCGCCGGCGAGTAACACGCCAGTGCCCCCGGCCCCGCCGACGCACACCCCGCTGCCGCCGGCCCCGCCGACACACACCCCGCTGCCGCCGACAGCGGTGCCACCAACCGACACGCCGCCCCCGCCGGCCACGCGCACGCCGCTGCCGCCGACCGAGCGGCCCACCAACACGCCGCTGCCGGTGCCGCCGACCGCACGCCCCACCAACACGCCGCTGCCGCCGACGGAGCGACCCACCAACACGCCGCTGCCGCCGACCGAGCGGCCCACTAATACGCCGGTGCCACCGACGGAGCGCCCGACGAACACGCCAATCCCGGTGTCAACTGCGCGCCCGACGAACACGCCGATCCCGGTGCCGACCGAGCGGCCCACCAACACGCCGATCCCGGTGCCGACTGAGCGCCCCACCAACACGCCGATCCCGGTGCCGACCAGTCGCCCGACGAACACACCGATCCCCATACCGTAAGTCGCTGAGGGGACGCAACCGCCGGCGGTACGTCCTGAGCCCCAGGCTGTGCCGCCGGTTTGCGCGGCGCTGTTAGCGGGTCAGGGTGACTTTTTGCAGCGTGCGCGGCTGTTCGGGGTCCAGCCCCTTTTGCCGCGCTAGGTGATAGCAATAGAGTTGCGCGGGCACGATGCTAACCAGCGGCATCAACCACTCCGGCACGCCCGCCGGCAGGCGCAGGCTGTTAGGGGTGAGATCCAGCGCCGCCGCGTCATCGGATAGGACCAACAGATCGGCTCCATAGTCGTCACGTAGGCGGCGCAGCAAGGCCACCTGTTCGTCTAGCACCGCGCCGGCGGGGGCCAGGGCTAGTACGGGGAAGCCGGGATGGATCATGGCGATGGGGCCGTGCTGGAAATCTGCCGACGAGTAGGGGTCGGCCAGTACGTATGTCAGCTCTTTCAGCTTCAAGGCCCACTCTTGCGCCGTCGCATAGTGGTAGCCGCGCCCCAGCACCACACAACGTTCCATCAGCGCGTGGTGTGCAGCTAGGTCGGCCACTGCCGCGTCGAGATCCAGCGCCGCCGCGACGGCGGCCGGCAACGCGGCCAACGCCGCCCGGTCGGCGGGGGCATCCCCGGCCAGCGCCACCGAGAGCGCCGCCAGGGCCAACAGTTCGGCGGTGTAGGTTTTGCTGGCGGCCACCGCCGCTTCGTGGCCCGCCTGGATGTCGAGGGTGAACGCGGCAGCCTGGGCCAGGGGCGACCCCGGATCGTTGGTCACAGCCAGCGTGATCGCGCCCTGGCGGCGACCCTCGGCCACCACGCCCACCACGTCGGGCGATTGCCCCGATTGCGAGATACCCACCACCAGCGCCTGCCCGATGCGCGGCGACTCGGCGTAGTGCGAAAACAGCGACGGCGCGGCCAATGCCACCGGCAAGCGATTGCGTGCGCCCCACAGGTATTGGGCATACACGCCCGCGTGATCGGAGGTGCCCCGCCCGGCCAGCAGCACGAAGTCTATCGGCTGCGCGCGGATCGCGGCGGCGATGCGCCCGACACCGGCCCATTGCGTGTCAAGCCAATGCTGCAACACGGCCGGCTGCTCAAAAATCTCGTCTCTTAAGCCCATGCGTGTGCCCTCTCATAGACCCACCGACCGGCGATAATGGTGGCTTGGACCTGCCAATCGGCATTGAACAGCGCGAAGTCGGCCACTGCGCCGGGTGCAATCTGCCCGCGTTCGTGGGCCAGCCCCAGCAGACCGGCGGGGATGCGCGTCACGGTGGCGAGCGCCGCAGCGGGCGCGCACGCGGTGAAGGCCATCAGGTTCCGCAGCGCTTGGTCTAGCGGCAGCAGACTGCCCGCGAGCCGTCCGTCGGCCAGCCGGGCGCTACTGCCGTCTACAATAACCGTCTCATTGCCTAGCGGATAACGGCCCGGCGGCATCCCCAGCGCGGCCATCGCATCGGTGACCAGGGTGATGCCGTGCGGCCCTTTGGCTTGCCACGCCAGTGCGACCACGGTCGGGTCCAGGTGGATACCATCGGCGATCAGACCGACCGTGACTTGCGGGGTGGTCAGCAGCGCGCCGACCAGTCCCGGCGCACGGTGGTCAAGCGGCGGCATGGCGTTAAACAGATGGGTGCCGTAGCGGATGCCGGCGGCGATTCCCGCCTGCGCTTGCTTGAGATCGGCCATGGAATGCCCAGCGCTGACCACCACCCCGGCGGCGCACAGGGCACGGATTACCACTGTTGCGCCCGGCAACTCTGGGGCCAGCGTCACCAAGCGCACCCCCGTGGCAGGCGACCAGCCGGCGGCGGCGGCGCGGTTGGGCAGGCGCAGATGGGCCGGATTGTGCGCGCCGCGCTTGGCGGGGTTGAGGAACGGGCCTTCGAGGTGCAAGCCCAACGGCCATGCGCCCGCAAAGCCCGCCGGTGGGCCGGCCGCCAGCGCGGCTTGCGCTTGGGCCACCGTCGCCGCCGGGCTGGTGATGATCGTTGGCAGGAAGGCCGTCACGCCGTAGCGCGGCAGGTGGGCGGCTACCGCCCAGATGCTGCTGGGGTCGGCGGTGAAATCATGCCCAAAGCCGCCGTTGAATTGGAGATCGATCAAGCCGGGCACCAGCCACCCGCCGCCCGCCGCATAGACTGTGGCTCCCGCTGGACAGGGCAGACGGTCCGCCGGGCCGACCGCCACAATGCGCCCGCCCTCCACCAGCACTGCGCCGTCGCTCATCAGAGTGTCGGGGGTCAGGATTGTGGCCCCGGTGATATACAGCACGCCTGTTCCTTTCGTTGGGTCCATGAGTCCTATGATTGTTTCAGTGCCGCGTCAAGGCGCGTCGCATTGTAGCGTCGCAATTCACGGCGCGCCGCCGAACGCTAGGCCATGTCCCTGCGGGTATAGATCAGGGCTGCCCCCAGCGGCAAGCGGCCCGTGGCGCGGCTGCCCGCCGCCGAGATCCGTCCCGTGCAGGCCGGCATCAACTGCTGCCCCCCGGCCTGTTCTAAGGGCAGCGCCACGCTGGGCTTCATCGTTCGACCGCTGTCTGCGCCGCGGTGAGCAAACTCTGGCCGGCCAGGGTGATCGCGCCCCACGGCCCCGCGTCATAGCCGGCGGGCACCAGTTGCAACAGGTCGGGTGCGAGGAGCGTGCGGGCCAGGGCCGAGCGGCGGCGCATCGCGTTCAGCGCCTGCTGGATGGGGCGCAAGAAAGCCTCGCCCGCCGTCGTGACCCCGCCGCCAAAGACGATGCGCTCCACATCATAGGTCATCATGATGGCTTGGCAGGCCCGCGCCAAATAGCGTCCGACGTGGCGCAGGATGGCTTGCGCGGCGGGATCGCCGGCGGCGGCGGCGGCGTAGACGGTGGCCGTGGTCACGCGGTCTGCCGCACCAAGCAGCCCGGTTGGGTCGGCCAGGGCGGCTTGACGGCCCCCGGCGGCGATGGCCGGACCGGCGGCCAGGGTTTCCAGGCAGCCGCGCAGGCCGCACACGCAAGGTGGACCGGCGGGATTGAGGACCAGATGGCCGATTTCGCCGGCCATGTTGTGCGCGCCGCTATAGAGCCGCCCATCAAGGATCAGCCCAGCGGCGATGCCGGTGCCGACGCTGACGTAGGCGAGGTTGCGGATAAGCGCGTAGTTGGGGTGGCGTTGCAGGCCAATGGCCGCCAGCCGCACATCGTTCGCTAGGAAGCAGGGCACGCCCAAAAGCGCCGCTAGGCGTGGGCCGGCGGGCATCTCCTGCCACCGCAGGTTGACCGCATGACGCACCACGCCGGTCTGCGGGTCTACTTGGCCCGGCACGCCCATGCCGACGGCCGCCACGGCAGACAGGTCGGCCCCGGCGGCCTGTAGCGCTTGGCGGATCGCGGCGGCGATGCCCGCCAGCGTCGCGTCGGGCCCATCCAGCACAGTCGGCATGATCACGCGCGCCCGCACTTGGCCCCATCCATCTACCACCAGCACACCGACTTTGGTCCCGCCCACATCTACGCCCACCAAGAGTGGCCGGCCCGCATCGTGTATCATCGGCGTTCGCCCGCCCCGGCCACGTTCAAGCCCAGCTCACGAGTCAACAACAGCACGGCGGCTCCCTGGATCACACTGTTCGGCAGATAGGGCGCCACCGTCACTACCGTCGCCTGGGCCAGCGTCGGCAGCGCCCGCACCCGCATCTCGGCTTCAATCGCGGCGCGCAGCCGCTCACCAAACTGGGCCACCGGCCCCATCACCAGGATGCGCTGGATGTTGAGGATGCCGATCAGCGCGGCGGCGGCCATGCCCAGGTAGCGCCCCGTTTCGGCGACCAGCGCCCACGCATCCTCGTCACCCGCCTCGCACGCAGCTTGCACGGCCGCAACCGACACGCCGGCGGGATTGCCGCCCCGCAATGCCGCCGCTCGCCGACTGATGGCCTGGGTGCTGACCACGGTTTCCAGGCAGCCATAGTGGCCGCAGCGGCACAGTTCGCCGCCTTCGACTACCCGCACATGGCCGATTTCACCCGCGCCGAAGCCGTCGCCCTGAAACAGCCGCCCGTTTAGGATCAACCCGGCTCCCACGCCACGCCCGACGGTGAGGACCACCAAGTTCACCACATGAGCTTCTTCGCTCGCCATATAGTGGGCCAGCGCCGCCAATTGGCTATCGTTGGCGAGATAGACGGGCAGCTTGTAGCGCTCTTGCAGCAAGCGGCCCAGCGGCAAGTCCTGCCAGTCCAGGTTGACGGCGCGCAAGACGATGCCGCCGGCCGTGTCCACTAGGCCCGGCGTGCCGATGCCGATGCCCAGGATCGGCTGATCGGTGGTCGCCAACAACCGGTCAATCAGGCTGTAGACATGGGCCAATGCGTCTGGTCCGTGGCGACCGGCCACCGGCAGGCTCGCCGTTTGCACCACCTCGTTCCGCAGGTTCACCACCGCCCCGCGAAACTCGTTATTGGCAAGATCCAGGCTGATGATGTGCCGCGCGTCGTTGATAATGCTTAAGAGGATCGGCGACCGCCCGCCCACCGACGGACCGTAGCCGATCTCGCTAACTAGGCCGCGCCCCTGCAATTCGGTCACCAAATCCGACACGGTGGTGCGCGTCAGGTGGGTGCGGCGGGCGATGTCGGCGCGGCTGGTTTGCCCCAGCTCATAAATGGTCTGTAGTACCAACTGGCTGTTGAACGTTTTGGTTTGTTGCTGCGTGGCTTTTTGTACTGTTGCGGGCATTGCCGACTCCATCGGGCTGTTGTCTAGTTAGTCCATTGGATTTACAAAGTAAATATAGCACGGTTCCGCACGATTGTCAATAGCCGTAAGATCGCCGGGTGCGTGTTATCGTTTTGCGCGCCCGCCGGGAGACCTAACCCCCCAACCCCCTTCCCTACAGAGGCAGGGGGAGTAAGACGCGGTAGACTGCTGACTTGATGACAATTCCCGGCTTCAGTAAACGCCCCCTTCCGGCAGAGGGAAGGAGGTTGGGGGGTTAGGTCTCCCGGCGGCGACAGGCCACGCAAAATCATGACGCCCACCCAAGATCGTAAGCAGGGCAATTGCAGCTAAATGGGTGGGGCGCGCCGCCTGCCTAGCCACAGAGCGCGCTGGTTGACATATCCCTTCAACGGCAGGGGTGCGGCCAGCCCCAGCGGACAGGAGGCCGCTCCCACCGTCTGCTTCCATAATCCGCCGATGCGAGAACGCCGGAGCTTTGAGTGATCGGCTCCCGACGCTTGACAGGGGGGGCGGGCGCGGCCTATAATGCGAGCAATCGCATAATTTGGCTAAGAATGAGACCGTGTGCCGGAAGGTCCAGGTCCAGAGAGCTACTGCCTGCTGAGAGGTAGCCCTGGTACATCGGCCCACTGACCCTCATGAGCCGCCGGGCAGAATGCTGCTGCTAGTAGGCCCGGCCGTGTCGCTCCCGTTAGCGAGCTTCGCCGCATCCCCCCATCGGGCCTGGCGACTGCAAAGGCGCGTCTCCCCTGACGCGCAAAGCAAGGTGGCACCACGAGCGCCCAGCATCGTCCTTGCAACGAGTGCTGGGCTTTCTATTGGTCGCGCTTTGCAGTGTCGCAAGCCCCTACTGGCCCCCGTGCCTTACGGCGGGCCGTGCCCGGTTCGCCGGTCTGATGGAGGACTCCCCATGGCAGCAGTCATTGATCGCGTGGAATTATCCGGCATTGTGAAGGTGCGGGATCGCATCCTGAAGTTAGAGAAGCCGTATCGCCTCGAAAGCGGTGAGCCGAGCTTCGCGGTGCCTGATCATATTAAAGAGGCGATGGTCCGTGCGTTGCGCGACGACCAGACCCACTATGTCGCCTCGGCCGGCATCAGCGAATTGCGGCAGGCCATTGTCGCCAAGTGCCGCACCGCCAACGCTATCCCCATTGAACGGATCAGCGAGACCATCGTGACCAACGGTGGGATGCACGCCCTCTACGCCCTCTTTAGCGCCCTGCTGGAACCGGGCGATGAGGTGCTGATCCCCGACCCGACCTGGACCTGCGTGCAACATCTGATCACCCTTTGCGGCGGTGTGGTCCAGCGCGTCCCCCTGCACGAAGCGCGCGGCTGGACGTTCGATCCCGCCGAACTGCGCGCCGCTGTCACCCCGCGCACGCGCGTGCTGATGATCAACTCGCCGCATAACCCCACCGGCGGGGTGCTGGGCCGCGCCGACCTGGACGCTATCGCCGCTATCGTCGCCGACAACCCGCAACTCACGGTGGTGAGCGACGAAGCCTACGAACACGTCATCTACGACGGCACCCCGCATATCAGCTTCGCCTCACTGCCGGGGATGTACACCCGCACGATCACGGTCTTCACCTGTAGTAAATCCTACGCTATGACGGGGCTGCGACTGGGCTATGTAGTGACCCCCAACGCGGAGGTGCTGGACCGGATGCAAAAAGTCGTTCTCTACACGGCCAACGGGGTCAACTCGATCACCCAATGGGGCGGTGTAGCCGCGCTAACCGGCCCGCAGGACGCGGTGGGCCGCTTTGCCGTGGAGTATCAGGCACGCCGCGACCTGTTCTACGCGGGGCTACAGGACATCCCGGTGTTTAGCGGCGCGCCACCGGCCGGGGCGTTCTACGCCTTCCTCCGCATCGCCGACGGCTGGGCTGCCCCCGATGGGCGCCGCGACTCCTGGGCCATGACCGAGTATCTGCTGGGAGCCCGCGTGGGCTCCTCGCCCGGTGTCATCTTCGGCCCGGCCGGCGAAGGCTACCTGCGCTTCAGCACGGCCTGTGATCGGGCTGACCTGACCGGCGCTTTGGCCGCCATGCGGACACTGTTCAACTAACCGCTGCTATCCTACGTGGCGGACGACGGCGGACACCCCCAAGCCCACAAAGACACAAAGCACACGTAGACTTTTTCAATTATTGATTCCTTTGTGTGCTTTGTGGGCTGGGGGTGTCCGCCGTTGTTATGTCCGAATGCTCGCCAAATAAGTAACGGTTCCGTCTGGGTCGCCGGGCCGGGCGGCGCAAGCCGCGTCTACCGCTCTGCCCCCTGCCTTCGCAGGCTGACGGGAGGCTAGACTGCACACTTATCCCAAACAATCTCCCTTGACAGGCCGCACACCCTGGTGCTACAATCGGGCGGAACGTTACTGCTGTCGCCCCTCTGCTGATGTTTTGCCCCTCACCTACAGGAGTGATCATGACCCTCGACTCTGCTGTGCAGCCGTCGTCTGCTGTCGTCAGTAGCGGATACAATCCGTTTACACCCGACCAGATTGCCAATCCCTACCCCCTGCTGGCCCAGGCGCGCCAGGATACGCCGGTGTTCTTTAGTCCGCTGCTCGATATGTGGATCGTGACACGCTACGACGATGTGGCCGCGATTCTCAAAGATCCGCGCCGCTTCCCCTCGGTCAGCAGCTTCAACGTGGCCCAGTTGGACCCGCAACTTCAAGCCATCCTGCGCGCCCAGCCCGCTCCGGCCCTGCTCATTGACAGCAATCCGCCAGTCCATACGCGGTTACGCGGCTTGGTCAATGTTGCGTTTACGCCGCGTCGTATCGCCTTGCTGGAACCGCGCATACGCGCCATCGCCGCAGCGTTGGTGGATGAATTTGTGGCTGCGGGTCAGGCCGATCTGACCGCCCGCTTTGCCTACCCGCTGCCGATGACGGTAATCGCTGACCTGTTCGGTTTTCCCCGCGCCGATGCGCTGCTGGTTAAAGGGTGGAGCAATGGCGTTTTGGGGCTGATCGGTGGCAACTTGACCGCCGACGAGCAGCTGGCCGCCTTCCAGGGGCTGGGTGCGTTCCAGGCGTATTTCACTGCCCAGTTGGAACAACGCCGCGAACACCCCACTGACGATCTGCTGACCGACCTGCTCAACGCACGCGAAGGTGACCAGCCTGCCCTGACTATCCCCGAAATCGTGGCCCAGTTAAGCCTGATCATCGTCGCCGGGCACGAGACGACCACCCACCTGATCGGCAGTATGCTGGTGCTGCTGCTGACCCACCCGGCGCAACTGGCGGCAGTGTATGCGGACCCCGGACTGATCCCGGCGATGGTGGAGGAGTCGCTGCGCGTCGAATCGCCGGCCAGTTCAGCCTTCCGCACGACAGGCGAAGCGGTGCAATTGAGCGGCGTGGACATCCCGGCGGGGGCACGGCTCCAGATCATGTTGGGGTCGGCCAACCATGATGCGACGCGCTTCCCGCAAGCTGATGCCTTCGATCCGGCGCACACGGAGCAGGGCCGCCACTTGGCCTTCGGCTGGGGCATCCACTTCTGCCTGGGTGCGCCGCTGGCCCGGCTCGAAGGGCGCATCGCGCTGGAAGTGCTAACTCAGCGCCTGCCCAACCTGCGCTTCCAGTCCGCCACGCCGGTCGCCTACCTGCCGAGCCTGCTGCTGCGCGGGGTCAGCGAGTTGTGGCTGGCCTGGGACCAGCCGGCCTAGCGTAGGCTCCATACGCTGGCGACCGGGCCGGGCAACGCCACATCAAGCGTGCCGTCGTAGGCAACGGCGTGCGCGGTGTGGCTAGGATCGAGGTAGAGCAACAGCCGCCCACGGGGGGGCAGAGCCAGCGCCGCCGGGCCTGCGACCACCGTGCCGAGGTAGCTGGGGCGCAAGGGGTTGCTCGCTGGAGTCCCGTCCCCGTCGTCCAGCGGCAGGCTGTAGAGGGCACTGCCGGTAGGGGTATCTGTTGCGCCGGGCGTGCTGCCGGCGGGGCTACGGTAGACCAAGTGGCGGCCGTCCGGCGCGAAGTCGAGCAGCGCGCCGCTGCGAAACGCTGCCCCGTTCAGGATCTGTGGGACGGCTCCCGCGACCAGACGCTGCACTACCAAGCGCCCGCTGCCGGTTTCACCGCTCACATAGGCCAGCCGGCGGCCGTCGGGAGCGAGCGTGTAGTTACCCAGCCACTGCGGAGCCGTACCCTGCCACAATGGGGTTTCCATGCTGCCCATGGGGTGCAGGGTCAGGCGCAGAGTCGTGCGGTCGCGCTCCAACAACAGCACGGTATGGCTATGCCCGTCAGCGGCGGGTACAAAGTCGGCGCGTACTTCGGTTGGCGTGGCGCGCGGGTCGTTTTGCTCACGCAGCAGTTCCCAGCGCGCTTCTGCCGGGTGATCGGCGGTCCGCAAGCTGAGGTGGACGAGGTAGATGCGCTGCGTCAGCCGGGTGGGGGCACTTTCTTGCAGCGTGACCAGTAGGTGCCGTCCGTCCGCCGCAAACTGGGCCGCGACCAGCCCGCCCCGTTCGCTGCCGATAGCTTGTGGCGCGCTGCCCGGCGTGACGAGGCCAAAGTGGCTGATCGGCTGCTGCGGATCGGCGGGCGGGTCCACCAACAGCAGCCGCCCCTGGGCCGCATCAAGCGCCGCCACATACTGCCCCGTTGCGCCGGCGCTGACCCGCAGCGTTGTCTGATCGGCAAAGCGGTAGACGACTAGGAGCGGGTCTATGGTGTTGTCGTCGCGCGGGTGGGTAGGCCAGAGCAGGCCGGTGGGGGTGAACAGGCCGCTCAAGCGCGGCGTGACGGCGGGCGGCAAGGCCGTCGTATCCAGCAGATCGGGCTGCGTGCTGGCTGCCAACCCATTCGCCGCGTGGGTGCGCGCCAGCACGCTTTCGCGCACTGGGTTGGCGGCTCCCCCCGCCCGGTCGTAGACCAACGCCCCGCCGCCCGGTTGCCAAGCCAGAGGCCGACTCGCGCCGTCGCTGCCCGGTAACGGCACCCCGCGCAGCGCCGGCAGGTTGGCATAGAGCCCTGCCTCTGGGCCGGCAGCGACGCTGTAGACGGTGCCCGCCAACGCTGCGGCTAACACGCCTGCCTGCGCGACCGTCTGGCGCTCCCGTAGATCGGCATCAGCGGGGTGAATGCGGCGCAGCGTACTGAGCGCGCTAAACGCGGTATCCCAGTTGTGGGCGGCTTCGGCCGCTTGGGCCGTTTGTGCGAGGCGGTCGCGCTCCTGCGCCGCCCGGTCGCCGCGCCGCATCTGCTCGATCCCCGCCCCACCCAGCAAGCCCAACAGCGCCACCCCCGCCAGGATTGGCGCACCCCAGCGGCGCACCCCCGCCCACCGTAGCGTGCGCTGCGGGTCTGCATGATCGGGCAGGGCTACCGCTGTGTCCGCCGCGAAATCGGTCTCGCCACTTCGTCTCCTGATAGCTGCTAGCTGATAGCTGACTACCGCTGCGTCCGCCGCGAAATCGGCCTCGCCACAGTTGAGGCAAAAGGTGGCATAGGGCTGATTTGCCGTCCCGCAGCAGCGACAGCGGTTAGTGGAGGCGCGGTTGGTCATTGGACGATGCCCCGATTTCGGTCTGGTAACAGTATAGACTCCGTTACAGAAGCAACGATCCGTGTACCGCCCGCAGATCCTTTTCCTACCACTTTCCCTTGAAAGGCACAAAGAACGCGAAGACTACTAAAATCTTCGCGTTCTTTGCGTCTTGGCGGTGAACCGGCGACCCTACATCAGCGTTTGCTGGGTGGTCGGGTCGAAGGCGTGCATCTTCTTCATGTCGAAGGTGACTTGCAGTTGTTCGCCCGGCTGCACGCGGGTCAGCGGGTCCACGCGGGCCACGAACTGCTGCTGGCCGGCGGTGAGCAGGTAGAGATAAATCTCACTGCCCATCGGCTCCACCACGTCCACCGTGACTGGGACCACGGTGCCCTCTTCCACGTTCTGCTCCATCCGCACATCGGCGATGTCTTCTGGGCGCAGGCCGAAGATGATCTGCTTGCCGGCGGCACTCGTCAGCGCTTGGCGGTATTGCTGCGGCACCCGCACGCGGAAGCCTTCCCCGTTAATATACAGTTCGTTGTTCTCCTGCTGCAGCGTCGAGGTGAAGAAGCTCATGGCGGGGGAGCCGATGAAGCCGGCCACAAACATATTCAGCGGGTGGTCATAGAGGTTCTGCGGCGTGTCGAGTTGCTGCAAAATCCCGTCGCGCATCACGGCAATGCGGTCGCCCATGGTCATGGCTTCCGTCTGGTCGTGGGTCACATAGATCATGGTGGTTTGCAGGTCGCGGTGTAGGCGCGAAATCGTGGCGCGGGTCTGCACACGCAGCTTGGCATCCAGGTTGGACAGCGGCTCGTCCATCAGGAAGACTTGCGGGCTGCGGACGATGGCACGCCCCAGCGCGACGCGCTGGCGCTGCCCGCCGGAGAGCGCGCGCGGCTTGCGGTTGAGGAACTGCTTGAGGCCGATGCTCTCGCCCACCTCTTCGACGCGCTGCTTGATCGCCGCCTCGCGGCTCAGGCCAGGGGCTGCGCCCGCCGGCATCGTTTTCCGCATCCGCAGGCCGAAGGCCATATTGTCGAACACGGTCATGTGCGGATAGAGCGCGTAGGACTGGAACACCATGGCGATGTCGCGGTCTTTGGGCGGCACGTTGTTCACCACCCGCTCCCCGATCCGCAGCACGCCGCTGGAGATTTCCTCCAGCCCGGCGATCATTCGCAGGGCGGTGGATTTGCCGCAGCCCGACGGGCCGACGAGTACCAGAAACTCTTTGTCGCGAATATCGAGGTTCAGATCGTTGACGGCCAGCACATCGCCCGCATACTTTTTGACGACGTGTTCAAAAGTGACGCTTGCCATAGCTCCATGACCCTCCCGGTCGCAGCCGTGCATCCCTGCGCGGCGAGAAAAGCGCGGTGCGGGTAGGTAGGGGCTGCACCCCGGCGGCAGGCCCGATCACAATAAGCCACAGCTTACTGCGTTGCCGCCGCTACCCGACTCAGAGCAGCGAACCCCCGGCCGGACCCGCGCGCTTCCGGGCCGACCGATTGCGCCTATCATATACCTGTCCAGCGCGCCTGTCAAGCCCCTGAAATGCCCCTTTACATGGTTCGCACCACAAAGACGTTTTAGCTGTAATTAGGCTGAATAGTTATAAATCCTCATTCTTCCTTCGCGCCTCTTCGCGCGCATCGCGGATCAAAAGAAACCTACGTGCTGCTTCGCAGATCAAAAACCGAACTCCGCTGCGACATCGTACACTGGATATGACCACACACACGCTGACTGCGCCCCGTGCCACCCAGCCGCTGCCGGGGCCACGCGCCCTGCCGCTGCTCGGTGGGCGGGCGCGGATGCTGCCGCTGCTGCGCGATCCCGTCGTCTATATGCGCGACCTCTACCGGCACTATGGCCCGTTGGTCGCGTTGAGCAGCGGCAAACGGCCCTTCGTGTTCGGCTTTGCGCCGGAGTTCAACCGCCTGCTCCTCAGCGATCCCCGCCGCTTCCACAACGGTGACCGCGAGACCCTCTCCTTCGGGCCGCCGCCGGGCACCGCTGCCGCCCGCCTGACCACGGGCCTGACCGCGATGAACGACGGCAAGCACACCCAGCAGCGCCGCCTGATGATGCCCGCCTTCCACCGCAAGCGTGTCGAAGCCTACCACCACACAATGGTGGATGTGGCCGCGCAGGCGGTCGCCGGCTGGCAGCCGGGCGAGGTGCGCGATATACAGCGCGAGATGAAGGGGATCGCCCTGGCCGTTGCCTTCAAGACGCTGCTGGGCCTGGACCTGACCCCAGCGGGCGAACGATTGCGGGTCTTGGTGGAAGCCTGGATGCGGGCCTCGTTCGACCCGTTGGCGCTGCTGCTGCCGTTCGATGTGCCCGGCTTGCCGTTCCGCCGCCAGTTGCAGCTTTCGCTGCGCGTTGAGCGTGCCCTGAGCGCGATGATCGCCTATAAGCGGCGCAGCGGC
>Ga0123338_10001923_pt1 | contig 19672 bp, 7 predicted proteins | sample grotaG_FD_89793 | JGI IMG/M metagenome (GOLD analysis project Ga0123338, IMG submission 89793) | Glacier valley bacterial and archeal communities from Borup Fiord, Nunavut, Canada, to study Microbial Dark Matter (Phase II) -... | ecosystem: Environmental > Aquatic > Freshwater > Ice > Glacier ...
CCCCGTCGAGTGCTCCGAGCGCCACACCCAGCTCAACGGCCGCGCCCGCGCCGGAGGTGGTCGACCCAGCATCCTTCCTGCTCGAGGGCACCCCAGGGGTTCCAGACGCTAACGGGTTATGGACCGGTCACTACGGCTTCTTCACCGATGCTTCAAAGTCGGTTCGCTGCGACCTGTACATTTTCAGCGGTGACAACGGTGGCGTGAGATGCGCAATCACTCTCGGCAACGAGGCGCTTCGTACCTACACCGTGCCCGCCGGCGTCTCCACGGAGTGCGATCTGAGCGCGTCGAACTCCTCGGACGGGTACTCAGTCGGCATCAACTTCAAGGTCTTCGAAAGCGGCTCGGCGGGATTCACCGGATGCCGGCTATCGCTGGAAAAGGCAGATCCGGCTGTTGTCGCCGCCACCAAGGTGCTTTCTGAAACCCAGGCACTCACCGTGAAGTCGAAGCGAGAGTCCTTCGTATGTAGGGTCGCGGCTGGCGTTGCGGACTGCAGCGAGACAAACAGCGGTGCCACCATTCGGTTCGGAACTGGAGAGGCTACCTTTCAGGGCTGAGGCGAAGGCTTAAGGTTCGGCCGCGCGCGCAACCCGGTCACGCCGAGCGCGAACAACCGCCAACGCTCCGCGGCTACGCCGAGTCGTCGGGCGTCTGAAATCGACGATGGCTTGCGCGAGCAAGCGCAGCATCGGGTACGTCATCGACAAAGGGCGATCTGTCCCCGCTCATTGCGATTGCCAGAAGGGTGGATGAAAGCCCTGGAAACCGGGGCGACCGGCGTTTCAACTGTGGGTGAACCCACTTCATGATCCGCAGTATCTCGCGAAAGCGCCCAGTGTTTACAGGGGATTCACCGAAAATCGGAAGTGTTTCTGGAGGACGAATCACCGCCTGGGCGGCCGAGGCGATCGCTGACGGCGGTGTTTTATTCACCCACTGCCACATGGGAATCAACCGCGGACCGAGCGCCGGATTTGCGGTATTGCTTCGTCAGGGGTGGGACCCAGTCGACGCCCTGGACGCAATCCGGAAGGCTCGTCCGATATCGGTTGTTGCCTACGCCGACGCCGCCCTCCTGTGGCACTTCATCCGAACAGCGGCAAGTGCTACCCAGCAACGCACGACCCGCAGCCGGGTGGCCACATGGCGGGCCGCCCACCCTTTGGACCCGGTTCGAACTATTCGTGCCGTGAAAGACCGTGAAAACGGATGGGTAGCCTGATGTTCCCAAACCTCGCCGACGAAGTGCGTGTCGACAATCACTTGCTGACGCTCCTGGGCGTTGAGATTCCCTGCGAAATGGCGGATCCAGTCACATACGCTCTTGATGGGAAAAGCGTCGAATCATTGCGGCCGTGTGAGACAGCGGCACAATGGCGACTCGTACTCCAATGGCATCACCTGCCCGACACACTCGACAACCACCTACTTTGCCACCGGCACCTCGGCATCTGGCATCTATTTAAGGCAGTTGAGGACCCACCGTGGGACATCGCCCACCTCGGCAAACTCTGAGGGCCACGTCCCGACTCAGACGCTGAACCTGTGCCGGGATCTTTAGCCGATGGTCACCCAAAGCCGACGACAATAAATCGTCAGCGGTCCCCATGGTTGCCCATCAGGTCAGCGAACGGTGGGACAGGTCACTTCTAGAGCCCGCTGGGCCCTACTCTCGTCGATCGATTCCTAGTTCTGCCGAGGTACCACCACGACGCGGTCCGCAGCGAGGACAGCTCGCGCGCCGACGCTGTCCGTGAATCGCGCCCCCAAGGTCTCGATGGCCATTCCGGGCGGGAGGGCGGCGGAGAACTTCAAGCCGTCAACTGCTCCGGGGCTGATGCGCGGAAAGACGCCTTCAAGATCGACTCCTTCTAGTGCTGACAGGTCAAAGTCGAGCGGAAGGATGATCACCTCGTTGGTGGAGGTGCTTCCGTCCTCGCGGGGCAGTGCCGCAAGAAGAGTTTCGTGGGCACGCATTCCGCCCCACGACCAGAACTCGAGCGACCCTGGTCGGCGCACGACCGCGAGGCCATGTTCAGTTACTAAGTCCGCGCGCTCAATCCGCAATTCCTCAAGCCGCTGTCGCCCGCGCTGGGAGATCGTCACGACCGGGTCCTCACCCAAGAGAACATCGCGCCGTGCGCGAACCATTTCGAACGATTCGGGCACGGGGTCGCTCTTCCATTGAGACCGGCCCTTCTCGGGATCCGGCTCGACAAGAACGACATGGCTCTTCCAGTCGATGTCTTTTATGCGCCACGCACGCCCTCCCAGAAGAAGCGGCTTGGATACTTCGGAGGCGCGATCAGGGAGCGACAGTGGCGAAAGAGTACCGATCTCTGATCGCCCGTTCATCACAGTCATTTCGAGGTCAGTAATAAATGAGCTCAACAACTCCATGAAGTAGCGGCGGCCGAACTCCTTCTCAGCGGCGGGCCCTATGAAGAGCATGCCGCTGTCTTCGGCCAAGAAACCCGCGCGGATCAAGTGATCGAGCACCCTCTCCGCGTCGGTGAACATCTCAAGGCCAGTCCACCAGTCGCGCCAACTTGCCCGCGAGAAACGGCCCTCCTGCAACGCAAGCCCTAATAGCTGTTGCGCTACGAGGTGCCGAGGCGATGGTGGCGGTACGATTGGTTCCACGAACCCGCGGGACCAGAGCACCAGCAATCCTGCAGCCCTCAGGAACGCGTCCATCGACGTCGCAAGGAACAGGGTGTTTCGAGTCGTCCCTGGGCGGCGACCCGTTCGTCCCAATCTCTGCAGGAAGGAAGCGACCGAGTAAGGCGCGTCGAGCTGCACGACACGGTCGAGGTCCCCGATGTCGATGCCCAATTCCAGCGTTGAGGTAGACACGATGACACAGTCCCGCGCTTCGGCGAACGCGAGCTCGCTCTGCCGTCGCTCGTCGGCGGAGAGGGACGAGTGAGAGACAAAGGTCGTGATGCCGTGTTGACGGAGGTCGTATGCCAACTCCTCCGCCTGAGCTCGGGAGCCGCAAAAAACGAGGCGTTTCTCACTCCGGTAGAGCTGCGAAAGCACAATCGCAGCGTTCTCGACCGATCCGACGAAGTCCAACGTGATCTCGGGATCCCGGAGGGAGGCCACTGCGGGATCTCGGACGACAATTCCCGCATGACCCGACTGTTTGTTCGACCCCTGCAGCCACTGCACCAAGTCGTCGGGATTGCCGACAGTCGCCGACAGTCCGATCCTTTGGATCGGGAGTCCGCCAATTCTTTGAATGCGCTCTAGGACTGCTAACAGATGCCAGCCGCGATCGGCGCCCGCGAAGGCATGCACTTCATCGACGATGATCACTCGGACCCCGTGAAACAGCGACCTGTGGTCGACGCGACGCGAGACGAGCATTGACTCCAGAGACTCCGGCGTCGTAAGCAGAATGTCGGGTGGGTCGTTCAAAATCCGCTGTCGTGCGCTCGGGCCGATGTCACCGTGCCACAGCGCCACTGTGCGACCAAGCCACTGGCCATACAGCTCAAGTCTCGGAAGCAAATTATTGAGGAGCGCCTTCAGGGGAGTGACGTAGATCACGCTCAACCCGTGCCAGTCCTCGTCCACCATGCGCGACAGAGTAGGGAAGATGGCCGCCTCGGTCTTCCCGCCGGCGGTTGGTGCCACCAGCAGGCAGTCAGCGCCCGAGCGGACCGGTGCAATGGAGACCTTTTGCAGCGGTCGCAGGTCAGACCAGCGCAGGCTGTTCACGACGTGGTACTCGAGAGCTGGGTTGAGCGACGGAGACGCTTCCACCTCAGTCACCGATATGAAGATCCAGGTCGTCGATCCCTCGCGGAGAAGTTCGACCCATGGCAGTGGCCGCGAGTTCCTCCTCCGTAAGATCAGCAACCGCCAGCTCGGGCAGGGTGCGCTGGTCGAGTTGGTAGTCCGGGAATTGCTCGACACGATCGAGCGAGTCGACCAGCGCGCGCAAGTACAACCGCGGTGCTATCCCCACGCGACCCCCCAGTTGACCGGCGATCGAGGTGGCCAACTGGTTCAGATAAGCATCGGTTGCTTGCTCAAGGACTCGGGTTTCCTCCGAGGATCCGCTCGCATAGATTGCCCGAACCCGTCGCCCCAACTCATTGAGCGAGTTTGTCGTGAACGGCAGAAGTCTGATCTGGGGCGCACGCGGGTTGTCGAAACGTGGATCCCCGCGGAAGTCCGCTCCGATTCGCTGAGCCAGCGGCGGGAGACGCTGCATCCCCTGCGTGCCGTCGTAGAACGCGGGTGTGCCGGTGATCACGAGATAGAGACCGGGGAACCGGCCGCCGTCGATCTCGTCAACCAGCTGCCGAAGAGCGTTGAGGGAGCGCTCGCGCACGTCAGACCGCACCCGCTGCAGAGTCTCGACCTCATCGAGTACAAGCACGAGGCCTCGGTAGTCAGAGTCACGGAGCACGGCCAGCAGGCCTTGGAGGAAACCGAGTGCACCGAAGTGGTCAAGCTCACCGCGAATTCCCGCAGTGCGACGGATTGATGCAGCTACATGAGGCTGGCCGGCGAGCCAGGCCAGAAGTCCGTCAGCTTGCGCTGCGTCTCCCGACAGCTGCGCTTCGCGGTAGGACCGAAGCGCGGCGGAAAAAGCCGGGGCAGTCTTTGTCACTGCTACGAGCCGCTTCTCCATAAGGTCAGTCGTGGCTGCAGCCACAGCAACGGAGTCCGATTCGGCCGTGCCCGCAGCGATGGCGTCTGCCTCGAGAACGTGGAACCAGCCATCGATGATCTCGCGGAACGCGCTCGGCACGGCCTCGGCCGTTTCGAGATTCTCGATCACCCGGCGATAGACAGTCTCCAGGCGGTGCAGAGGCGTCTCCCCCTCCGAGATCTGGATTTCCGCGGTCGCAAATCCTCTGGCTTTGGCAGACTCGGTCAACCACCGGGCGAAGAAGGTCTTTCCCGATCCGTATTCACCGCGCACCGCCTTGAAGTGTGCGCCGCCTTCGCCCGCCGCCTCGAGCTCCTCGCCGAGAGCTGCCTCGAACCGCTCGAGACCCACGGCCAGCACGTCGAGGCCGCGCTGCGGAACCGTTCCGCGGCGAAGCGCATCAAGAATGTCACGGCGGCGCTTCGGACTCAGCCCAGTCAAGTCGGCTTCCCCAATCGGAACTGCTCACGCAGCAGTGTGGCGTCCAAGTGGATTGTCACGCCGTCAGCGTCAGTTCTAACAACGTCGTACGCATCGATATTGAGGAGTCGACGTAGGGCGGCGAATGTTGCCCCGAAGCGCACCGATGAGATGCCCGCGGCGGCGGCCAACGAATCACGGTGCGCACGATTGGCCCCTTGCTCGAGGGTGTTGATCATCGACCTCACTACGACGTCGTCCAAGGCGGCGCGCCCGGCGCGGGCTCGCTGGGAGTCGAAGACCGCGCTCGACAGCAGCAGATCAGCGAGCGAGGTCGTGTTGTCCCAGCCATCTGAGGCCAACGGGATGTCGAAGTCAAGCTGAGACGGGTCGGCCGGAGGAGCCTTCTTCGTCTGCTTAGGCCTCTGCGGTGTTGTCACCGCGATGCTCGGCGACACCCGATCGTTCCACCAAAGAGGGGCGGCCGGAATCGCGTCGGTCCATCCGGTTGGAGCGGCGACCTCGGCGCGGCGATAGGCCTGGAGCGGCACGGTAAGTTCGGCGAGGCTCGCTCCCCCGTGATAGCCGGCGGCCTTCGACGTGTACCGAAGATCCTCGACCTGAGCCAGTATCGCCTCACCACCGGGCGAGAGAACCCGTAGGCCCGAGACAAGAACTTCGCCCGCGGCGAGCGGTCCGGAATCCGCGGCCCGCCAGCGAGCGCCGGCTCCTGTGACTCCGTGGAGTTCGCTCTCGCGTTCCACCACATGTCCGTGATCGGAGGTCAGCACCACGATCCGTCCGGCATCCGCAGCTTGTGCGAGAAGGGGCCGAAGGTAAGCCACGCTCTGGACGTTCCACCGGGTTCCGCCGGGATCGTGCTTCGCGAGTGCATCGTCGATCGTGTTCAGCACGACCCCCACGACCCGTTGTGAAGTGTCTGCGAGGAGCCCGACGAGCTCGCCCGGGAGTGCCGTTCCACCCGCCGATCGAAGGTCATCCTTGTGAAAGATCCGACCGGCAAGGGCGGCGCTGAAGCCTGCCTTCTCGACGTCCTGTCCCCCGGTGGTGAGTTGACCGGAGAAGAAGCTTGCGCGCGAGAAGTTCGTGATGGAAGGCAGGGTGGCGACCGAGGATACCCGTCGGCCCACGGCCTCGGGAACCATCTCGAGCCAGCCGAGTCCGGGCATCTCTTGGGCGAGTTCTGAGGCAACTGCGACGCTCATCCCGTCGAGAACTATCACCAGAACGGGCTTCTGTTTCGAGAGAGGTGCGACGATTCGAGCCAGCGCTCGTTCGATTCCGAACACACTGTCCTCGTCGACATCGGCGCCCGATATCAGCCTGGCAAGACCAGCCTCGGCCGCGGCCCTGCCGCTCCGAACCGACTTGATTATTCGTCCGTACGAGTCCGCGGTCGACGGGTCCGTGGCTCCATTCCACAGCATGGCGGCCGCTCGATCGACCCACGACCATTCGCTTGCGTAGCGATCGATCGCATCCGCAAGAGTGGAGGGCAGCGTCGACAGGGTGACCGTGCGCCATCTAGCGAGCCGCACCGCCATATGAATTGCGAGCGCATCGCTGCCCTGCCGCGGGACCAGTAGGTGCTTCGTAACGGAGGCGAGTGCGGTTTCCATCGCGCCGAGTTCATCACTGCTTGCCGGGGCATCCTCGACGGCGCCGGCAGCGAGGCTGGCGGTTTGCCGAATTCGCTGGGTGAGTCCTGCGGGGAGGACGGATGAAAACGACGCGCCCTCGCCCCATCCCAGATCGACGAGGAGTGCCTCAGCTTGGGCGAGATAGTGGGTCACCGCACTGTCGTCGTCCGCATCCAGGCGCAGCAGCACCGCAATCGCGGTGTCTGCGAACTCGCGAACGTCCGCATAGCTGAGATTTGGCCCGACGAGTTTCTCGGCTCGCGTGCGAGCTGCGATCTGCTCGGCTGATGGGACAGCTGTTGAAAAGAGGACGTCCAGCGCGAGCCCCATTGCCACCACCGAAACGGGAGTTCCTGTCGACACGGCGTGGAGAAGCATGGGCGCAATGGGCGAAACGTGCAGGCCGGCCGCTTTCGCAAGCGATTGACGAACGGTGCCGTTCAGAGCGTTCCATGACTGGCGGGCCGCCGGCCTATCAAGTTGTTCGACAAGCAGGGCGCCGTCCAACGGTTCGCCGGGATTGCGTCCGATTGTGCTAGCGAGCATGGCCGAGATAGCAAACTCGGCAGTCAAGACACCTGCCGGCACCCGCGGCCAGCCCTTTGCAGGAGCTCGCTCGAGCGCAAGCACAGGAAACCATTTGCCGCCGATTGCTCGGAGTTGTCGCGCGCACTCGCTTGCTCCGAACAAAGGAGGCACGAGGGTCCACTCATCAATCGTCTCGATGCTCTGGCGATGGGATCTGAGAGTGATCGCCGAACCTAACTCCTGATCGGTTCGATCGGTAAGCACGAGAAGGAATTCGTCCTTCTTGCGCGACTCGAGTGCATCTAGCACGGCGAGCGACGATACTCCAGCGACGATCCGCACGGATCCACGATCGTGCGAGTAGGAGTCGGGTCCTGTCCACTCCGGTGCCGAGCGCAGGAGAAGTATCGGCTCATCGGCCGAAGCCTGCTGGGCGAAGGTGGCGGCACGATCCCGAACGACGGACTCGGACAGAAGTGGGCGATAGCGCTCGGATGCCGTCATTCCAGATGCCACGTGATCCGAACAGACTTGCCCGGGTTCTTCGACAAAGCGGTGGTGATCCTGTCACCGATCGACTGGAGCTTTGACTCAACCTCATTGGGCAAGATGAGCTCGATATCGTCGGGCCCGGGAGGGACATCTGGTCCCGCAGGCTTGTCGATCGGAGGGGTCGGGACAGGGGCGGGGGCAGTGGCCTTACCCGCGCGGTCCAGCACGGCCGCATGTGCCGCGTCGAAGGCCTTCTTGAGCGCATCGGGCAAAGATGCGTTGAGCTCATCCTCGGTCGCGGCGGTGCGGAGCGAGACGAGCGCTGCACTCACCACCGGATCATCGAACGATTCCGCCGTGGAGATTGTGCCCCAATCAGCGGATCGCAGGGCCTGCACGACCTCGTTCGCTGAAGCGATCGACTTTCCGAAGTGCTTTGACTCGGTCGGAAGGTCGAAGGCGGCGAGTGCCTCGATCCGCGACGTTCCGTCCTTCTCCTCTGCGAGCATTGTCGCAAGGGCGCTCGCACGACGGGCAGTATGTAGTCGCCCGGCAACGGCAGCCGGGTCGATCCCCAGTGCCAGAGCGTGCGACTCAAGCTCCTTGACTAGCTCATGTGTCCGAGGAGCGAGCGGGATGAGATGGTCCGAAATCTTGCTGCCGAGCCGACGTACCGCAGTCGTACTGATATGCGGTTCGGGTGTGAGCCCGAACACCTGCTGTACACGATCGTTCGCAGCTACCCATTGATCCATGCTCGGAAGTCGCGCCGGACGCAACACCATGTCCCCGGCTAATCCCCCGGGCGCTGGCGCCACCGTCGAGACCCCGGCGCGAATCCACTCCTTCTCGGTCAGGATCGACCAAGTCAGGATGACGCCATCCTCCAGGACAGTAGACATACCCCAAGGACTGAGCTTGGCCCGAATGGCTGCAACCGATAGTTCCTGTACGGCCTCGGCTTCCCACTTCGTGAAGTCATTGAGCCAAGCAAATGTCGCGGGGGATGCGACGAACACATTTTCGTTGAGAGTTCCGAGTCCGAGCGGTACTGCGACCCGTCGCAAGACGCCCTGCGCGGGCTTGAGCACGGCGCCGGTCCGTCCACCGCCCTCGTGTGCCTGCTGAACGTGAGCGACGATGTCCCGCATCACAGTCGACCGGACCTCGCCGTCTTCCTCCGCAATCTTCGGGTGTTTCGGGTGCTCGAACGTCCACGCCTGATCGAGCACCTTCTCGATCCCGTCACGCATACCGATCGCAACGGGGGGCTGGAGCGCAAGGCCGGGGTAGAGCGACGAGAAGATCTCCGAGCCTTCCAATTGCAGCTCCACGTTCTCCGCGCGAGCAGTCGCGACACCGTACGCCTCCCGGAGAACCTCGACGATGCGTGCCCTCAGCTGATCGCGTTTGTTGAGCAAAGCCTGACGGGCAGGCTCCCGATCAGTGACCGGCAGGTGACTTGCGTTGTTGTCGAATTGGGTGGGCTTGAGCGCGTACTCCAGGAGCACGACGGTGCCGATCTCGTCCATGCGGGCAGCGGAGAGGAAATTGGGGATCCACGCAATAGTCGGCGCCTCGGCGCCTTCGCCCCGCAACTCGCTCAACCGCGCGATATCGTCCTTGGGACTGTGTGTTGCTCCGTCGTACGGATAGTCGATCACCAGACGCCAACCGTCCGTCACCGAAGTGAGACTCTCGTTGGTAACATCCGACCGGTCGCGCACGTTGCCGAAGAGCACGCTGACCGTGCGCTTCGATCCGCGCCAGATGAGGCTCAGTTCCCGCTCCCGAACGAGCCCACCGGTTTCGGCCAGCTTGAGCTCGGTGGCGATGATCGAGCGGATGAGCTCGCGGCGATTGCCCTCGTTGTCCTCCGCCTTCACCCGGTCCAGCACGGAGTTGTAGTCCACTCCGGTGAGGTGCACGTCGACGAGCGGGTCGATTCCCTCGCCGATCGTGAACTCGGGGAATGTGCCAACCCAACTCTTGATATGGTCGAGCACCTGAATCGCCTCGGTCCCAGGCACGTATGAACTAACCGTGCCGTAGTTCAGAGCGGCCAATCGAGCAGCAGTGAGGTTGCGAAGCGAGGTCGTCTGGGGCACGAGGTGCGCGATGAGCAGGGTCTTTGCAAGCCGATCCTCAGTTCGAAATGCATGGCTGCGCTGCAAGGCATGTGCGCCCAACTCCGAGAGACCGTGCTTCTGCAGCAGGAACGGCCGGAACTTGTCGCGGTAGAACTCCCAGGTGATCCGGAAGTGCTTCTTCATGTCCTCGGTGAGCGGTTCGGAACTGCCCTCCATGACCTGATCGAAAAGATCACCGACCGGAATGATGTCGGAGACAGTGAGTGTGTCCCGACTCTGCGCGAGAATCTCACCCATGAGCTTGAGCGCCGTGCGATCGCGCTGCATCAACGTTGAAAGCGCAACCATCGCTTCGACCAGTGCGGGTGAGAATGGGTAGACGTTCGAAAAGTCTGACTCGTTTGCACCAGCCTCGTCCGTCATCAGGTAGGACCATGCGGTGTGATCGCTCTTGACCCGTGCGAGCGCCGAGTCGAGCGTGGCCTTGGCATCCGCATCCACCGGGTTGAGGAGTCGCTGCTTGACGATCTTCGGGAGATCGCTGGCGATGAGGTCAATCTTCTCGAAGCGATCCTCGAACCATTGAAATGACTGGGCCAGGGCCTCCTGCTGTGCACGAACTTCACTGCCACCGAGGAAGTCCTTGAGGTTCCGCTGGCGCGCCACGAACGAGATCATCGGGATGGGAAGGGCCGCGAGGCCCGTCTCGACAAGTTTGGTGACTTTGCTCGTCTCGCTCTGGATAAAGGTCGCATCGGCAAGATGCTGACCGAGCCACAACACGAGTTCATCGAGGAACAGCACGAGGCCGTCGTAACCAAGATCCTTGGCGTGGGTGGTTATGGCTCTGAGGCCCTCGGTAATGTCGACCCACTCGCCCAATCGGGTAAAGCTCGCCAGCAGGTTCGCGGTGAGCGCTTGTGCCAGGCGGTCGCGCTCTGCACTTCCGACGGGTTCGACTAGCGCGTTGTCGAACTTCTCAGCATCCCAACCGCCGGTGATGTCGCCCCAGCCGTGGGGTGCGGACGCGTTCAGTTTCGCGAAGAAGGCATCGTCTCCCATCGCTTCGCGAATCGATTGCGCGGCTTTGAACAGCCTGTCCGATTGATGCAACACCGGATGCGGTAGGCCCGGGTGCCGGGCCGAGATGGTGTCGAGGTAACCACGGAACAACGCATCCTCGAGGCTGTTAGCTCCCATGAGGTGATAGTCGATCGCCAGTATCTTCTTGCCGAGCACTCCCCCGCGTCGCGCAACGACGGCCTGAAGATTCGGCAACTTTCGGGCAGTTAGGTTGCCGCTAAGGAGCAGGTGCATCACCGCCATGAAGTGCGACTTGCCCGAGCCGAACGAGCCATGGATAAAGGCCCCCTTCGCAGTTCGGCTGTCGATCGTGCGCTCGACGAGCCCGAGCGCCTCGTCGATTGATGAGGCGATCGCGTCGGTGACGACGTAGTCGCCCAGCGTGCGCTCGGCCTGCTCGACGCCCTCGTGCAGCCGCAGCACATAGTCCGAGGCGTCGACCTTCTCTGGGATGTCGATGAGGTCGCGCAGCAGGCTTTGGGCTGAGTACGGGCTCACGATAGATCCTTCGATGTCGCGCTGGCGGCCGACTGCTTCCGCCTCGGGCTGGAGGGCGTCGGTACCCAGTCTCTCGCGTCCGCCCGCGTCTTGCCGAGTCGCGCAAGCTGATTTTCCAGGAGACCGGTGATCGCCGCGGCCGGCACAATTCCAGAGGGATCGGCTTCAGAGTGCCACTGGATGACCCACGGCTCAAGCTCGAGCAAAGCAGCGAGCAATGGCATGAGTTGTTCAGTGCTGGCGCCGGCGCCGGCCATCTCGATGAGGAGGCCCGAGAGCGCACGAGCCTGCTCGGCGTGGTTCCAGCCAGCCCAGCCGTAGACCGCTGAATCGTCGCTTCCTCTGCTTGCCCCGGGGTAGGAGATGAACCGTTCCTTGGGGACATCCAGTTTGCCCCGGGCGCGCCAGTAAGCTGTCTTCACGAAGTCGTCGGGAGCATATTTCGGCGGCACGGGAATCGTCACGCCTTCACCCGCATCCTCGGCCCTCTGCAAGTCCCAGACCTCTTGCCATCTTCGGAACTTTGGGATTCCGCTCGCTTTGAGCCGAAGAACGGATGCGGCTGGAACCGCTTCATCCTTCAGTACTCCTGCGATTGCCCCCTGAATGTTGACGCTCTCGTCGCCAGTCAGCAGCCGAAGTGCTTCCCGGAGCTCCTGATCACTGCGGGCCCGGTCAGCCAGCTGCGCCACGGAGCGAGTTCCCGCAGCGCCCTGTGCGCCGCTCCAAAGACCCGGAGATTCCAGTCGGTCGAGAACGAATGAGGTGAGCGCTTCAGTGAGCAACGACGCCCAACTGGGTGTGGCCCACCGCCGTTTGTACTCAGGCTGCTCCAGAAGTTGGATGTTTGCATCGGTCTCGATCAAACTGATCCGGCGCTCAAATAAAGCTTGCCGATCTGAAGACCACGACATAGGCACGCGAGTGACCATGTTCCGCGAATGCCTAGAGAACCACGCGTTGCTGACTGAACCGCCAATCACGGACTTAGCTAGCAGGATTTCGAATGGTCGTTCTTCAGGAGCTAGCTGCTCGGGCTTCGTTTGACCAAGAACTTCCTGATCTACGAGTCCGTAACTTGCGTAGATGTCCCAGTCGAGCTCCTCTTGCTCGGCAACCATGAACCGAAGGGTCGACTCCCAGTTGATTCGCGCTTGATCGTTTGACGTGCGCCCCGCCAACAGGTCGTCAAGGACAGAACCAGGTTCTTGCGCGCGCCAAAGGGATGCCAGTTCATCCAGTGATCTGGCTCGGGCCGTAGCGGCGCCCGGAGGAAGCGGAAACTCCTGCAGCTTGGTCGATGTGAACTCGTAGAAGTTCTCCCAAGGCAACTGGGTCTGCCGCGCGCCCGAAGAGTCGGTCGTACTGCCCTTGTTGTGGCTCACCTGTTTGAGCCAGAAACACGCTACCGAAGAATTCAGCACCCCGAGCAATTCGAGGTGATCATCATCAGTCGCCTCGGCGGGGAGCTTGATCACTGGCGCAGATCGGTTGAAGACCTTGCCGCCGCGGTCGAGGACGAAATGGTTGTGAGTGGCGACGAAAGCGAAGGTGATCGTCCATGGGTGCGCTTCAAAGTCTTTCGGCAATTGATGCCACTCGTACCACGGGCGACCATCACTGAAGTAAGTGCCGCGGGAGAACGTGGCCCGGTTGCCAAGCTCGGTCCTTAAGGCCCAGAGCTGTCGAGACCAGAGCGGGTACCTGCTCAACTCCTGCAATTCGTGTTGACTGCTGTAAGGAAAGAACGTGGGGTCCGCGTTGTGAATTGAATAGTCCCGAATGGCATCGCCCACCACAAGTGGTCGAAACCCGCCTACTTTGCCGTATCTTCGGGCAACAGCTTCCGTAGTCATGAATGCATCGTCACTGCCCATGATTCCAAACACCCCGACCCGGTATGCACTGGCAGGCAAGGAACGTTCCCCATTTTCATCGAGGGTCTCCTTGAGTTCCCCGGCGCCTCCTCCCGCAAGTGACCAAGGGTGGCGCGCGAGGGACTCGCGCGGGAGGTCAGTGATTGTGACGTATGCGCCGTCGTAGCCAGATTCGTCCAAGTGGTCGACAATCTCGCGCCAGACCAACCCGTTCGCTGGGTCTTCCGGCTGGCCTGGTTCGCCGCGAACGCCGAGCGCCGCGCGAACGCTGTCCCCCTGCTTGCGGCGGCGTCGACCGAAAAGAATAACGGTGGGTGTGTTGTGCCCCGGGATGTAGGCCCCAGAGGTATCAATGACTGCGGTCAGGTCGACCGGGCTGCCGAATTCATCCCATCCTGATAGGAACTGCTCGATCAATTTCTTGCCGAACTCGCGCTTCATGAACGAGTTCGACGTGATCTTGCCTACGTAGCCCGCGCCGCTCGTGGCCGAGCCGCCGACCGCGAGTTCGAAGAACAACTCCATGAAGGGCACTGACAGCGCGTATTTGCCCGAGCAGGTTGCGTAGAGGCGCCTGTAGGCCCGGTTGAGAGCCTTGTCCTTCACCGGAGGGTACGGCGGATTACCCACCACGACGTGGTACTGCCCCGGGCTGAGGATGCCATCAAACTCCCGAATGTCCTCGGTGGAGTAAGCGAACGTCTCCTCGCCGTCCCCGAGGTCGAGCTGAACATCGCTTGCCGTCCAGCGCAGAAGCGAGTCTCCCACGGCGATTTGGAGTCCGAACTTCGGGGCCGAGACAAGACTCGTTTCTCCTGCAGCCTGCAGCGCAGCAACGGTGAGTCGAAAGCGGGCGATTGCCGCCGCGAACGGATTGAGGTCTACCCCGTGAACGCTGTCGAGAGCCTTCTGCACACGACTTCGATCATCCATCGCCGGAGCCTTGGCCGCCCAGGCCTTGTTCAGTCGATCGAAAGCACCCAGCAGGAAGTGGCCAGACCCGCAGGTGGGGTCGATGAGTTTGAGCCCCTCGAGCCCGAACTCATCGATGGCCGGCATGAGCGTGCGGTCGAGAATGAACTCCTCGACAAAGATCGGCGTCTGGAAGAGTGCATAGGTCTTCTTCGCGTAGTCGGAAAGGTCTTGGTAAAGGTCCCCGAGAAATCGGGTGTTGAGGTCGGGATCCGTGAAATCATGAACGAGCGTGCGGTCAGCGTTCGTGCCACGCCAGAACTGAATGAACCGGTCAGCGGCCTCCGCGCTGATCGTGATGCGCCAGACCGGGCTGTGCCTCGGGTCAACGAGGCCGCGACCGGCAGGCAATCCGCTCAGCGCCAAGAACGGCTGAACCAGCCAGTCCCGGGCGGTGAGGGTGGGGCGTGCGGCGAAGAAGGCAGACTGGTTCTCGACTGCACGGTCGAGGCGGTCGCCCGGCCCCGCTATCCACGGCGCTGGCGATGAAACGCCCTCGACGCTTGCTCCAATGAGCAAGTCGTTATCCTCGGAGAAACGGATGAAGGTCGATGCCACGATCCACGCCACTGCCGCCTGAGACAGTTCGCCTTTGCTCCAGTCGGACCACGAGAGTGCCGTGCGTTCCCGAGAGAATGCGCTCTCGTACTCAGCGCGGAACTCGGCGTGCCACGGAACTTCGGGGTCGTTCGCGCGGTCGGCGAGGTCGGCCTCAAGAAGCTTCAACTGCTTCTTCAGATCCGTGACCAGGCGTGTGGCCTCAATCATGCGGCATCCCCCGTAGTGGCGATCGTGAGTTCGTTGAGATTAGTCGGCAAGGTAAGCCAGCGATCAGGGCCGAGAGGAATCGGATGACCATCGAGGTTTGGTGCGGGCGAGGATGCGCGCCACGGAACCAACAGCCAGCGCGCGGCGCGGCGCGGGCGAGCGAGATCCGTGAGTTCCGCGAGGAGGGAGTCGAGTCCGAAGCGGGCAAGCGGAGCCGCGTTGGTAATGAGCAGCGGTACTGGTCGTTCCATTAGTTCGTGCCACCACGGCTCGAGAGCGAACTTCGCAAGCGTGGTGAGATTCGAGAAGTCCCGTCCCTCTGGATCACGGTCGGCAGCGACAGCGACATCCCATCGAACCTTTCGTGCAGAGGCCTCGGATCGAAGTACACGAATCACCCCCAGCGATACATCGACCACGTCAACGTCAAAAGTGCGACTCAATGCCCGGACGGCCTCACCGTACTTCTTCGGTTGCACCGCGAGCGTGAGCGCCGAGTGCCGCTGCAGCGAGCTATTCAGCGCCCTGATCATTTCGTGAGCTGGAGTGATGAAGAATTGTGTGGACGCACGCGTAACTGACGACGAGTCCTCACCCGTCGTGTCGTGGGAGGCATATCGCTCCCCGTCCCACACGAGATGTGGATGGCTAAGTTTGACTATCTCGTCCAACAGTGGTCGTGTCGCGACCGACTTTGCTTCGGGGAAACGCTGTCGAACTCGACGAGTAATTGAATCAATCGACAGTTCACGGGCGGGAATCCCCGTGAGAGCGGCGCGCGTGGCCTCCTCGTCGGTAATCGCGACTCGATAAACCTCATCGAGACTCGACAGCGCCCCGGAGCCCGAGGCATGCACTCCGAGTGCGAGCACCCTCCGATCGTCGAAGTGTGTTTCGCTGCCCGCCATTGATTGCCGGATCACCTCCCTCATCGTGGACGCGGGCACCACCGGCCGTTTATCCAGTGCATCGTCGACTGCGATGCCGGCGGACCTTGCCGCGAGAACGACCGCCGCGGGATCGACCCCCGCGGGACTACGCGTACTCTCGGGCCTCAGCCCGAGAAGTATCGAGCCCCGTGCTGCCGGTCGACTGACGATGAGTACGGGCTCCGCGCTTGTTGCGTCTAGTTCGGTCGCGGCTCTAATGACACCAGCGGCCTGCCGGACCCTGGCCGCTCCCTCGAGACCTGAGCCGTGCCGCAGGAGGAGAGCCGCAGCGAGTTCGTCGACCGACGCGACTCCACCGCTCGCTGCGACGAGATCCTCCACCTCTGCAACGATCGGTGCTAGTAGGCCGGACTTGCGCCATCGCGCGACGGCGCCGTCCACGATGGTCTGCGCGGCGCCCGCTGGTAGCCCCCCAGTACCCAAGTCCGAGAGGGGCGGCCACACCCCGGTCGGCGACACAAGCGACCCAGTGAGGGCGCGAAGCAGCTCGACCTCTACGCCGTTCTCGTCATTCGGGCGGGGCACCAGTTTCGCGGCAAACCGCTCAATGGACACGCCGACCGTCGACTCCACGGGGCGAGGGGTTTCCGCTCGCAGTCTCGCTACCCACTCCCGGATGCGTCCCTGCACCTCTTTGCGGAAGCGCTCGCCCAACCCGGGGATGGCGTTGACTTCCATGGGCGGCCTGCCGATCAACTCGCCTACGGTCGCCGCCCGCAATCGACGCACCCCTGATAGCGCCTGAGGAGAGAGGCCAGCGTCTTCGAGCGAAGTGTCGAGCGTGGCTGCCGCTGCCTTCTCGTCGCGACGGGGTGCCCCGTCGCCATCGGAGGCGTCTTCCTTGCCGAGATCAGCAAAGATGGTGAGCCAAGACGTGGCCATCTCACTAACGTTCGAGAAGCGGTCGGCGGTATCCGCGGCAAGTGCCCTCGTGAAGAAGGCGACGAGAGACTTTGCCACCGCGGGCTCGAATGTGGTGGGCACAACCACAACCTCATCATCTAGACCCGCTGGCCCCGACTCACCGTCACGCCACCATGGCAGGACACCGCTCGCCATCTCGAACAGCGTGACCGACACCGCATAGAGCTCAGCAGCCCGGTCGAACTGTCGCCGGCGCCCCTTGCCAAGGAAAGGGTCCAGATATGGAATGGAGCCTGATGCTGTTTTCTCGAGGGCCTCACTCGACAAGGAGAAGTCGAAAAGGGTCAGGCGGGGGCGACGGGTGCCAGGGTCAGGCGAGATCGCGAGGTTCGCAGGCTTGATATCGCGGTGGAAAACGCCGATCGAGTCAAGGTAGGTCATCGCCTCAAGGAGATCTGCCCCGTACCGCTCCAGCTGCTCGATAGTGGCGCGACCCTCGGCACGAAGCCGGTCGGCTACGGTGTCGCGACCTGCGTCCGTCATGAGGATTCCCGAGCGTCCATCCACCTCCAAAGGTCCCTCAATCATTCGAACAACACGGGGGTGATTGAGAACGGCCAGCGACTGGGCCTCGACGACGAGGCGGCGCGCGGCATCGTCGTCTCGGGCGAGCTTGAGGATCAGCCCGGCGGAACCATCGACCTCGTCGACCAAGAGCGCAATTCCGGTAGAGCCTGACCCTCGCCGCCCGCGCACTATGAACCGACCGCCTGCAATTTGGTCGCCCTTAGACACGTCTAGAGGGTCAACGATGGATTTGACGTCTACCGATTCAAGTAGATCGACGGCCGCATCGAGGTTGTCGAGGAACTGCTCGACGGTCGCGGTGCGGTGCGCCTCGGTGAACCTGGTCGCATCCTGCACGACACTGGCGAGTTCGTCCGCAAGTTCCGTCACCACTGACTGAGGATCGAAGTATTCCTCCTTTGCCATGGCCGCCTCGAGCTGAGCGAGGGTTGTTGGGGCCTGACCGGTAAGGACCAGGAACGACAAGGTTCCGAGGCCGTAGATGTCTAAAGGGATGGGCGGAGGGGTGGATGCGCGACGAAGGGTCTCCGGCGCCAGGTACATCCACCATGCGCGATCCACTCGGTCGTCCACTGCGGTCACTCCGCCAGACACCATGGTGATCGTGCTCGACGATGACGAGGTGCGACGGCCGAGCATCCAGTCCCGAATGCGCACGGTGAGCACTCCTGCTACCTCGCGCACGTAGACCTGACGCGGTGTCAGTGAACGGTGCACAATATTCCGGGCATGCGCGTACTGCACGACTTCGGCGATCTTACGGATGAGCAGTACTCGATCGTCGACAATCATGAGCGCACCATTCTCGGCCATGAATTCGTCGAGGGGTAAGGCCTCCGAGTCGTATCTGAACAACAGGGCTGGCCCGTGATCAGATACGAGATATTCGATCGGCATGTCGATACCAGGGTGCCCAACCCCTGCCTGACCAATGCCTTGGGTCAGCGCGAACTCTCGTTTTGCACTCAATCCAATCTGGGCTCGGTCTGCTTGTGAGGCTCCTGGAGGTACGTCAAAGAGCCGCAGACGACGCTGCAGGGCGATCGCCGGGTTTGTGGCGAGGAGATCCTGGTAGCCCATCCCCGAGCCGAGGACATCTGCCGTGTCGAGGATGTACTGACCGACCATGCGACTCTTGGCCGTCGGCTTGAACCCGGCCTCGTTGGCAACCCTAATGATGGAGCGGGCACGCGCTAGGTCGACGACATCACGGTGGTCGGCGGCAGGCCGAGAGAGGAAGTCGGAGAAGTCGCGACCCCCGCCGAGGCCAGCAACGTCGTAACCATCAAGTGCCCAGAGCCCGTAGCGGGTGGGCTCGTCGACAATAACCTTCGATCGCTCGCCGTGCATCACAATCAAGGAGCGCACGAATGGCACTTTGGGGCGACCTGGGACGCGCGCTGCTGCATCCGAGAGTTCGGAAGCGACCCGCTTGGCCTTCGCGTCGGCGCTCTTATAGGGGTTGTCGAATCGTCGAATCGTCTTGCCTGCAGTTTGAACCCATTCGGTTGGCTGGCAGCGGACTTCGCCGTGCCATCCCTTGAGCTCGATGACAAACAGACCCTTGCTTGTCAGAAGCAGCACGTCAATCTCGGAGGCGCGACCATCTCTACTGACAATCGTGAGGTTTACCCACGCGTGGAACATCCCATTGTCCGGGAGGAGCGAGCGAACGGTGTCGAGTGCTTTCTGCTCTTCCCTGCTAGCCGCCTGCCCGACCACCTCCCAGTGACCTGATGTCGTCTCCATTCACGCTCCTCGAGTCAAGGATATGAGCGCTCGACACTTTGTGCTCATCACGCTTGTCCGATTGGGCCGGACTGCCCGGATGGACTAAGCCCCCCCCCACGTACATATGCATTCCGCGCGCAATGACGTTTCCGAGCGTCTCGACTAAACGGGGTGTCGTCGGTGAAACTGCTGCTGGCAGGCTGCTCCGGACAAACCCAACCCAAACGGAGGACCAGAGCCGCTGTATCTCAGTGTTTATATGGGATTTTCTGAGGTGGCGGGCACTAAGCGCCCCTGGAGGGAATCGACTCCCCTACTGAGCCGCCAGCCGCCGCCTGACGGCGACGTCCGGACTGCTCAGCGGGGGCCTAATTAGGGTTCTCGCGACATCCACACGAATCGAGACCGCTGCGCACCCTGCGGGCACCCATCGGTCTCGGTGCCCCTGGAGGGAATCGAACCCCCGACGCCCTCC
>Ga0123338_10001927_pt1 | contig 19657 bp, 17 predicted proteins | sample grotaG_FD_89793 | JGI IMG/M metagenome (GOLD analysis project Ga0123338, IMG submission 89793) | Glacier valley bacterial and archeal communities from Borup Fiord, Nunavut, Canada, to study Microbial Dark Matter (Phase II) -... | ecosystem: Environmental > Aquatic > Freshwater > Ice > Glacier ...
CGGGCTCGCTGATTCCCAGCTGCGCCCAAACCGTTACCGCGCGTCTTGAAGGCTCCATCCAGGATTCCAGCGGCGCCGTCGTGCCCGCCGCCAAAATTTCCGTCGTCGATACCAAAACCCAGCAGCGCAGCGATCAAAATTCCTCACCCCAGGGGCTCTTCACCTTCCCCGCCCTCCAGCCCGGCACCTATACCCTCACCGTCGAAGCCACCGGCTTCCGAACCGAAATCATCAGCAGCCTCGAACTCAATGCCGCCGCCGTCGTCAACCAGATCGTCAAACTCCAGGTGGGCATGTCCACCGAAACCATCAGCATCACCGCCCGCGATGAAGTCGTCCAGACAACCGATTCCCAGCGCGGCACCAGCATCACCATGCGCGATATCGATACGCTCCCGCAGCTTGGCCGCACGCCCGTCACCCTCACCGCCTTCCAACCCGGCGTCGCCTACAATCCGGCCGATGGCTCCAGCTTCGCCCACGTCAATGGCCAGCGCCAGGGCAGCAACAACACCACGCTCGACGGCATCGACGCCAACGATTCCGTAGTGCCGCGCCTCGGCCTCTCCCTCACCGGCAACAATACCGAGTCCATCGGCGAATTCCGCATGATTACCGAAGGTGGTAAAGCCGAATACGGCCGCAGCGCCGGCAGGCAAGTCCAGCTCATCACCCGTTCCGGTAACAACGCAGTTCACGGTGGCCTCTTCGATTACCTCCGCAACACAGACCTCAATGCGAACGATTTCTTCAATAACTCCTCCGGCATCCCGCGCCCCAAATTCATCCAGAACATCTACGGCTTCTCGCTCGGCGGTCCCGTTGTCCTGCCCAAAATTTACAACGGTAAAAACAAAACATTCATCTTCGGTAACTTCCAAGGCCGCCGCACCAGGCAGGAAGTGGTTCGCAATCGCGTCGTCCTTACCAGCGACGCCAAGAAAGGCATCTTCGTTTACAAAGATGCGAGCGGCGTCATCCAGCAATACAACATCGTCGCCGGCGATCCGCACAAGATCGATATCGATCCCGCCGTCGCCAAAACCCTTGCCCTGCTTCCTGATCGCAACAATAACGACTTAGGCGATGGCCTCGAACTCGCCGGCTATCGCTTCAATAATTCCGTTCCCAGCCTGGAAGATCAGTTCACCATCAAAGGCGATCAGAACCTCGGCTCAAACCACCATTTGTTCCTTCGCTGGAGTTGGCAGCGCAACAACGCCATCGACAATCTGAATAATCAGGACGCCACCTTCCCCGGACGCGTCCAAGGCTCGCAGGGCGGCCACCGGTGGGGTTTCTCCGCCGGCTACGATTGGAATATCACTCCAATTACGGTGAACGAGTTCCGCGCCGGGCACCAGAGCGCTACTACCAACTTCTTCCGCGATGCCCGCCTCAAAGGGCCAACCCTCATCTCGAACGATTACTTCGACTCCATCTCCAGCGCCTTCTTCCAGGCCCGAAACTCCCCCGTCAATGACTTTTCCGACGCCCTCACCCACGTCGCCGGCCAACACACTGTGAAGGCCAGCCTAAACCTTCGCTACACAGATCAGTTCGGCACCAACGAAGCCGGTATCTATCCCAACGTTACCTTCGCCCGCGCCAACGGTAACATCCCGCCCTCCGCCATCGGCCCACAGGGACTCAGTTCCCCGAACCGCACTAACTTCGAAAATCTCTATAACGGGTTACTCGGCCGTGTAGATCTCATCACCCAGACCTACTACAGCAACCTCAAGACCTTCCAAGCTCCCGGTACCCCGCGTGTCAGAAACTTCCTGCTTAGGGAGTACGGCTTCTACTTACAGGACGATTGGAAAATTACCCGCCGCCTGACTCTGAATTACGGGCTGCGTTGGGATATCTTCAAAACGCCCTACGAACGCGACGGCCTGCAGGGCGGCCTTACCACTGCTGAATCCATTGCCAATCTGGTTCCCAGCGCCACCACCACCATCACGCCGGTGAAGAAGTTCTACTCGACCGACTTCAACAACTTCGCTCCACGCTTCGGCTTCGCCTACGACGTCTTCGGCGGTGGAAAAACCGCCATTCGCGTCTCCTACGGCATCTTCTTTGATCGAACGTTAGGCGCATCCATCAGCAACGCCGATGGAGCCACTCCTGGCTTTGCGCAAAGCGTTCCCGTCTTCCCAAACTCCGTCTCCGGCTCCGATATTCGCGTGAGCGATCTTGGTCTGGTTTACCCGGCACAACCCAGCGCCCCGATCTTAACTCTCCCCAACAACCGCGGCACCAGTATCACTCTATACAACCCGAATTTGCGCAACGGCTATGTCCAGCAATACAGTCTGAATATTCAACGGGAAGTGCTTCGCAGCACTGTTCTCGATGTCGGTTACGTGGGCTCGCGCGGCGTCAAGCTCTTCCTCAATCGTGATCTCAATCAGCCTGACATTTACAACAGCGGCTTCCTCGCCGCCTTTAACGAAGTTCGTGCCAACCTCACCACGCCCGCCAACGTTTCTCCCGCCAACACACTTGTCCGCATCTTCGGCTCCGCCCAGAGCGCCATCACCAGCATCGGCGCCAGCACCTTCACCAATGGCCTGGTCGGCACGGCGGCCAACACGGTAGATCGCAATAACTACACAAAGTACGCACAGGCCGGCCCCTCCGATTTCTACCTGCGCAAGTTCCCGCAATACAATCAACTGACTCTCGGCACCAACGATGGCCGCAATTATTTCGATTCTCTCCAGGTCAGCATCCGCCGTAACACCGGCGCACTGAAAGTAACTGCTAATTACACCTTCAGTAAGTCGCTTGACAACTCATCGTTCGAGGGTAATGGTAACAACACACTCCTCGATAGTTACAACCTGGCGTTGAATAAAGGCGTGAGCGATTTCAATCACACGCACGTTCTGAACTCCACCGCCATCTATACCCTGCCCATCGGCCAGGGAAAACGCTTCGGCCCTAACCTGCCGCGCTGGGGCGATACCCTCATCGGCGGCTGGGATCTCGGCGCGCTTACCGTCTGGCAGAGCGGCACGCCCTTCTCCGTCTCCTCCCAGCGAACCACAGCGCCAACATCCATCAACAACTCCTACGCCCAATACGGCGGCACCGATTACCACCTGGGCGACGTCGATCGCCGCGGCAATGGCGTCTATTACTTCTCGGCCAACCAAGTCGGGCAGTTCGGTTTCCCCGTGGCCGGCAACATCGGCAACGGCGGCCGCAACGTCTTCACCGGCCCCCGTTTCTTCAATGTCGATTTCTCCCTGGTGAAATCCTTCAAGGTCACCGAACACCAGGGCTTCAACGTCCGCATCGAAGCCTATAACCTGTTCAACAACACAAACTTCGGTCTCATCGCCGCTAACCTCAACCTGAATACTCCGAACACCTTCGGTAAGATCAGTTCCACGCTGGGCAATCCGCGAATCATGCAGATTTCCCTCCGATACGATTTCTAAGGCAATTGCGTGAAGGGGGGAAGGCGTATTAACTTCCCCCGCATTTCACTTACTCCACTTGCTCCCCATCCAGCTTCACCCTGTTCCCTACCAGCGAGTAACTCTGCCGATACCTACGTCCATCGTCTTTCGCAATCAACACAGAAAACTTGCCCTCGTCCGTCCGCACCGGAAAGTAACCCTCCAACCGCCGCTGGATATATCCCGTCTCATAGCGATGGTGATTGGTACTCCACACAAACACGCGGAAGCTGTCAAAGTCATACGGATGCACGCCAGAAGCAATGGTCGTCCATAACCACACATCCTTCTGCTGCTCCCCATCCGCAATCTTGCCAATTGAAAAGTAAGAACTGATTCGCTTGCCTTCCGCATACTGCGCCACCTCGTCCGGAATCGCCATGTAGATGCGACGCGTCATCACCCATCCGCTCTGGCCCTTCGCATTCCGCACCAGCGTCCAATCGTCCGGCGCAACCGGTTCCGCCTCCTCCTCTTCTCTCTTTACCGGCACCGGCTCAGGCGCTGGCGCACGCTCCTTTGAAAGTGCCAGCCAATCCTCGGGCGGCTTCGGCGCACTCGGCGCGGGCGGCGGCGGCACCCGCGATGTCTTCGCTTTCTTCTTCTCTTTGGCCTTCCGCGGAGCTTTCGGCGGTGCAATCACCAACGGCTTGCGAAGGGGCGCAACCCGCGGCCGCAACTGGTGCCCAATCACATCCACCCGCTCACCGGGTTGAATCTGCAAATAGCTGGGTGCCAGCCGGTTCGGCTCCGTGTGTACATTCAACAAATCGTAAGTGGTTGCCTTGCCCTGCGAAGGATACTTGCCCGTCTCGCGCGACATCTGCTGCAGCGCCGCAATCGCCGCCGCATCCAGTAGCAGCCGTTCATCCACCCAGCCCTCCGCGCCTTTCGCCGTGCGCACTTTCAGAAAGTGCCGGCGCTGCGCCAGTATCTGCAGCTTGTCCCCGTAATGCACCGTCGCCGCCACGCCCGATTTCGGCGTAATCTCCTTCCGGACCTCCAGATTCGCCGGACCCGCAAATGCCTCCCCCAACACCGGCCCCCGCGGCGTCGAAGCTGTCTGGCAACCCGCTAAACACAGCAACAGCACCGAAACAAACAATCTCATCCTGATAGCCAGTGTAGTTCCCCCTCCCCTCCTCCAGCGTTGTAGTCTCGGTATTGATGATCGGCCTTCAGGACATCCTCCTCGCCCGCGAGCGCATCCGCGATTCCATTTATCTCTCCCCCTGCGCGCACTCCGAAACCTTCTCGCAGCTCACCGGCAACAACCTTTACCTGAAGCTCGACAACCTGCAGATGACCGGCTCCTTCAAGGAGCGCGGCGCACTCAATCGCATCCTCGCCCTTACCGCCGAAGAACAGCATCGCGGCGTCATCGCAGCCAGCGCCGGCAATCATGCGCAAGCCGTCAGCTATCACGCCACGCGCCGGGGCATTCGCGCCGTCATCGTCATGCCCGTGTGCACGCCGCTCGTCAAAGTCACCGCAACGCGCGGCTATGGCGGCGAAGTCATCCTCCATGGCGACAACTACGACGAAGCCTACGCCGAAGCCGTCCGCCTCTGCCATTCCGAACACCTCACCCTGCTCCACGCCTTCGATGACGACGCCATCATCGCCGGTCAAGGCTCGCTCGGCCTCGAGCTCCTCGAACAATGCCCCGGCCTCGAAGCCGTCGTCGTCCCCATAGGCGGCGGCGGTCTCATCGGCGGCATCGGTTGCGCCATCAAAAACCTCCAGCCTCACATCCGCGTGGTCGGCGTCGAAACCGAAGCCGTTCCCAGCATGAAGGCGGCTCTCGCCCACGGCGCGCCCGTCACCGTTCCCCCGGGCACCACCATTGCCGATGGCATTGCGGTTCGCCGCGCCGGCATCCGCACGCTTCCCCTCGTCCAACACTACGTCGACGAGATCGTAACCGTCGAAGAAGAAGAAATCGCCAACGCCATCCTGGTCCTGCTCGAACGCGAAAAAACTTTAGCCGAAGGCGCCGGTGCCACCGCCATGGCCGCCCTGCTCCAACACAAGACGTCCCTCACCAACAAGACCACTGCGGTACTTATCTGTGGCGGCAACATCGACGTCACGCTCCTCTCCCGAATCATCGAACGCGGCCTGGTCAAAGATGGCCGCCTGGTCCGCCTCCGCATCTCCATCCCCGATCACCCCGGCGCCTTACAAGGCCTCACCAAAATCATCGCCACCCACCGCGCCAACATCGTGCAGATGACTCACGACCGCGCCTACTTCGGCGTCCACTTAGGCGACACCATGGTCGACATCACTTTAGAAACGCGCGGCCTCTCGCATCTCGCCGAACTCATAGCCGGCATCCGCGCCGCGGGTTATGTCGAACAAAGAGTGATGTAAGCTGTGCCTGCACATCACGCTGTCACGCAGGCATGAAAAAGCCGGCATCCCTGATGCACCGCCGGATCGCTTTGGTCCGGGTAAACCTAACTTCCGGATCGCGCGTCATCCGGGAGCAATCCGGACAAAACAAATCTCCGACATGCCGACAAACCGTCAAGTGGGTCCCCGGCGATTTCTTAAACGTCGCGGCCTGCCTTCAGTTCCGCCTCCATCAGATTAGCGAGAATGTCGTTAATCAGCGTCAGGTGACCTTGGCCCTTCAATTTCAGCCAGACGAGCACGCGTTCATCAAGACGAACACTGACGGCCCTCTTCCGCGGTCTTACATCGCGAAATCGTACCATCGCTGCCAGTTGCCGATTGGTCAGGCGCGGGAGGCCTTTGAAATTGATACGAGAGTCGTCCCCCGCCGTCTGTCGTGCGGCAATTCCATGGAGAGCCTGGTCTTCTCGTTTAGTCAGCCGTCGGCTCTTGATATCTTCGGAGTTCATGCTTTTCAGCGGCGCGCGCTGAGATGATGCGGATGCTTTCTTCGCCATTGTGTTTCTCCCGAAAAACGTGAACCACCAGGCAAAACTCATCTTCGAAGACGAGAGCAGCTAGTTCGAAACTGATTCCGCCGTGGCTCGCTGATTTCGGAGATTCTTAGCCTGATCCCATTCGTATCGCAACAGTCGCGGAGGTCTCAACCACGGGATACGCATCGCGCCAGCTCAGCACGGCTGCCGGCGCGCGTGCCCGCGGTCGCTTGGCTTTTCGGACTAGCACGTTGAAGAGTTCACCAACGTTTGAAGCGGCAGCACGACAACCTCGCTTGGCAATCGCTCCATCAGTTGGAGAGCCTTGTCCCGCATTGCCGTTCCGTTCGTGACCTCGGCACTGGCCAAAACATTGGTGTCCAACGCGACCTTGATAACGCGTTGTCATGCAGTTCATCACGTTTTGAGCGGCTGGCCTTCACGGCACGTTCTGTTCGGAGCCGCGCGAAAAGCGCGGAACGCGCCCCCGTTACCATTTGCTCATCCGCCGCGGCAGGCGTAATTTTGGCCACGGCTTTCCCATGACTCGTGATCACCACGCTTCCGCCCTTCTTCACAGTTCGCAGAAGCTCCGAAAATCGGCGATTGGCGTCCGTTGCTGAAATAACTTTGTCCACGCTGGTATCCGCCCGGTAGTGCGCTCCCCCACCGCAAATTATGCTATAACAAGCAACCCGTGAAGAAGCCCGACCCCACCGAAGGGGCCCTCAGCGCACTCCGCGCTCTCGAACGTGCCAACAACCATGCCGCGCTCTTAGAAGCGCTCCCCGCCTACCTGCGCAACAAAAGCTCCGCCGTCATAGCCCGCGCCGCCAGCCTCGTCGTCGATCTCTCGCTCACGCCCAATCTCATCGAAGCCTTCCGCAAAATTCTGCCCGACCCCATCAAGCGCGATCCCGGCTGCCGCGCCCTCACCGCCATCGCCACCGCGCTCGCCGCCATGGAAGCGCGTGCCGCCGAAATCTTCGCCCTCGGCATCCGCCACCAGCAGTGGGAAGGCAGCTTCGGCCCGCCTATCGATACCGCCGCCGGTCTCCGCGCCGTCAGTGCCCTGGGCCTCGTCGTCATTAACGACCCCGCCGCCCTCCTGGCCTGTTGCGACCTCCTCAACCATCACGAAGCCGACGCCCGCATCGGTGCCGCCCGCGCCCTCGGTGCCGCAGGTAAGCCCGAAGCCGAACTGCTCCTTCGCTTCAAAGCCGCGCTCGGCGATGAAAAGTCTGATGTCACCTCGGAGTGCTTCCTCAACCTGCTCCACCTCTCGCCACGCTCGTCCGTGCCCTACGTCGCTCGGTTCCTTAACGCTCCCGATGAAGACACCGCCCATGCCGCGCTCTGGGCCCTCGCCCTCAATCGTCATGAAGCCGCCTTCGCCGTACTGCTCTCGCGTCTCCAATCCGCGAACCTCCGCCAAGCCGCACAAATCTTAGAAGCGTTAGCCCTCTCGAAAACAGACGAAACCCGCCGCACCCAAGTCCGCGCCATCCTAGATTCCCGCGACGAACCCGCGCTCGAAAAGGTCTTCACCGCGTACTGGCACCTTCCAAAGCTAAACTGAAGTCATGCAATATAAGCGGCTGGGTTCCACCGGCCTCAAGGTCTCGCAACTCTGCCTGGGCACCATGACCTATGGCGTGAAATCGTGGCGGGAATGGGTGCTCGAAGAAGCCGATTCCCTCCCCTTCTTTCGCCGCGCCATCGAAGCCGGCATCAACTTTTTCGATACCGCCGACATGTATTCGCTCGGTGCCAGCGAACAGATCACTGGCCGCGCTCTGCGCGAATTCGGTCCCTCCCGCGACAAAGTCGTCATCGCCACCAAAGTCTTCAACGCGATGGGTGACGATCCCAACGCCCGCGGCCTCTCCCGCAAGCACATCCACCACGCCATCGACGATAGCCTCAAACGCCTCGGTACCGATTACGTCGACATCTACCAGATCCATCGCTTCGATTACGAAACGCCCATCGAAGAAACGCTCGAAGCTCTTGACCAAGTCGTGCGCCAGGGCAAGGCGCTCTATATCGGCGCGTCGTCCATGTATGCGTGGCAGTTCGCGCAGATGCTCGCGAAGTCGCGCGAACTAGGCCTCGCCAAATTCACCACCATGCAGAATCACTACAACCTCATCTATCGCGAAGAAGAGCGCGAAATGCTGCCGCTCTGCCGCGAAATGGGCATCGGCGTCATCCCCTGGAGCCCGCTCGCCCGCGGCTTCCTCGCCGGCAATCGCACCAAAACCGATCACGGCGAAACCCTCCGCGCCAAGACTGACGATTACGCCCAGAAGCTCTACTACCAGCCTTCCGATTTCGCCGTAGTCGACCGCGTCACCGAAGTAGCCGCGCGTCACGGCGTCAGCAATGCGCAAATCGCGCTGGCCTGGGTGCTCGCTCAGCCCGGCATCACCGCCCCCATCATTGGCGCCAGCAAAATGCCCCAACTCGACGAAGCCATCGCCGCCCTTAACGTCAAGCTCACGCCCGAAGACCTCACCGCCCTAGCCCAGCCCTACCAGCCTCACGCCATCCTCGGCCACTCCTAATCGTTCCCGTCGAATAAGGAAGCGGTTAACGCAACTGCCAATGTTTCGGATGCCGCTTGCCATGAAAGCACGCAATCACAACAACTCGGCCCTCTTCCGTATCTACCACAGCCTGCGCAAAACGGCTCCCAAGTTCAGGGCGTATCGCGTCGTAGCGCGCCAACACATCTTTCAGCTCAGCGTCTGCTTACGGTAGCCAGACCACCGAAAATGTCACTGCTTCTTCAGCAGGCCCGCTTTGACATGCCCCCAGGGCAGTACGTTCTCGGGGTTGCGATCATATTGGGCCATGCGATACTCCAGCTCCGAGCTTTGTTCATCCGTCAGCGACGGTTGGGACGCTTCAAGGCTCTCCCAAACTTCATCTAGCAATTCAAATTTCTCCGCCGTGGAAAGGCAGCTAACCTGATCATGAAAATTGCTCATCGCAACTCCTCTGCTTGCTATACGAAAAGAGCCTAACCGCGCTTACCCCGCCCCTTCGTCACAATCATCTCCCAAGCCTCGCGCCAAGGCCCCGTCAGCACCTCGTCGTCCACGCCCGCCAACTCGATCCCCACCCAACCCTTCACGCCTACATAAGGCGGCCGAAAATAAACCGCCGGCTCTTCGCTCACCAGCGCTTCCTGCACGCCCGCGCGCGCCGGAACATACACCGCCACATGACCATCGCCATGATGGTTGTTCGCGAACATAGCAAACACCCGCTTCTTCAACAAAGAACGTCGGCTCGCCATGCGACAACTTCTCGTCCACGCCTTCAAGAGCCATTCACAATCGCCGCACCCGCTCAATCGGTGTCATCCACGAAAATCCTCCGCCGGAATCGGCTGCCGCACCAGCAGCAAATAAGCGCATCCCGAAATCAGCGTAATCACCGCGCTTAACGTCAACGCCTGCGCGAAGCTGCCCGTCCTCTGCACGATATAACCCGTCAGCAACGGTGCCAGCGCGCCCCCCAGATACCCACCGAAATTTTGTATCGACCCCAGCGACGCCGTAAACTGGCTCGGCGCGGCAATCGGCACCGTCGCCCAAGCCGCGCTGCTCGCGATATAAATCAGAAACATCGATAGCGATATAAACGTCAGCGCCGCCGCGTTCGATTGCGCAAACTCAGTCCCCAGCGAACACGCCGTCACCCCAAACAGCGCCGACGCAATCAGCACCTTGCGCCCCGCCATCGGCGTCCACCCACGCCGCGTCAGAAAATCGCACAGCCACCCTCCGGTCACCGCGCCGACACATCCGAAAAAGAACGGAATCGAAGCCAGAATACCCGCCCGCGCAATGCTCATATGGCGCTCGTGTTCCAAATAGTAAGGCAGCCAACTGGTGTATAGCCACAGCGTGTAAACGGTCCCGAAGAAACCCGCAATCATGCCCCATGTCGTGCGATGCCGAAACAACTGCTTCCAATCCCCGAACGAAGGCCGCCGCGTGGAACTGTTCTCATCGCCCTCCGTCAGATAGCCAATCTCATCCGCCGTCAAATCCACCTCGGCTGGATCCCGATGCACCAGCCACCACACCAGCGCCAGCGCAATGCCCGCCAGACCCACAATCACAAACATGGAACGCCAACTCATCGTCAGCATCAGAAACGTCAACAGCGGCACCGCGATGAAATTTCCCAGCGACGATGCCGCCTGACAAAGCCCCGTAGCAAAGCCGCGCCGCCGTATATCGAACCAATCGCGCACCACGCGCGCGCCGCCTGGAAACAAAGGCGCCTCGCCAATCCCCAAAGCGAATCGCGCCACCATAAACGTTTTGAAGCCGGTCACGAAACCGCCCGCCGCCTGCGCCAGTGACCAGCTAAACAAGCCCAGCCCCAACATCTTTCGCGGCCCAAACCGATCAATCAGCGGACCCACCGGCAGTTGCGCAAACGCATAAGCCCACAGGAACGCCGAAAGCAGCAGACCCATATTAGCCACGCTGATACCAAGCTCTTCCTGTATTAGCTTATTCGCTACCGATAGGGTGGCCCGATCGATATAATTCAGCGCGCCTCCCGCAATCAGCAGCGTCAACGCCCAACGCTGTATCGAACGGATTCGCTTTGTCGGTTCCCGCGCCGCTACGCTTGTGATCACAGGTTCGCTTGATACAACGCCAGCAGTTTGCTCCACGCACGCTCAGCTTCCACTTTGTTGTAAACCGGCGTTCCATTCTGCGGCGTCGAATCCGGCATACACCAGCCATGCAATGTTTCCGGATACACCTCCACGTCACCATGCACGCCAGCCGCATCCAAGGCTTCTTTCAGCTTCACCCTCGCATCGGGCTGCCTCGCGTCATCGCTCGCCGCGATCCCGAAATACAGCGCCGCCTTGATCTTCGGCGCCAGCAAGTGCGGGCTCTCGGGCTTGTCCGTCACCAGGCCCCCTCCGTGAAACGACGCGCCCGCTCCCACGCGCCCCGGAAGCGCCGCCGCCGTCCGCATCATCAGCGGCCCGCCCATGCAATAGCCCTGCACGCCAATCTTCTTCGCTTTGTCCACTTGGCTTTGCGCATCCAGAAACGCAAGGTAGGCCGCCGCATCTTTCTCAGCATTCCCCGGCGCGCCCACCGAAGCCATCATCGGCCGCAGCTTCGCCATGTCCGCCGGATTCTGAAAGTTCACCTCCGCGGCACTCTTAAACGGAGCCTTCGAGATCCGATAAAAAGGGTTCGGCACCAGCACCGCATACCCCTGCCCCGCAAGCCGCTTGGCCATGTCGCGCGTCGCCTGCCGCAGCCCAAACGCATCGGGCCAAAGCAGCACACCGGCGTGCGTACCATCTTTCGGATGCACGAACGCCGCATCGCAAACGCCGTCCGGAGTCTTAATCTCCACGTCGCTCTCCACCACATTCAACGCCGCACCCTCAACAATCGCGCCCGAAGCAACGGCCAGCCCCGCGGCCATAGGCAGCGCGACAAAATCACGCCGACCTAAATCACCCGGTTCGTTCTTCTGGTTCTTGTTCATGTTGGCTCCCCGATAAAGTCTATCCTGAAGTTCCGCCGCCGCGACATCCGTCACTCAATCCCTGGCACCTTCTTTCAACGGCTCACCGAATCACGATGCCAAAGAATCGGGCTCCTCGGGCATTCGCTCGCAATTGGTTGCCCGCTAGGTGTGAAACTAGTCGGCAAAGCGGCGGTATTCGTCCGGCTTCAGACTTGGGATTGCCGCTTCGATTTCCTCAATTTGGTCGCTGTTTAAGGCTCGTCGCTCTCGCCCTTGACAAAGAAGGGCTCCATCTCCTTGTACTCCAAGATCTTCACAATCGCCCTCTTGCCAGCGCTGGCCGGCGCCATCGCGAGGAACGACTGCTCCGACTGCGCCACCATCGCGCGCGCGAGATCGTTCTTATGGATCGAGTGGTACTTGGCCGGCATCGCCCAGTGCAGCAGTGGCATGACGTAGCCAAGCACGGCCGGCGTGTTGGAGTTGCCGAGAATGACGGCGGGACGGTACAGTCCGAGGAAGTCGAACTTGACGGACTCGACGGCCTTCTCCTTCTCGCCAAAAATCTTGGTGTACTTGATACCGGACTCAGTGTTGGCGCCCGCTGCTGTCATCACTCCGCACACACGGGCGCCTCCAGCCTTGGCGGCGCGGCAAAAGGCCTGCGGGTATGCGATTTCGATCTTGCGCACCTCGTCCTCGTTCATCTTGGCGCTGCCCTTGCCGACGCCGAACGCCGCGAGCGCGATGTCGACTCCTCGGGCATGCGGCGCGACCTGCTCCTCGAGCCGGTCCATGTTGACCACCACCTCAAAGACTTTCGGGTCCGCAAAGGCGTCCGTCTTGCGGCGTGTCACCACCACAACCTTCTTGCACAGCGGATTCTGAATCAAAAGCTGCACAATGCGCCCGCCTACGTTCCCCGTCGCGCCCAGCACCATCGTCGAGTACTGCGCCTTCGCCTCTGCCATTTTCACGTCACACGCGCGTGGGAGTAAGTGTTGTCGGGCGATTGCTTCACATCATTTCTGCTTTCATGTCCGCCGGGCGATTTCCGACGGCGACGCACCCTCAAAAAAACAGCGTCAACGCTTCGATTATGTTCGCGCGACTCCTCAATGGATGCACCCTCGCTTGCAATATCCAGTTCCGGGCACAACGCGACATATCCGTCGTCCTCGCGCTCGATAATCGCGCTGAACCGACGTGCGGCCGTCATGCTCAGAGTCTACACGCTTCCACAAAGCGGCAATCGCCCGGAACAAAAAATACTTGGCCTTTGATACTCGGGCAGCTTCTGCCAGCTGGGCGTAATAATCAAATAAGGTGTGTTGAGGGATGCTGAGCAAACTATTAAACCCGGGCACTTTTGAGCGGAATCTGCTCCAAAATGATCCGGGCTAAGGGATCGAGTGGTGGGAAACTCGCCGCCTAGTTTTCAACGTTGTTGTTGGTTGCACTGGAATTGTTACGTGTCTCGCCATGGTGGCGTGCGCCGTGTGGTGCGGATCCACGCGTGGGAGAGGCGATAGGCTTGCCAGACCCTCCCATTGTCGCCATCCTAGGAATCTTCGCCTTCCGCATAGCGGCGAACATCTGCTACACGGGAGGCTGGGTTGCTGAACTGCTAGTGAACAAGTTCCGACCATGTAGTAATACAACTCAACCAGGGATTGCGAGCCTTTGGCTTTGGCTTTGGCCTCTTATTCTCGATCTTCGTCACCCTTTGCCCGGCGATCCTATCCTGGATCGTTTCCGTCATTGCTCTGGTAAACAGACAGACGCACGCCCCGGTCGGTGGGTAACTAAATTGTTGCAGGCAGGCTTTGATGTATGTGGCGAAGGTACTCACGCAGCTCGAAGGACACCCTCGCTTCCGCCAGAATATGCGGTCCTAAGAACGGCGACAACGCCTCGACAGTGACTAGCTCAACGGTGCTAGCCAGGCGCGCCTCGAGCGTTTCCGACAGCGCGAGAAAGCGGTCGTAAGTCTTCGCTCCCGGCAAGAACTGTACCAGCAAGTCGATATCACTATCACTACGCGCCTCACCGCGCGCTACAAACTCGCGCTCCGTTCCCATCCCTGCCCGCTCAGCCAATGCAACCTTTTCCGTTCCCACAAATTCCAACTTTATTTTTCCCTTCCCCCTCTTACTCTTACGCCTCACCACCCCCGCCAGCCCCACTTCCCTCTGCTAAGGCTGAAGCCGGGTAACCATATGCCATCTACCGCGCAACTCGCCGCCAATAAAGAAAACGCAAAACATTCCACCGGGCCTCGCACCGCCAAAGGTTTGAAAGCCTCCTCCCTCAACGCCGTCCGTCACGGCCTCACCAGTCAGCTCATCGTCTTCCCCGGTGAAGATGTCGCGCCTTACGAAAAGTTCAAGGCCGATCTCTACCGCGAACTCCGCCCCCAGGGCACCATCGAACACATGCTTGCCGATAACATTGTCAACACCCAATGGCGCATTGAGCGCGCCGTCAAAGCCGAAGCCAACACGCTCGCGCTCGGCCACTTCGACGCCGTCCCCACCCTCATCGCCGAAGTGGAAGATCCCGACCGCCGCTCCGCTCTCGTCGAAGCCATCGCCTGGGAAACCCGCGAAAAAGGTCTACGCAACATCCAGTATCATGAGGCGCGCCTGCAGCGTCAGCTGGTCCGCATCCTTGCCGAATTTCGCGAACAGCAGAAGCGTCGCAAAGCCTTCCTCGATGAAGCCGTCGAGGTCAAACAATTTCATGACCGCAACAACACGCCGTTCGATTCGCGCGATTATGGCTTCGATTTTACTGCCACCGAAATCAACGCTGAAATCATCCGCCGCAAACGACATCTCGCACGTGTATAAAGTCTCTCAGCCGCGCTCGCTTATCATGAATCTAACTTACTGAAATGGCTGAAACTTTCTCCGAACCCCACATACACATCAACCGTGTCTACACTCGCCAGGGCGACAACGGGGAGACTCGACTGGTGGGAGGCCAGCAAATTCGCAAAGACGATCCGCGCATCGAATGCTACGGGACCGTGGACGAACTCAATTCATTTATAGGACTCGCGCGAACCACAGTCGAGCAATTAGGTGAACCTGCCGCAGCGCTCGCCGTCATCCTGAAACGCGTCCAACACGAGCTCTTCAACGCGGGTTCCATCTTGGCGACCCTTCCATCCGATATCCATCCTCGCCAGCCCCGTGTTACCGCTGCTGAAGTCACGCGCCTCGAATCGGAAATCGATTTGATGAACGAAGCCCTACCAGCTCTTCGCAGTTTCGTCCTGCCTGGCGCATCGCGCGCCGATGCCGAACTGCATGTGTGCCGCACCGTGTGTCGCCGGGCCGAACGGCTTTGCCTTACAGTCTCGAACTACGATGCCGACACGCTGAAATATTTGAACCGCCTAAGCGACGCTCTGTTCGTTTGGAGCCGCTGGGTGAACCACCAACTCCAGATCCAGGAAACGCTATGGCAGCCGAACCAATCGTAATTGTTTAAACCCGGCGGGCCATCTGCATCACCATCGTGATCAGAAAACCGACCAGGAACACGAAGAACATAACCTTGGCAATTGCGGCGAACGCAAAGGCAGTCACACCAAATCCAAAAATAGCTGCAAGTACCGCAATTACCAGAAAAATCAAAGAATAACGAAGCATTATATTAGCCCTCTGCCCCAGGTAATGCACGTCAAACGCCAGACTAAATGATAAAGTTAGCGCTGTGAGGCAGGCGGGGGCGAGAGCTTCTCCAACTCCGCTAACTTTGCACGCACCTGACCGGCATCTTTTGCCTGCGGGTTCGCGTCCAGGTAAGCCCGCATCTGCCTCGCCGCACCGGGGTAATCCTGCTTCTCCATCAGGATCACACCCAGAAGCTGGTCCAGCTTGACGAACGTCTTGCGGGTATCCAGTTTCTGGGCCTCCCGCGCACTTTTCTCGGCCGTGTCCAGGTGGCGAAGATTTAAATTCGCTAGTGCATTAAAATAGTACATCTGTGGAAATTCCACGGCGTTCAAGTGGATCGCGCGATCCGTCAGGTCCAGCGTCTGGGCCCAATCGGCATTCCGCACCGCTATGTTGCTCAAGGAAAGGAATGGTGAAATGTACTTTGCATCTGCTTCCATGGCCTTCCGGTAGTCTTGCGCGGCTTCTTTGATCTGTTGCCGGCCTTCCTCAATCCGGCCCAGTTCATACCAAGCCGTCGCATAGCCGGGATAGAGTTCCAAAGCCTTGCGGAATTGCTTCTCCGCTTCCGGCTCTTTGTTCTTTTTCATCGCCTCGAGGCCTTTCTCGAACGCGTGACTCGCGTCCTTCGGTGCATTCAGGCTGGCGTAACTGATGGTGGTCCCCACCACTCCGCCCAGTCGATGTAAAACGATGGTCCCCACGTTCGGGTTGTCGAACGCGCGGTGCATGCTCAGGTTCACCGTGTCTGAGCGGAAGCCCGGCAGCACCGCGCGCAGTTCGCAACCGGAAAGGCTTTGCTCGCCATTGCGCCCGAACGTGCCGGAAGAACTGTTGCGCCGCGATTGGCCCGGAAAGCCGAACGATGAATCGCTGGCATCGGAAAGAATGCCGATGTTGCTGTCAAGCTGGAAATTGAAGCGGCCTTTCGAATCCGTGTATCCCTGCGGCTTCGGATTGCTGCCGCAGATCTTCTCGATCCTCACCAGGTCCGGCGGCGCTGTCCCATCGTCCAGCGTCACCTTGCCCGAAAGATACACAGGCCGATTGGTATCGATGCCCTGCTGTTGAGTCTGGTCGCTCGGAAACGGCGTGGTGCCGCGGGTGCTCGGGTTCGGCGTCGTGGGGTTGGTCGGAAGCGAGGGACTGCTCGGCGTTCCCGGAGCCACCGTCTTCTGACCAACTAGAGAGAAGGAAAACAGCACGAAGAAAACGAGGAATAAGAGGGGCTTCATATTGCTCACCTACACCAAAAGATATCGGTGCTCAGTATTATGTCACAGCCGCCAACCATACTTTAAAAGAGGCGTTCCTGCTTCTTCAAGGTTCCGAAGGAACCTACGTTCGCGATCGAGAAAGAAAAACGGAAAATACTCTCATGCCGATTGAACACCGCAAAGCTTCGGTATTGCACGTTGAAGCCGCAGCAATCGGTGTTGTAATTCAGGTTGATGGTGGCGAATTGCAGCACCTTCTGCTTGTAATCGTAGATCGCCGTGAACGCCGTGTTCCACCCGCGCCGGTTCGGGTCGCCGTAACCGATCGAGCCGCGCAACTGGTTCGCGCTCGGGCTCAGCTTCGGGTTGCTCCGAACCTGGTTGTGCCCGCCCGAAAAGAAGTATTTCGCGCGCCTGTAATTCGCGTTCAACCCGCTGTTCACCACGTTGCCAAGAAGAGGGTCGTAGTCCGTTTGCCATTCAAGCCCAAACCCCGGCCGTGGGCTGATCCGCAGAATCGAAACCACCGGCGAATAGTTCCGCGGCTGATCCAAAAATGTATAGCCTGTCAGGTCGATAGTGCTCAGTACCACATTGCGCTGGTTCGGTTGCACAGCGCCGCCGAATGTCGGGTCGAAGTAGCGCTTCTGGAACACCTCCAGTGTCGCAATCTCGTCCACATTGTCCCCTCGCTTGGCATACAGGCGCTGCGTAATGCCAACCTCAAGCTCGTTCGTGTTGGTCATCAGGTCCGTCTGGTCGAAGCGGATAACGCGGCTATAATCGGCCACGCTCACCACGTGCGTCTGCTTGTTGTCATCGGTGGCAAGCCGCGAATCGGTCAGCCCCGAAACATAGCGGTACGTGGCCCTGGGCTCAAGCACATGTTTCAATTCATCTCCCAGCCAGGTCTTGCGTTTGAAGATCCGCTCCACTGTCGGGAACAGCACGTCCACTCCCACGTCGCGCGCATTCCGCAGCAGGTACCTGTTCACCACCGTGCCGTGCTCGAACTGCTGGTTGTAGTAACTCTCATGCAGCGCGAAACTTGGAATCAGTTGGATGCCTTTGAAGCGCAGCGCGGTCATAATGCGCGGGTCCACGCTGGCGCGGCGGCTGGTCTGTTCCGTCTGAAGTTTGCCTTCCACCGCGCGGCTGCCGTCCTCATAAGTGGTCACCGCCGCGGCCTGCGTACGGTAAAGCAATCCCGCCGCCGAATCGAACGACCCCCACAATGGCAGCGGGCCATCCACCAACAACCGGTCGCGGCTGCTGAACTGAAACTCCGGCAACTTGCGGATCAGAATCACATCGTTCGGCAGGTTGTCCTGAAAATTTTCAATGCGAGAGAACACCGCGTTAAACGTGAACGAATCCTGATGCTTGGTGACGTATCCAACCGAGTGCGATTCCGAACCTACGGCTTCGTTGAAACTCTCTGTAAAGTTCTGCCGGAAGAGCAGCGAGCTCAAATAATTGATATTTCCGCGCGCCGAAAAGCCGTGCCCCAGTTCAGCCCGGCCAGTGGCATAAAGATTGAACCCGCCTTGCTTCTGAACGCTGCCGTCGTTCATTTTCAACCCGCTGTCCTGCACGCCATAAAAGATGGCGTCGAAGTCCGAAGTCTGACTCGGCTTGCCCCGGAAATCGACATGGTGCGCCAACCCGCGTTCCGTATAATCCTGCAGCCGATAGGTCACATCGTAACTGCGATTGATGGCCCAGAAATATCCCAGGCCGAAGAATGCGCCGCGTCGCGAACTGTTGCCCGCGTTCGGCGTCAGGAATCCGCTTTGCCGTGGTTCTTTCTCGAGCGATTTGCGAAAGATGGGCGCATAGAACAGCGGCACGCGGCGCAGCCTGAACACAGCTTTGTAACCCAGCGCACGCTGCTCCGGAATGATGTCGAACTTGGGCGCATTCAGCGTCCACCACGGGTTCGGCATCACGCACCCCGTGATCATACCGTTGTACAAAATGTATTTCTCGCCCTGGCGCTCCGCCCATTCGCCTTCGAAGTAAAACGGATTGTCGCTGGTCAACATGCCCGGCCGCGCCTGAATCCTGGTCTTGGCGTAGCCGCGCGGCTGATCGAAACGCCCCACTTCGGTTTGCGTGTTGTATTTCGCCCGGCTCGCCACAATCAGTTCGTTCCGCTCGAAGTGCTGGAAAAACACATGGCCGCGTGCGTCCGCGTCGCCTGTCTCCTGGTTGTAATCGATCTCGTCCGCCTTCAGGATCATCAGCGTCCCTTCAATCACCGCGTGCCCGCGAAAGTGGTACTGGTCGCCTTCTTTGGTTTCGGTATCGGCGGTGATGTTGTAATCGCCCAGGTTCGGCTTCTCGGGCCGCGCCGGGCGCGTGCGGAAATCCGGCTGGGGAAGCACGCCCACTTCATAGCTCTTGCCGCTCTCGGCATCGGCCGCCGAAGGCTTGCTCGATTGCGCCGCCAGATTCCATGGGCAGAGCAGAATGAAACTCAACAAATACAGGTATTTCGGAGAAGAAAGTCCGTGACAGCGACCTATGAGTATGGTACTCAGAGAGGTAGCTTCTTCTTGCGCGAGGGACTGCAACGGCCAACGTAGCACGGCCCCCCTCAAGCCGCAAGCTTTGTAACGTTTGATTCGATGACTTGCCACTACTGCCGCTCCGTCAACGCTGATGAAGATCACCGCTGCCGTCGATGCGGAAGACGCCTGACGGGCCAAGCCGTCGAAGCTCCGCCCGAGTTCGCCGAACGCGCGCTGCAGAACGTGGGCGCCAATGCGTTAGCCGCGGCTGCAGCCACCGCGGAGATGCCGAGTCCCGATTTAACTGCCCGGCATGGAACCGCCCCGAGCCCGAACGCTCCACAA
>Ga0123338_10001931_pt1 | contig 19628 bp, 8 predicted proteins | sample grotaG_FD_89793 | JGI IMG/M metagenome (GOLD analysis project Ga0123338, IMG submission 89793) | Glacier valley bacterial and archeal communities from Borup Fiord, Nunavut, Canada, to study Microbial Dark Matter (Phase II) -... | ecosystem: Environmental > Aquatic > Freshwater > Ice > Glacier ...
CCCATCTCCACCACCATCAAGATCGACGACCAGCCAGCCGTCGAGGGCATGAGAATCTATCAGCCGAAGCCCATCCGTAAACACGATCCCAATTTCGACGCCGACACGGAAACTTTTGAAGGCGAGCCCGTCTTTTACCTGAAACTGAAGGTGAAAAAACAGGCACCACTGGGACCCGCGACAGTCACCGTAAAAGTGCGCTATCAGGTCTGTAGCGACACCTCCTGTATCCCGCCAAAATCGTTCGCTATTCCCGGCGTGTTGAATATAGACGCGAACTCCGCAGGCACCGCGCTGGCTATATCAGCCGGTTACAGCGAACCGAAAGCACCATCAGCCCCCAATGATGCCAGCGGTTCAGACCGCTCACTCGCCGGCTTTTTACTGCTCGCATTCGGCTTCGGCTTGGCCGCCATCTTCACGCCGTGCGTCTTCCCGATGATCCCCATCACCATGTCGTTTTTCCTGAATCAGGAAAACGCAACACGCCGGCAGACTCTGACTCAGGCGGCCCTGTTCTGCGCTGGCATTGTTGTGCTTTTCGCCGGTCTCGGCCTCTTGACGACCTCGCTTCTAGGCCCGTTCGGCGTCGTACAGTTAGGCTCCAACCCGTGGGTCAATGGCGTGATCTGCCTGATCTTTCTCGTCTTCGGGTTAAGCCTGCTGGGAGCGTTTGAAATTACGATTCCCTCGGCTGTTCTGACACGCCTGAACAATGCCTCCCAGGGCGGCGGCACGTTGGGAACGCTGCTGATGGGTTTGACCTTCTCGCTTGCGAGTTTCGCTTGTGTAGGCCCCTTCGTGGGCACTCTGCTCGCCGCTTCCGCGCAAGGCGGGGGCGCACGCCCGGCATTGGGCATGATCGCGTTCGCCACCGGCTTGGCACTCCCGTTTTTCCTGCTCGCGCTCTTCCCCGCCTACCTGAAAAAATTGCCGCGCAGCGGCGGCTGGCTGGGCCGCGTGAAAGTGGTAATGGGCTTTGTCATCTTGGCCGCCATGTTGAAATATCTGTCCAGCATCGATCAAGTACTGCAATGGGGCTTTCTCACCCGTGAACGCTTCCTCGCCGCATGGATCGCGCTCTTCCTGGCCGCCGCGCTCTACCTGCTGGGCTTTTTGCGGCTGGAAGGAATTGGGAAAGATGAGCCTCTCTCGCTTGGCCGCCTGTTGACCGGCTTGGCGTTCGCGATCTTCGCGATATCGCTGGTGCCCGGCATGTTCGGCAGCAAGTTGGGCGATCTTGACGCATACGTCCCCGTCGCCAGTGCCGGATCGGGATTCGGAGCAGGCAGCGCGGCGGAAGCTGTCTGGATGAAAAACGATTTGCCCGGCGCGCTCGCCAAAGCCAAAGCGGAAGGCAAGCGCGTGTTGGTCAACTTCACCGGTTACGCCTGCACCAACTGTCACTGGATGAAGGCGAACATGTTCACACGTCCTGAGATTGCCTCGCTGCTCAAAAATTTCGTACTTGTCGATCTCTACACGGATGGGAATGACGCCGCCTCGCAGGAAAATCAGAAGCTGGAAGAATCGAAATTCGGCACCATCGCCATCCCTTTCTATGTCATCTACGATGCCGATGGCACGGTGGTGGCGAACTATCCCGAACTAACGCGCGATACGGCCCGTTACGCGGCGTTTCTCAACACTCCATCACCAGCGGCAACTTCGCCCGCGGCCGCTCCAGTCGCTTCGGACAAAAGTTTCGAAACGCTCCCTCTCACTCCGCTGCCCGGCAAGAAGTTCGCTCTCGCCTCTCTCAAAGGCAAAGTCGTCATCGCCGATTTCTGGGCCACCTGGTGCGTTCCCTGCCGCAAAGAGGTCCCTGAATTCAACCAGCTCAGTCAAACTCTAGCGGCGAAAGGCATCGTGATCGTCGGCATCTCCATGGATGAAGAAGGCGCCACCGCCGTGCCACCATTCCTGAAAGATTTCCCCATGCGCTACCCGGTGCTTCTGGGCGCGCAGAGCATCAACGAGCAACTTCCCATCACGCAACTTCCCACCACGTTGATCTATGACCGCGCGGGCCACCCCGCCGAACGGTTCGAAGGATTGAGCAGCGTTGCCGAAATTGGGCGCAAGGCCGAAGCGCTCGCCGCCCAACCGCGTTAGTGCGAGTGGTGATTGTGGCCCAGGTTCTGGGCTATTGCGTCAACGCCGGTATCCACGTGCGCTTCTTTCGTCCACGCGGTCGACCGAAATTTGTAATCTGTCAAAAACCACAACACCAGCAGCCCGAAACCAAGCCCATAAAACAAGTGCCGCTCATCCGGCAGGTGGCTGAAACCAAACACCAGCGGTATGAAGGGAAAAGCCGCTCCCACGATAAACTCTATCGCTCCATGTACCGGGAACGGAATCAGTTTGATCATCCCCAGTGGCGTATCCGACACCGCCGTTACCAGCAGATGAACCGCGCAAACCGTCCACAAAATCCAGCGCGCCGGACCTTCAATACCGAATAGAATCGGCGCCAGCCACATCAGGCAAATCAGGTAAACGTCAAAAAGGCTGTGAGCCTTCGCAGTAAGTTGTCCCATCCCTCCCAATCATAAGCGATCCCAAGTGTATACAACAGTTAGACTACTTTTATGGAACCCAGTGTGAAACCCAGCGCCGCGCGTCATCGTGTTGTCATCATTGGAGCCGGATTCGGCGGGCTAAATACCGCGAAAGCGCTCAAGCATGCAGACGCCGATATCACGGTCATTGACAAGCGCAATTTCCACCTGTTCCAACCCCTTCTCTATCAGGTGGCCACCGGCGCCCTCTCGCCGGGCGAAATTGCGGCGCCCATCCGCGGCATCCTGAGTAAGAACAAAAACACGCAGGTAATGTTGGGTGAGGTGACCGGGATCGACGCCACCGCCAAAACGCTGCAGTTGGCCGACGGCGCGACAGTTCCCTACGACACGCTCATCGTTGGTCCCGGAGCCACGGACAATTATTTCGGCCATCCCGAGTGGGCCGCCCTTGCGCCCGGCCTTAAAAGTATCGAAAACGCCACTGAAATCAGACGCCGCATTCTGATGGCGTTCGAAAATGCCGAGCGGGCCACGAACGAAGCGCGTCGCAAAGCTTTCCTGACCTTTGTCGTGATCGGCGGCGGCGCCACCGGTACGGAAATGTCGGGAGCCATCTCGGAAATTGCGCGCGATATTGTGGTGCACGATTTTCGTTCCATCGATACCCGCCAGGCGGAAGTGATCATGGTGGAAGGTTCGCCGCATGTGCTCAATAGTTATCCGGAGGACCTTTCGAAGAGCGCCGAAAATCAGCTCCATAACCTGGGCGTGAAGACGCGCCTCAGCACTATGGTCACCGCCATCGATGAACACGGCGTGACCGTTAAATCGGGCGATAAGGAAGACCGCATCGAAGCCAGGACGGTCATATGGGCCGCTGGCGTGAAAGCTTCTCCGCTGGGCAAAATTCTGGGTGAACAGACTGGCGCGGAGCTGGACAAAGGGGGCCGCGTGGTGGTGGAACCGGATCTCTCGCTTCGAGGACACCCCGAAATCCTGGTCATTGGCGATTTAGCCAACTTTCCTCATCAGACAGGCAAGCCGCTGCCCGGCGTCGCTCAAGTGGGCATTCAAATGGGAACCTATGCCGCGAAGCTTGTGAAAGCGCGTCTAGCCGGAGAAACCACCAAGCCCTTTCACTATTGGGACAAGGGCAATATGGCCACTATCGGCAAGGCTTCGGCCGTCGCTCAGATCGGGAAATTGCACTTCGGGGGGCTCTTCGCCTGGCTGCTCTGGCTCTTCATTCACCTCATGTATTTAGTGGGTTTCAGCAACCGTTTAACAGTGCTGATCGAGTGGTTTTACAACTACGTCACCATGAACCGGGGCGCAAGATTAATTACAGGAGATGCTCAGCACATCAGTCCGGAAAAGGTTGTATCCTGACTGCAAAACTATGGGGCAAACTCTTCTTCGGGTCATACTTGCATCGTTACTGACCCTCTCCTGCTTCGGGCAAAACGGGCTCTCCCGCATTTCCGGCAGCGTGACAGATCCTTCCGGCGCGGTAATCGCGGCCGCTCAAATCACGGCCCGAAACGAAGCCACAGGCATTATTTACACCCAGAAAACCACTGACGCAGGTCTCTACTCCTTTCCTTCCTTGCCCTTGGGTCCATATTCCATCACGGTGGAAGCGGCCGGTTTCAAGAAGTATGCGCGGTCCGGCAACGTCCTTGAAGTCTCGACACCTCTGGCTGTTAATGTCGCGCTCGAAGTCGGCGCGTCCACTGATACTGTGAACGTGGAAGCTGCGGCGGAGGCGCTTGAAACCTCAAACGCCACCATCGGCAACGTGGTCACCCAGAAGGCCATTCAGGATCTGCCGCTAAACGGGCGCAATCCGCTTTCGCTCATTGTTCTGGAACCCGGAGTGGTACAGCGTTCCGCGGGTGGAGCCGGCAGCGGCCTGCACGTGAACGGATCGCGCGACCGCAGCTTCAATGTCACCATCGACGGAATTGAAGCCAACGAATCCACCGTGCCGAATCCGGTGAGCAATCTCTACCGCCTCACGCCGGATAACGTCGACGAGTACAAGGTCACCACCAGCAACGCGTCACCCGAAGAAGGCCGGAACAGCGGCGCGGCCATTTCCATTGCCACCCGCAGCGGCACCAACCAGTTTCACGGCAGCTTTTTCGAATTCGTTCGCAATACCGATTTCAATGCGAGCGACTTTTTCGCCAACGCCAACGGCACCCGCAAGCCGGAAATTAAGCTGAATCAGTTCGGCTTTGAAGTGGGCGGACCCATCATCAAAAACAAGACCTTCTTCTTCGGTGGCTGGCAGCAAACCAAGGCGAATTTCACGCAGCCGGTAGATCAAAGCCTCGGCAGCGTGCCCACACTTTACACGCCCACCGCCAAGGCCGGCGTGTACCGCTATTTTGTCGCAAACCCGGCCGCGCCGCTTGTCATAGGCGGCCAGACCATCATCCGCAACAGCCCGCAACTGGTGGATCGCACAACGGGCCAGTATGTTGCCGGAGTGCGAAACTGCGCCAGCCCCAACGATCTTGGCTGCGTGCAAAGCTACAACTTTGCCGCGAACGATCCCAAAGGCATCGGCGTCGATAAAACCATCGGCGCGCTATTTTCGAAGCTCCCCGCGCCAAATAATTACGGTGCCGGCGATGGCTTGAACTTCGCCGGCTATTCATGGAATCCGCCGACGCGCGTGGGCGGCCCTTCCTACAATTTCCGCGTGGACCACACCTTCAACCAGAGCAACACCGTGTTTGTCCGCTGGCTGCAATCCACTTACAACACCAACGGTGGCGACCCTCTGAATATGCGCCCCGTCGTCTATCCCGGCTTTCCGCCTGAGGGCGAGGTATTCCGCAACACTAAGAACCTGGCCGTGAGTTACCGGCGCGTCTTTTCACCCCGCATCGTAAATGAGTTCACTGCCGGGTTCGCGCGCTTCGTTTTCCTATTCACGCAAGGCGAAGCGAATCCGGATTTCCCGAACATTCCGCCGTATAGCTTCAACAATGTCACCAGCCCTTACACCAACGCGCCGCGAACCGCTCGCGCCGTCACCACGCCCCAGTTCCTCGATAACCTGAGCATCACCAAAGGCGCGCACTCCATTCGCACCGGCGTCAATGTCCGGTTTTACGAACACAACGATCAGCGCGGCCAACCCGGCGGCACCAACGTCACGCCGGTGCTCACCTTCTCCGCCGGCACGCGCCCGCCCCAGGGCTTCTCAACGCCGGCTGTTGGAAACAACGGCATCAGTTCCACCGACAACACGAACCTGTTGAACACCATCAATGACGTGTTGGGCATTCCCGCTCAACTACGCCAGGTATTTCTGGGTGACATCAAGAGCAACAACTACCTGCCGTTCCTTACCGATGCCGGAGTGACTTTATGGTCGCAAGGCATCCGCGCGAAGCAATACAACATGTATGTGCAGGATGAATGGCGCGTTCGCCAGAATCTGGTCGTAAATTACGGCGCGCGTTGGGAGGTGAACCCCGCGCCCAGCGAAGCCGGCGACCGCGCCTACGTGCCTGATAAGCCCATCGATGGCTCCAAGGGGCTGGTCGGCTTCCTTCATTCCGACCGTTGGTACGGCAACAACAGCCTGGGCGCGGTGGGTCCGCGCATCGGGATCGCTTGGCAGCTAGGCAGCAGCGGCAAGACCGTCATCCGCTCCGGCTATGGCATCTCCTTTGACCCCATTTCCACGTTCCAAGTCACCGCCGTGGCGGGTAAAGTTCCAGGTCTGACCACCGCATGCACCGCCAATATCGGCTCCCAAACTCCAGGCTGCGCCGCTATTCCGGATTTGCGAATTGCCGGCGGGTTTCCCCTGCAACTCACGCCGCCCACCAATAAGCCTTCGGACAGCCTGACGCTGCAGCCCTCGCTCCTCAATTCAGCGCCTGCCCTCACTCTCTTCGATCAGAACCTGAAGCTACCGACTGTACACGAATGGAACCTGACCATTCAGCGCCAGCTTCCCGGTAACGTGGTGGTGCAGGCCGGATATATCGGCAAGCGTGGCCTGCGGCTACTGCGCGCTTACGATGTCAATCAGATCAATGCCGACCCCATTCTGCCCTCCTTCCTCGCCTTACAGCGAAATCGCACGGCGGGATGTAATCCGGATGGAAGCGGATGCCCTACCGGCGTCACCGGAAGCGCGGTACCGCTGGTGACAGGCGGTACCCTCACCAGCGCCTTCGTCAACAGCAGCACCACCGCGACCGATCTGGTAAATAATGCAGCCGGTAACTTCGCCGGACGCATCGAACAGATTACCCTTGCCGCTCACTTACGACCGAATCAACAATTCGGAGCGATCACCTATGTCGATTCCGGCGGAGATTCTTACTACCACTCATTCCAAGTAACTGCCCGGAAGCGATTTAGCCAGGGGTTATTGCTGGGGTTTGCGTACACGCTCGGTAAGTCGATTGACGATCAATCGGTCGATCCGATCGGCGCATCTTCCGGCGGTGGATTGTCGACCACCAACTCACGCACTCCAGTCGATACGCGCGATTGGCGCAATGAACGCGCCCGTAGCGATTTTGATCGCCGACATGTTCTGGTCACCAACTTTGTGTATGACCTGCCGTTCGGTAAAGGAAAGACGTTTCTCAGCGGACTGCACGGCGTCGGTGACGCAGTCCTGGGCGGCTGGGGCGTGAATGGCATCTATATATTCCAAAGCGGTGAACCCTTCTCCGTCCGCAGCGGCCAGCGCACCGCGAATTTCTCCCATGAATCGCGCGCCGATATCGTGGGCACCAAGCCTGAAGCCGGTTTATTCGATCTTCCCGGCGTGGTCGGCCCCGTCATTTTCGCGAACGGCAGGACCGGTTTCGCCACCCCGGCGCCAGGAGCCGATGGCGCCGGCCGCAACATCTTCACCGCCTCGAACTTCCACAATTTCGATGCCAGCGTTTCGAAAAACTTCAACTTCACCGAACGCCTTCGGCTTCAGTTCCGGGCGGAAGCTTTCAACGTGCTGAACCACGTCAATTTCGACAACCCTCGCGATGCCTCAGCCGGTAGCCCGAGTATTGCGTCCGGCGTATTTGGCCAGGTTTGCTGCGCCGCCGTCGCCCCACCGTCCACCCAGACTGTAGTTCAAACTGGCGAGGCCGCGCGAGTGCTTCAACTCGGCTTGAAGTTGTATTTCTAGTTACATCCCCGTCAGTAACATCCGGTTTTTGGCTTGGTTCCTGCAAACTAGCCGCGTCGGAGTTACTTATGACAATCGATACTTTGGATGGTCTGCTCGAAGAGCAGCTAAAAGATTTGTATCACGCAGAAAAGCAACTGACCAAGGCTTTGCCTAAAATGGCCAAAGCGGCCAGCGATCCGGAGCTGAAATCCGCTTTCACGGAACATTTGAAACAGACTAAGGGTCAAGTGGCCCGGATTGAGCAGGTGTTTGAACTGCTCGAAAAGAAGGCTAAGGCCAAACCTTGTGCCGCTATGAAAGGTTTAGTGGAAGAGGGGCAGGAAACCATCCAGCAAGACGCCTCGGATGAAATGAAAGACTGCATGCTGATTGCCTCCGCTCAGCGCGCCGAGCATTACGAAATCGCGGCATACGGCACCGTCCGCACCATTGCTGAAGCGCTCGGCAATCAGGAGGTAGTCGACTTGCTGCACCAGACTCTTGAAGAAGAAAAGGAGACCGACGCCAAGCTCAGTCAGATCTCAAGGCGCATCCTGGCCGAGGCGGGTGGCGAAACCGAAGAAGAGGATGAGTCTGATGAAGATGAAGTAGACGAGTCCGACGAAGAAGACGAAGGCGATGAAGAGGAGGAGGAAGACGACGATGAAGATAAAAAGTCGTTCTCTCCCGCTCCCGCCAAGAAGAAAGCGCCAGCCCCGGCGAAGCGAAAGCGCTAGTTAGAACCATTGCCAGTTCGCAACGGGGTGGCTGGGCCAAGTCTTATAGTCGAAGTGCCACCACTCACTTTCGTTGACGGTGAAGCCCTGTTGTTCCATCGCACGGCGAAGCAGATCGCGATTCGCGCGCTGCTCCGCCGTTCCTCCTTGATAAGTAGGATAGGAGCGCTCCGTCATCTCGTCGTATTCGCCTGGCATCCCAAGCTGGCGCTTCGTCCGCAGGTTATAGAGTGTGAGATCGACAGCGCAGCCGCGGTTGTGTTTCGAACCTTTGGCCGGATCGGCTACAAACTCCCGTTTCGCTGGCGGAGTGGCATCCCAGAACACCTTGGTCACTGCCCAGGGCCGATACGCGTCGAACACCAGCAGTCCCAAGCCTTTCTGGTTTAGCCCCTGTTCCACACGATTGAGCGCCTCCGCGGCTTCCCGCTGCATATAAGCGTGAGCGGTCTTATAGACCGGCCGCCCGATAAAATTGTTCGCGGTGGCGTAGCGAATGTCTGTCCGCTGGCGAAGCTCAACCAGATCACCCCCAATCACCACCGTAACAGCGGCCGGAGTCACTTCCAGATGGTCGATCCCATGAACAAAATCGAACAACATGCCAGTTTGGGCGTCCGGGTGGGTGGGCCGCACATATTGATCGATAAGCCAATCCACCACACGCCCCTGCACTGAAAAGCCTCCCACTTCGGCCCGCTCGATATCCACCCGGCCCGTGCCGTCATGAGATTGAATTCGCGCGGTAGCCGAAACCGGATGCTGCCCACGCAAGAGATTCTGCACAAACCAGTTCGGTGGCTCACCGGACGCGTGTTGCACTTCGGCGAAATCCACGTCGGCCGAAGCGGTCAAGCGGCCATTCCCCAGCACGATTTTGGGGTTATGTACACCAGTAGGAAGTTGGCTCCGTACCCACGTGTTCCACTCCGCCGCCGGCATCACCACGCGGGTTCCGGGCCGCAACTTCTCCATCTCGATATCCGCGAACTTTTGATCGATGGGCGAATGCGGCGCGGCAAAAAGCAGCAGCGCGAGAGCAGGCCGGCGTCCCTGGAACGCTTCCAGAAGGCCCTTCCACTTCCGCAGAATCAGTTCCGCCAGATTCAGCAGTAAAGCCAATGCCAGCAGCCCGGGCCAGAGTTGCAGCGTCGCCGGCACGAAGCGGCCATTGGCGTTATAAATATCGCCCGCGTTGGTCAGCCCGGAATGAAAAACGCCTCCCGTCGCTTCCGCAATCTGCTTCAACAACAGAGTGTTGGAACCGTACTCACGCAACTCGGCTTCTTCACGATAAAATCCCACTTCGGGGAAAGCTCGCGACTCAAGCGCGGGCCGAATCCGGAATAATCCCTGGTTGGTTCCAATTGCCACGCTCGCCCGATACGTACCCGTCGCAAGCTTCACCACTCTCATCGGCTTGGCGAACTTGCCTGGTCCAATCGCAAAAATATCCGGCGTCTTGGCCGGGTCTGGTATGGTGCGGCTCAAGTGATAATTCACGATCAGTTCGCCGGACGCTACGTCATACGATGACACTGCCTCAGTCGCCGTCGAGTGGGGCAGCAGATCGCGAAACACATTCGCCCAGAATTTGTCGAAGCCCGGCCACGTTACCCAATTGGCGGCCCAGCGGCTCTTGGCGTCCGAGGCAAAAACGGCAGCCCGCCCCAACCCGTATTGCCAGCGAATGAAGAGCGGGTCTTTCTTGCCTTGAGCCGCCACATCGATCTCCATCAACTCCGCGGCGCTAGGCTTCTGTTCGAACCTCACATAACCTTGCAACGCAGGCGCGGTCTCCATCCCCACGCCCTCCAGCAACTCAGCCCTTTGCAAGACGGTCGCGTGGATGGATTTTTCAATCGCCGTGGTGCCCGTATGTTCCTGAACGTCTTTCAAAAGAATCTGTTCCAGGCCGGCAGGATCGTTCAGAAAGTAAGATTTGCCCTTCGAAAACGAAGCGATCTTTTCCAGATAGGCGCGGTTCACATCCTGCCCCAAGCCCACCGTGGAAATGGTGACGTGGTTAGCGGCGGCCTCGCGGGAAAGCCCCATTGAATCGCCTTCTTCGGATATGCCATCCGTCAACAGAACGATATGCTTATACACCGCCTGTACCGCCGCAATCTTGTGATAGCTCTCCGTTAGCGCCGGCGCAATCTGCGTACCGCCATCGGGCGTGATGCCGGCAATCAGGCGCTTAATCAGCGTGCGGTCTTCCGCTTTTCGAATCGGCACCGCCCACTGAAATGAGTTGTCGAACATCAGCACGCCTACCGAATCGATAGGCCTCAAATTCTCCACGACACCGATGGAGGCCGCGCGCGCCAGTTCCATCTTCTTGCCTTCCATGGACGAAGACTTGTCGATGATCAAGACCACGCAGGTGCCCTCCGGCGAACGCGGCGGCGCTAGCTTCGCGGGGAAGGCGCGCTCCAGCGCATCCTCCGGCGTGCCGGGCTTTTTTTCGATGTACTGATTCTTTTCACCCGCGATCCAGAGCAATCCCCCGCCCTGCTGTTCGAACTGTTCGATCCGCGCCTTATCCCCGGCCGGAATGCCTTCCATGTCCCAGTTGTTAAAGACCAGAAGCTGGTAATCGTCCAGCTTGGGCGGAAGCGGTTGGGCGGTCAGCGTCCAATCGAACTGATTGGCCGTTAGGGCATGCGTCAGGTGCTCTTCCGAACCAGCCGGGTCTTGCGAAAGCACCAGCACTTTGGGCCTTCGCACCGTCACGGCTTGTTCGAAGCGCGCGTCCCCCAGTTGTTCCGTATGCAAGACACCAGCGACATCTACCGCACCGCTTGCCGTCAGGCTGGAGCGAACACGCAAGTGGTTCTCCCCGGCTTGCAATTGAACCGCGCTGCTGCCCAGCGTCTTGCCTTCCGCTGAAATTTCCACTGTAGCCGCCGATGCCGCAGGCGCGGTCACGGTCAGGTCAATAGGGAAGTGCTCTCCCGAAAAAACTTCCGCCGGAAACGAGACCGATTCCGCGCGAAGATTCGGCTTCGGACGCCCCGTCATTACAAACGTGTCGATCGGAACACCTAATTGCTGCGCCTGCCACGTGGCACGCGTCACTGTGCCCGTGTTCTCATGCCCATCGGAAATCAGAGCCACACGATGAACTTGGCCCGAAGGCAGTTGAGCCACTGCATCCCGAATCGCGCTTTCCAGATTCGTTGCACGCGCGGCATCCCCTGGCGAGGCGCTGAGACTCCATGAACCGCCGGCCGCTTTTTGCGCCGGAGCCGCCGACCGCGCAAACCGCAGCACTTCCAGCGAATTGGAACCACGCGTTTTTTCAAAAGTGTTCAGCAGTGCACTGGCGCTTTGCAGATCCTGCGCGCTAACGCTGGCGCTGGTATCCACCAGTGCGGCCACCGCCACTTTGGTCTGGTTGAAATTTAGCTGCGGCTCCGCCACCGCAACCGCGATAGCCAGCAGGGAAAGCGTTTTCATCATGAGGCTCCGCTTGTTAGGAGTCTGGCGCCATAACCACGCAGCCCATACCAGCGGGACCAAACTCAACAGCAACAGAGCGGGGTGGAGAATTGTCATGCCACCTTCTTCAGACGTGCGGGGCGCGCGCCTGAGATTCGCTTTACTGCCTGCCCCCAGCGCATCCATTCGAATACTAGTAAGCCCGCCGCGGCCAACGCCAGCCATTGCCAGATGTCGCGCGCGCCATTGGTCTGGCGGAATGTGGGCAACGCTTTGCGCGCACTCGGCGGCGCAGTCCACTTGCTGTCGGCCAGCTCTGGAAGGCTTAACGAATAGATCGTCTCCCGCTCACCGGTCACCACGCGCACTGTTCCCGGCGTTCCAGCGAAGAAGTGCAACTGTTCGCCCTGCACCGTAAACGGCACCGCCGAACCGTCCGACCGCGTGACCCGTATCGTCGCCGGATCCGTGCCCTGCGCGATGCTCACGTTCACAGTGCCCACCGGTTGTGTATCGATCCGCTTTTCTAAAAATATATCTGGCGCAATCCACCGAAAGATGTTGGCGAAGAGCAGTGGCGTCGCCAGTTCATAGCGCATCGCCGCGGGTTGGAAACCAATCGCTACCAGTTTCGGATTCGAAGGCCGCCCTATAATCACCGGCCCTTGATCCGTCTCCGCAACCTTGATGTCGCCCGGCGCCGTGTTGAAAATGGAAGCCGCTGAAAGCCGCACATCGCGCGTACGCAACCCCGCACCCAGCGGGTTATCCGTCAGCCAACGCAATTGCGGGTTGTTCACACGCGCGCGAATGGGAATCGGCGAACCGTCGGCTGGTGGATCGATCCAGATAGAAGCAGCCTGCGGACGCGTCGCCGGGCGAAAACCATCCAGCATCACCAGGCCCTGATCGGTAGACACATATTGTGCCTTCGGTTTATAAATCGCGGTCACCTGTCGCGTCGCCGCCAGCAATGGCTTAAAAGCTTCCGGCCTGTCAGAATACACGGTCACACTTAGCGGCGCCTCAGCCGGCAACTCCACCTGCGCACGATTGTCATTGGGAAACCCGTCGTTCGGCAGCAAGCGCACCTGCAGAATTCCGGATGCGCGAGTCCGATATGAAAAGGTCGCTTCCTGTTCGGAATGCGGCGCAAGCACCAGGCGCTGCGCTCCGGCGGGCGAACTGGAAACCGCAGCGGAGATAACCGCCTCGCGCGCACGCGAGCCATAATTCCGCACGGACACCAAAATTTCCCATACTTCAGAATCATTCGCCGCGCGCCGCAACCCAATCTTGCGCAGCCCCATGTTCTCTGTACCGCTTCCCACCGAAAACACACGCAGGTTCGGCGTGTCCTGCCCTACGCCATCCGGTTCACTCACCAGCCCGGAGCCCACGAACACAATTTCACCGCGCGCACGCGCATTGCCCTGCGCTGTCTTCGCCACCGAAAATGCCTGCTCCAGATTCAGCGATGTGTAAGACGGCTCCGAACCTGCAATCGCCGCCTCCAACTTTGCGCGGTCGCTCTCGAACGGCGTGGCAGGCGTGGCCAGCGCATCGGCGCGAATCAGCATCACCTGATCCGTGCGCGGAAGTGCGTTCAGGTAGGCTCGAGCGCGCGTGCGCGCCACATCCATCAAAGTCTGTTTCGCATCGGCTCGCGCTCCCATCCATGCCGACGTTTCCAGAATCAGCACATGTCGCCGCGCCTGACCCGCCTCGGTCCCAATCCGAAGTTGTGAGATGGCCAGCAGCAACAGCAGCATCGCCAGCAATTGCAGTATCAGCGAAAGCGGCTGCTGAATGTGCTTACGCCGCTGCACCGCGGTCGGTTGGTCTGCGGCCGTCCAAAAGCGCAACGTGGAAACTACAATGCGCCGGCGCGAGCGATCCAGCAGATACAAAGCCACCGATAGAGCCGACACCGCGCTGAACAGCACCAGAAATTGGCCCAGCCCCAAATTCAGGAACGACATCTAGCCATTGCCTCCGCTCACGCAACTCCTCGCGCGCGAACGAACTTACCGAATACAATATCTTCTAAGCTCTGCGCTGTAGAAACGCCCGTATACTTTCCATTCGCTCGGTTCGCCAAGTGCTCCACGCGGCTGGTAAATTCATCGAAGGCCGCCGTGTAATTCTTCCGAGCCGCGTCATCGAATTGCAGCTTCACCGTGTTCCCGGTTTCACCATCTTCCAGTTCCAATTCGCCCGACCACGGCGGCACGCGATCCTCCTCGGTCCACAACTGAATCAGGAATAGTTCATGCCCGAAATCGCCCAGATACTGCAGCGCACTTTCACAATCCGCTTCATCCAGAAAATCGGAAATCACAATCAGTAGCCCGCGTTGACTAAACGTAGAAATGAACTCGCGGACCACGTGGTGAAAATCCGTGCGCCCCTCTGCGGTCATGGATTCGAAGTATCTAAGAGTGGAAGAAAACTGTGTCCGCCCACCACCGGTACGCTTGCCTTCGCCCAGGTGCGACGAAAACGGATGGATGGAAATCATGTCGTGCCGAACCAGGCCGACATAGGAAAGCGCCGCTGCCAACTGCCTCCCAAAACGAAACTTCGAACCATCGCCCGCAGCCATCGAAGCGCTGGTATCCAGCAGCAAACGAATCGGAATGCGCGGCTCAATCTGAAACATCTTCAGGAACATCTTGTCCATGCGCATGTAGTCGCGCCAATTGACAGAACGCAGATCGTCACCCTGATGAAATTGGCGATGATCCAGAAATTCCTGCCCCCCGCCGGCGAACCGCGAAGGATTGTGGCCCCCCACCAGCCCGGGAAATGATTTCTGCCATTGAATGGTGAGTCGCTCGAGTTTTTCGAGAAAGGGCCGGTCCAGGAGGGGCGCAGCTTCCATGGTCCATCTTAACGCGCGAAAAGAATGTGCGGTAAAGATGAATCTATATGTACTATATAGACATTAGGATGAAATGGGAAAAGTCTTCGCGCTCGTAGCTGCGCTGCAAGTCTCGGCGTTATTGGGGCAGGTCGGTTCCGGCAGCATCACCGGCGTGGTTCAGGATCAAACCGGCGCGCGTATACCAGGGGCATCGGTCCAGGTAGTAAATCGAAACGGCGGCAGTCCCGTGGTTTCGTCAACGAATCAGGACGGCGCCTATAGAGCTGACGCATTAATACCGGGGCAATATGCCGTCACCGTTTCCGCCCCTGGCTTTGAAGTTTCCCGGCAGCAGGGCACGGCGCTCACCACGTCGCAAGTGCTGGCCTTAGATTTCACGCTGACCGTCGGTGCGATGGGGGAAGCTGTGGTGGTCACGGAATCCGCGCCGCTTACAGAGACGCAGAGCGCCAGTCTGGCGCAGGTTGTCGGGCGTGAATACATTGAGAGCCTGCCGCTGCCGAACAGATCGGCGAACTCGCTGGTGTCGCTCTCACCGGGAGTGGTGGTTGTGGACCCCGGTCAGGGCGCTGAAAATTACCCTGTGTTTTCCGTCGCGGGCGGCCGCGTCAGGAACCAGATGTTCACGCTCGATGGCGGCAGCATCGGCAACGCAGTTGGCCTGACCCGGCCGCAACAGGTGGCCAGTCTGCCACTCGATGCGCTGGAAGAATTTCGAGTGATCAGCAACAATTACGCAGCCGAGTATGGCCACTCCACCGGCGGCATCATCGCGCTGACCACTCGCTCCGGTACCAATCACATTCACGGCAGCTTGTTCGAATACCTGCGTAACGATGCGCTGGATGCCCGCAACTTTTTTGCGCGTACCAAACCGCCGCTTCGCCTGAACCAATTCGGCGGCGCGCTTGGTGGGCCCATCCGCCGGGACAAGACTTACTTCTTCGCAAGCTGGGAACAGACACGGCAGACTACCAGCGATACTATTCGCACGACCGTCCCCACCCTGGCCGAGCGCGCGGGCGATTTTTTCGCGATCGCGGCTCCGCTCTACGACCCGCTCACGAAGCAGCCCTTCGCGAAAAACCAAATTCCCGCCAGCCTGATCGACCCCGTGGCCCGTGTCGCGAGCCAATATTGGCCTGTACCGAATCTGCCCGGCTTGGCGAACAACTATGTGGGTAACAGCAGTTCTGTATTGGCCCGCAACATTGTGGTGGGCAGGCTGGACCACACCTTTTCCGAACGCGATCGCGCCTCCGCACGCTATTACATCAACGACGCCACCACTACCAGCGCGGGCTCGTACGGCATCGCGGCCGCAGACCCGCTGGCCACGTCTACCGACGTGCGAATCCAGAGCGTAGCCGTTACTCATTTGCACACCTTCAGCCCCACGCTGCTGAATAATTTCGAAGTAAGCTTCATGCAGCGAAAGTTCGTGCAGGGCCGCGCGGGCGCGAGCGAAAACTATGCGAGCAAGCTTGGGCTGACGGGAGTCGAAGGGTCGGCGTTCCCTACCTTCAACGTAAGTGGCTATGGCTTGCTGGGCAGCCAGGGCGTCGCCAACAGTTCTATCCTTCGTGTGCAGACTCCCATTCGCGATACGCAATTGCAGGACGCCGTTTCGAAGTTTGCAGGCAAGCACGCGTTGAAGGCCGGCGTGGAATATCGCTTCGGTTCGAACAACGAATCGAACAACCTATCGTCCTCAGGCAACCTGGTGTTCAATCGTCTGATTACCGATTTGCCCGGCGCTTCGGGCACCACGGGCGATGCCTACGCCAGCTTTCTGCTTGGGTTCGCAAATTCAGCGTCATTGAGCAAGACGGACACGATTCTGTCGCGAGCTTCCTACTGGGCCGCGTACTTTCAAGACGATTACCGGGTGACCAGCCATCTGACCGTAAACGCCGGGCTGCGCTGGGAATCGGAACTGCCTCGCCAAGTGGATGGCAACAAGCTGAACGGCTTCAATCCATATGCCATCAATCCCGTTTCCGGCACGCCCGGAGTAGTCACTTTTGCGGGCAAGAATGGAGAACCCGAAACTAGCTTCGACCCTAACTATAAGAACTTCGCGCCGCGCCTGGGCTTCGCTTACTCCGGCCCGCGCGGCTTTGTGATTCGAGGTGGTGGCGGCATCTTCTTTGGCCCCAACGTGAGCACCTCCGTCACCACCAGCGCCACACTCGGCTATTCCGATAGCTTCAGCGTGGCCACCTCAGCAGGCGAGACGGCTTACGCTCTGCAATTGGCAAACGGCTTCCCCGCCTACACGCGGCCTTCGCCCGGCACACCCGGCTTCGGCGCGGTCGCTCCCGGCCAGAAGGCTCTAACAGCTGTTCAGTTTTTTGACAGGCACCGGCCCACGCCCATCAGCTACCAGTACAACTTCGATCTGCAGAAAGAAGTGCTGCCGAACCTATTGCTGGAAGCAGGGTACCTGGGCAACGTAAGCCATCACCTAACGGGCAACGATGTCACCATCAACCAAGTGCCCACAGCGCTGCTTGGTTCCGGCGATACGCAGAGCAAACGGCCATTCCCTCAATTCAGCAACGTGACTTCAGTGAACCCTGCCATCGGCAACTCCACCTATCACGCAGTGTTCGTGAAAACAGAACGCCGCTTTGCGAACGGGCTCGGGTTTCTGGCGCACTACACCTTCTCGAAGTTCCTGGACGACGTCGCCGCTGGCGATGAATTCGGCGACCCCGGCAGCTACCAGGACCAATACAATCGGCGGCTGGATAAAGGGCGCAGCGGAACCGACGTGCCGCATCGCCTGCTCATCACCACGCTCTATCACGTGCGTCAATTCGGCAGCAGCAAGCTTTTGGATCGGCTGGCCGGCGGGTGGCAACTGGGCCTGGAGGCCACGTTTCAATCCGGGCAAGTGTTTACCGTTTACGATGCCGCGAACTCCACCAACGGGTTCCCTGCGGGAACCACGCGACCTGACCTTGTGGGAAGTTTGAGCGACGCCTCATCGGGCTCTCTAAATCGCTATTTCAATACGGCGGCTTTCGCGCATCCCGCAAATTTCAAGTTTGGTAATTCGCCCCGCTCCGTTCTACGTGGGCCGGGAAGCGAGCTGGTTGATTTCAGCGCGGCAAAGGAATTTGTCTTACGTGAAGGCACGCATCTGGAACTGAGGGCGGGCTTCTTCAACCTGTTCAACTTTGCAAACTTTGATATTCCTGGCCATACACTCGGCAATAACGATTTTGGAATCATCAGTGTCGCGCGGCCGGCACGCACGGTTCAGCTTGCGGGACGTTTGGTCTTTTAGATCTTAGGAGTATAGGGAGCACCAAGCGCTTCCAGTTGGCCCTCCAACTTGCGCACATCGTTGCCGGCCAGGGCCTTCAACTTCGCTTGTTGCTCAGCCAGCGCGGCACTGGCAATCTCATAATCTTTCTGCTGCGTGGCGGTGGGGTTCGCCGTGGAACTACGCTGCGTCGTGAGTATACTCTGCAAGCGTTCGGAAATGGAAGGCGGCGTGTTCTCATCGTGCGCACGGAGCACAAGATCGCCACGTAGCGCGAGTAGAATTTCATCGGTACGCTTATCGAGCGCAGTGGCTGTATTAATCAAGTCTGTCGATGCGCCCGGGGTCTCATATAGCGCGCGCTTCATGGTGGCCAGGTTGGTCTTTAATGTGTTCGCGGTCTCAAGCGCCGCTACCACTTGCCGCTGCAGCTTGGCCACTTTCTGCTGGAAGCTGGTGAGTGTCGTCAGATCACCGCGTGAGCCCGTCACCGTAAAGCTCATGGTGCCGGTCACGGGCGTGATGGTGCCATCCACGCGCTGCGAAAGTGAAACTTGATACTTGCCCGGCAACACCGCCGGCCCGCTGGGAGGAGGGCCGAATCCTTCGTCTTCATCGGGCTCGGCGCGTTGCGGCCGGGCCAGTACGGGAGCAGGCTCGCGCAGGTCCCAGGTGATGCGATGGAAGCCAGCGGCGGCAGGTCCAATCAAGCGGCGAACCACCTTCTGATCGGCATCGCTAATGGTGAGAATTGCGGCTGGCGCTTCTTCCGTGGCTTCCGCGCGAAAAGCCTCGGCATCGGGATATTTCACGACGCCGCTTTTCTTCTCCGCATCCCTTCGAAGGTCCGCGCGTGTCTTCAGGCTTCCCTTCAAATAGTAAGTGAACGTGGCACCGTACGGCGGATTTTCCGCGCTGAAAAAAGCTTCGCCTTGGCTGGCTTTCTGGCCTTGACCATATGGGCCCGCTTGCACATACATCGGCACATCGCGAACGGAGAAGAGCGTTGCATCCTTCGCGAGGGTCTCCGGCGTGAGCGACCGAAGCACGCTGTAGTCATCCAGAATATAAATGCCGCGGCCGAAGGTGCCGACGATCAGATCATCCTGCTGTTTCTGAATCGCAAGATCGCGAACCGCAATAGTGGGGAGCCCGCTCTTCAGGCGCGTCCAATTCGTACCGCCGTTCACGCTGAAATAGAGGCCGTATTCGGTGCCCGCGAATAACAAGTCCTTGCTCTTCGGATCTTCCGCGATCGCATAGACCGCGCCATTCACGGGAAGGTCACCGCGAATGGAGGTCCACGATTTGCCGGCGTTGGTGCTGCGCAAAAGATAAGGGTTGTAATCGCCCGATTGGTGATTTTCGAGCGACGTATAAACCGTGTTCACATCATGCTGCGAAGCCAGCACGCGGCTGACGTAGGAGCGCTGCGGCACGCCGGGGAAATCGTTTGATTTGCGCCAGTGCCCGCCTCCGTCTTCAGACACTTGAATGAGCCCATCGTCCGTGCCCGCATAAAGCAGCCCTTCTTTCTTTGACGATTCCGACAGCGAAGAGATGTTGCTGTAAAAAGCCGTCGACGTATTCTTGGCCACGGCATCCG
>Ga0123338_10001934_pt1 | contig 19619 bp, 20 predicted proteins | sample grotaG_FD_89793 | JGI IMG/M metagenome (GOLD analysis project Ga0123338, IMG submission 89793) | Glacier valley bacterial and archeal communities from Borup Fiord, Nunavut, Canada, to study Microbial Dark Matter (Phase II) -... | ecosystem: Environmental > Aquatic > Freshwater > Ice > Glacier ...
ATTCGATCGTAGCTCAGCCAAGGTCATAGTGATGCGACGCTGTTGCTGTATGTGGGTAGGCTATCTGCCGAGAAGGAAATTCACAAATTACTGCCTGTATTGGCGGCAATTCCCAATAGTCGTCTGGCTTTAGTCGGCGATGGACCATTTCGCCAAGAATTAGAACGGATGTTTGCTGGCACACCCACCCATTTTGTCGGCTATCTTCAAGGTCAAGAGTTAGCGGCGGCTTTTGCATCGAGCGATGTATTCGTGTTTCCGTCTCGGACTGAAACTTTAGGTCTAGTGGTTTTAGAGTCGATGGCAGCAGGTTGTCCTGTGGTGGCGGCAAATGCTGGCGGTGTACCAGACATCATTACCGATGGCGTGAATGGTTATCTTTTCGATCCCGATCTGCCTGATAGTTTGTTGGCGTGTACACAAAAGATGTTGGCAAATTTGCCGTTTTTCCGTCAGCGCGTTCGCCAAGAAGCCGAAAGATGGAGTTGGTCATCTGCTACCCAAAATTTGCAGAAGTATTATGACCATGCGATCGAATCCAGCCACGCCTCACTGATAGCCCGATAGATAAACGATCAATCCACACAGATAATTCCGACTTGTTCTGGTGTACGATACGGCAAGTTATGGCAAAACTTGGCATTTTCTAACAGACTTGTAATTTGTCAACAGAGTTAAGAGGAGTGAATTAATCATGAGTCCTATCCAGCTAATTCAGCTTACATTTTCGGTTCTGGCATTCAGTCAACTTGCCAGCATGTTTGCCCCGTCACCGAGCTTGGCGATCGATCGAAATGCAATCGCGCAACTCGTGATTGAGTCACCCGATCGATCGAGTCAGACCATTACCGCCGATCAAATTCGCGCGATCATGGAAGATATGAAGGTGGCAACAGAGCGCAAGAGCACTGAAGGCACAGTTAAAGCGATGGCTCCTTTTGTTTACTCTGATGGATATTTGAAATCGCCTGAAGGTGTCGATCGATATAGCGTCAATCGGATCGAAGCGCACCAAGCTAACACACAGGATTCATTTTCTGTGGCAAAAGAGCTGAAGTATCTTTATTACAATGTCAATGTCAACGTCTCTCCTGATGGCAAAACGGCCTATGCGATCGACAAAAGCTTGGTTGACATGGAAATGCTTGGCGGTCAAAGATTTTTGATCTCCTCATCTGGGCTTACTAGGTTTGCGCTGGTCAATGGTCAAATCAAAATCATTTACAACGATGGCACGACTGAAATTAACACTGTGCCAGGATTGTGATCTCGATCGCAAATTAACTGAATAATCAGAATAACCAATTGCATAAAGTCTCAGTTCTCGTTACGGGGGCGGCGGGTTTTATTGGATTTCATCTTTGCCACGCACTTCTGGCTAGAGGTGATGCTGTGTTTGGAATCGATAACCTGAATGATTATTATGATGTCCAACTAAAACTCGATCGCCTCACCCAACTTCAGAAACACGAAAATTTCCACTTTCAAAAACTAGACCTCGCCGATCGATCGGGCATCGCCAAATTATTTAGCGATCGATCTTTTGATGTCGTCGTCAATCTCGCTGCCCAAGCGGGTGTGCGTTATTCGATCGAAAATCCTCATGCTTATGCAGATAGCAATCTTGGTGGCTTTATCAACATTTTGGAAGGTTGTCGGCACGCCCAAGTTAAGCATCTCGTCTTTGCTTCTTCGAGTTCTGTGTATGGTGCGAATACCAAGATTCCTTTTGCTGTCAGCGATCAGGTCGATCGACCCGTCAGTCTTTATGCTGCCACCAAGAGAGCAAATGAACTGATGGCATATGCTTATAGCCATCTGTATGACATCCCAACTACAGGTTTGCGATTTTTTACGGTATATGGGCCTTGGGGTCGTCCAGATATGGCGTACTTTGCTTTCACCAAATCGATTCTGGCGGAAGAACCAATTAACGTGTTCAATTATGGGAAGATGCAGCGAGATTTTACTTATATTGATGACATCATTGCAGGTGTGATCAAATCGATCGATCGGATTCCAGTCCCAGACTTAGATTCCAGTCTAGATCCCAGCTATGCTCCCTACAAAATCTATAACATCGGCAATCATCAACCTGTAGAACTGCTCTACTTTATTGAAATATTAGAGCGTTACTTAGGTAAGAAAGCCCAGAAAAACCTCCTGCCAATACAGCCTGGCGATGTGCCAATAACCTATGCGGATATTGATGATTTGGTGCGAGATGTGGGATTTAAACCTGCCACGTCGATCGAGGTAGGTTTAGAGAAATTTACGACATGGTATCGAACTTATTATGGTGTTTAGAATTAGCCCCAAGCTGGATTCAAAACTATGTAGCAATTGTGGCAACTATGATTTCAGTAATCAGTCTGTCAATATCTCACAAAATTAAGTGCTATACCTGCATAATCCAACTCAAATAATTTGGCAATACGTTTGAGCAAAAGTTACTGTGGAATTTAACACCAAAACTCTAGGCGTGCGAGATCACGCTCCCCTGTTTGCTTTAAGAGATCGAGACGGCATAACCTCTGTCCTGAGAGATCTAGCTGGCAAAGCAATCGTGCTAATTTTTTATGTCAAAGATGACATCCCCACCTGCACGACATTAGCCTGTGCTTTCAAAGATCAAGCCACCGAATTCGATCGACTACACACGAGAATTATTAGTATTAGTATTGACACGCCCCAAGCTCGTGCTGAGTTCGCAGCAAAACACGGCATCTCATACGCTCTACTGTCCGATCCAGATTTAAGAGCCAGCAAGCTTTATGGTGTCTGCCAAGAAATTAAGCGAGATGGCAGAACTGACATAGAATTTGAGCGCGTTATTTTTTTACTCGACCCCAACTTACGGATCGTCAAGATCTACAATCTGCGGCAAATGTCCGAGCCAGTGACAGAGATATTAGAAGACATCAAATATCTGCTGCCAAAAGAAGAACCACGCCATATTCCTATGCAAGCACCAGTGCTGCTGATTCCAAATGTAATTTCGCCGAATACCTGCCGCGATTTGATCGAGATTTGGTCAACACAGGGACATGGTGATTCGGGCTTAATGAAGCGTGAAGGTGAAAGTACGGTTGGCTATATCGACTACAGCCATAAAGTTCGCAAAGATCACTTCATCGAAGCAGGTCAAGCTAGAGATTTTATCGATCGAACCATGCAGAAATTGGTATTTCCCGAAATTGAGAAAGCTTTTGATTACGAGGTGACGCGCCGCGAAGCCTACAAAATTGCTTGTTATGAATCTGAACGTGGCGGCTATTTTCGTCCTCACCGTGATAACACCACAGGTGGCACAAAGCACCGCAAGTTTGCGATGACGCTCAACTTGAATGTAGGAGAATATGAAGGCGGCTACCTCAGGTTTCCAGAGTATGCACCACATCTGTATAAACCAGAGACTGGCAGTGCCGTGATTTTCTCTTGCTCGTTACTGCACGAGGCTACTGATGTCACAGCAGGACGACGATTTACCCTACTTTCGTTTTTCTATAGCGATCGAGAGGCAGAGCAAAGAGATGCTTACGAACAAAGAGCGCAGAATGACTATGACAAATTTGTCGTGAAAACATAAAATCTGCCAGTTTTGATCGGATTTCCAACGAATCTAATACGAATCAATCCTGAACTAGAATCTACTCATTTCATTAGTTCCACCGCATCGCGTCCGTCAGGATCTTGCAAAAATACTTTTACCTGTTCTTCTTTTGCGGTAGGTAACACCTTACCCACAAAGTCAGCATGAATTGGTAACTCTCGATGTCCTCGATCGACTAAAACCGCTAACCGAATCACTTGCGGACGACCATAATCATTCACGGCACTCAATGCCGCCCCAATTGTGCGCCCGCTATAAATTACATCATCAATCAAGACGACAATTTTGCCATTGATATCAACTGGGATATCGGTTTTGCCTGGAGTGCGTAGACCAACTTTATCTAAGTCATCTCGATAGAAAGTAATGTCGATCGAACCAAGCGGCACTTTGACATTTTCCAGAGCTTGGATTTGCTTAGCAAGTAACAAGCTTAACGGCACGCCTCTAGTCCGAATGCCCAACAAAACCAGATTCGATAGATCGGCACTACTTTCAACAATCTGAGATGCCAGACGATTAACTGTCCGTCTTAGCTCCTCAGCCGAGAGGATTTGAATAACTTGCGAATTAAGCACTTAGGCTCGTGGGCTAGCTAGTTTATAGTAAATTACAGATACTTTTCTAAAGTGTTTGCAAGTGTAGTTTTAGGTACAGCTCCAACTACAACATCAACACGCTGACCGCCCTTAAAAATCATTAGCGTCGGGATGCTGCGAATCCCATATTGAGTAGCGACGTTAGGATTCTCGTCTGTGTTGAGCTTAACTACTTTAATCTTGCCAGCATATTGCTCAGCGATTTCGTCTACAACAGGAGCAACCATCCGACAAGGTCCACACCAGGGGGCCCAAAAATCAACCAATACTGGAACTTCGCTTCCAAGTACATCTGTATCAAAGCTAGAATCTGTAACTGCAACCGCTGATGACATGCCTATTATGCTCCCTGTCCGAAATAAATGCTTCCTAAAACTTCCATAAATAGTATCACAGGTAGCAAAGTTAAATAGACAGCGATCGCACTTCTAAACATAGATTCTACGCGGAAATCCCTCATAACCGCTTATGCAGAATGTATTTAGGAACACATAGAGAAATATCAAACAATCCATAAAAAAACCGCCCAGATCGAAATCTAGGCGGAATGTGGTGTGAGGAGTGAACGGAAACTTGCGTCTCCGCTTCTTTATCATTGTAATGCAATCAATAATTTTATGTACGCTTAAGCTTTTGTCTTAAGAGTTTCATCATAGTTGCCGCAAACAATTTATGATTTTCTCTGCCTTATCGCCAAGTAACTGTGAAAATAATTCCGTCGCTGCTGCAAGTATTTCAAAGCCGTAAGATGGGGGCGTTGCTCTTATTGGGGTTCGCTTCTGGACTGCCATTTGCCCTAACTGATGATGCCTTTCGGGCCTGGCTAACTAAAGCCCAGTTCGATCCTCGCACCATTGGCTGGCTGGGATTAGTGAGTTTGCCCTATTCGCTGAAATTTCTCTGGGCACCTTTGGTCGATCGATTTGTGCCACCGTTACTAGGGCGGAGGCGCGGTTGGATGGTGATAACACAGGTGTTGCTGGTGCTGGTGATTGGGGCGCTCGCCTTACAAATGTCGGTGATGGCTAACCTAGCTCCAGGAGAGCGATCTCAAGGGCTTTGGGTGCTATCGGGTTTGGCTTTAACCTTGGCATTTTTGAGTGCGACCCAAGATATTTCGATCGATGCTTATCGTACAGATGTTGTGAAGGTAAATGAGGTGGGCGCAGGGGCAGCTACCTATGTCACAGGCTATCGTATTGCCTTAATTGTGGTAGGCGTAGTGGGTTTTAACTTGGCAGATCGGATCTCTTGGCAAGGGGTGTATGGCTTAATGGCTGTGCTCATGGGATTGGGGATCGCGACGAGTTTTTGGGCTCCAGAACCAGAGCGAGTCGAGACCCCGCCAGAGAGTTTAGACAAAGCTGTGATTTTGCCGTTTCAGGAGTTGTGGAACCGACTGGGATGGCGACGATTGCTGATGACCTTGGCATTTATCGTGTTGTATAAAGTTGGCGATGCCATGGTGGGGAAGATGGCAGTGCCATTTTTAGGTGGTAAGGGTTTAGGGTTTTCGGATGCCGAAATTGGCAGCATTCGCCAAGGTGTGGGTTTGGTGGCAACTGTGGTGGGAACGCTGACTGGTGGCGCGATTTTGAGTCAGATTGGGATCAATCGCTCTCTGTGGGTATTTGGGATTTTGCAAGCGGTGAGTAATTTGGGCTACTATGCCCTAGCTTTAGTGGGGAAAGACTTTCTCTGGTTTGTCGCCGCGATTAATGTCGAAAATTTCAGTGGTGGACTGGGAACGGCGGGATTTTTAGGCTTTTTGATGAGCTTGTGTCATCCGAGTTTCTCCGCAACTCAGTTTGCCCTATTGTCGAGCTTGATGGCAGTGGGAAGGGATCTGATTGCGTCACCAGTCGCAGGCGAACTTGTTCAGAGCATCCAAAAACTAATGCAAACCAATTCACCATTGGGAGAAATATTCTGGCTGGCAGGGTTCGATCGAAAGGGATGGGGATTATTTTTCTTACTCACCTTAGTTGCAGCACTTCCAGGCTTAATCCTTTTACCGTTTTTCGCCCCTTGGAATGCCAAACCTACCTTGACATTAGATCCCGACGATTCAGTCGATCGAGATGCTTGAACGGAGTCGAAGGCTAGCTCCCCAGATAAGCTTCTAACACTTGCGGATTAGTTTGGATTTCGCTGGGCGTTCCTGTGGCGAGATTGCGCCCTTCTGCCATTACCCAGACTCGATCGCATAAAGACATGATTACGTCCATATTGTGTTCGATGATCAAAAAACTCATGCCTTCACGATTCCAAGTTTGGATGTAGCCGCAAATTTCTTCGATCAAAGCGGGATTAACTCCAGCCGCAGGTTCGTCTAACAAAATTAGCTTGGGACTAGTCATTAAGGCACGGGCGATCTCTAACAGCTTGCGTTGCCCACCAGAGAGCGATCCTGCATACTTGTCGCACATCTGAATTAAGCCGACAGATTCAAGAATATGCTTGGCTTTTTCTTTATTTAACTTCTCTTCTTGCGCAATTTTTTGACCTTGAAACCAAGCATTCCAGAACTTTTCACCTGTTTGATTTTGGGCGGCGAGCAGCATATTTTCTAGTACAGATAGGCGAGACAAGACACGCGGCACCTGAAATGTGCGTACCATACCTAACTGAGCAATGCTGTGAGACGGTTTGGTCTGAATTGGTTTGCCCAGTAGATAAACTTTGCCACTGTCGGGACGGAGAAAATTGGATAGCAAATTAAAGAAGGTGGTCTTACCTGCACCATTTGGGCCGATTAAGCCTGTAATACTGCCTGTTGGGACATCGATCGACGCATTCTGGACAGCTTTAATCCCACCAAAGGACTTCGACAAATTTTCCGCTTTCAAAATGGACAGGTCGTTCATAGATATTCTCTCGCAATGCATATAATACTAGCGGCATCGCTGGTTAAACACATATGGGATCGGGAAGACTATTGGGGCTGTTGGGAATATTGGTTTACGTTCTGGTGACGTTGTTACCCGATAGTTCGACAGAAATGCTGCGCTGGCCGTGGGTTTTGATTTGGCAGACAGGTCTTTGCTGCTTTGTGTTTGCGGTGCTAATTAATCTAGCGCGACGACATCAACCTTTTTTGCTGTTGGGTAATAAGCTGGACTGGTCGATCGGTTTGATTTTTGTTTCGCTCAGCCTATCAACGATCTGGGCACAGTTTCCTCAGCAAGCTCTGTGGAATAGCTTAATTGGCTTTGCTTTGCTGGCAACGGTTTATTTTGTGAATAATTACCTGCACCACAGCCAGAACTTAGCAAGATTACTAACATTTCAAGGTGTGCTTAGTCTCGTTTTCATTGTTGAAGGGTTGACGTTGTGGACGACGCAGACTTTACTACCAGCATTGACAAAGATTTCTCAACTGCGCGAACTGGGTATTACGACCAACTCATTTAATTTTATTGAGATCGAATCTCGCAACTGGGCACCTCTGGGGCATCAGAATTATGTCGCAGGTTATTTGATGCTGGCATTACCCATACTCATGGGTTTGACGATCACACGTAAGGGTTGGGAACGATCGATTTGGCTGACTGGCTTTGGTTTGGGCTTAGTCCATCTCTACACGACGAACTCCCGTGCTGGTTTTGTCGGATTGGTAGTTTTATTGGTAGCAGGTTTGCTGGTGGGACTGAGCAGGGCGAGACTGAAACGCTGGCAAGTTGGACTCTTGGGTGGTCTAGGCTCGATCTCGATCGTAGCTGTGCTGGTTTTGTCGATCGATCGGCTGCGAGATACGGTGAGCAGTTTAGGGACAAATGATTTGTTTCGTAAGATTACTCTGGCGGTGGGAGGGCAAATTGGACTCGACCACTGGTTGTTGGGGGCGGCGCCAGGATCGACCCCATTGTTGTACCAGCAATATCGACCTGATTGGGCGGGACGTGAGGCGGAAATTGTGTTTCAGCTTCACAGTACGCCTGTACAGTTGTGGGCAGAGTTGGGTGTAGTCGGTGTAGTTGCGGCATCAGTCACAGTTTTAGCTTTACTGGGTTTGCTGGTGCGGTTGCATTACTCTCCTAGTTGGCAGATCGATCGACAGGATCAGATTATTACCTACAGCTTGTTTGTAGCTTTGTTAGCGTATGGCGTGCAGGCTTTGTCAGACTATCAGCTTGATGTGTTTGCAATTAGCGGCGGTCTAGCGATCATCTTTGCCAGCCTCGCTCATATCGGTCAAACTCACATCCCATCAGCCCAAATTACCCTCGGCGACTTTGCCCGTTTACGATCATGGCTGACTGTAACTGCGACAGGATTTGTGCTGAGTGCGTTGGTATGGCTAGCTCCTGTTGATGCTGCTTGGCATTTCTCAAGTGTCGGTTTCAAGCAGTTAGACAACAAAAATGTGGATGGCTTTGTCAAGCACCTGACTCAAGCTCACGAGTTAGCTAGCTGGGAATCTTATTACTCTTATCAACTTGGCTGGGTGTTGACCGAAGTAGCCCAGAGAGGCGATCCTAGCCAAACTCTCACCACCCAACAAAAAGCTTTGGAGTCGATCGAACAAGCGATCGAGGTTAATCCCAATCAGGAATTTGGCTACAATGCCGCCGCTTGGCTGAATCTGGCAAAACAATCCCCACAGGCAGCGGAAAAGATGTTTCGGCGTGGTTTGGAACTAGTTCATGCCAAGCGATCTCAATCTTTTGGACTCGGTTTAAGTCTCTTACAACAGGGCAAAACCGATGAGGGCATCAAGGCAATCGCGCATGAATGGCTGAACGATCCAATCTTTATCACCAGTCCACTTTGGCAAAATCCGCAATGGAAAGTGATTATGCCCAAAATTGCCGCTCAGTGGGAAACTTTGCTCATACCTGCGATTAGGGATAATCCTCAGCTCAAAGATATTCGGGCTGCTGTGCATTGGTGGTTGGGCAAGCCAGGTTCGATCGGCGAAATGGCAAATTCTAGCTCCACGACAGCTAAGGCGATTGCAGCTCTAACTGAAATCAATCAAAAAGATCGACAAAATCTACTTCAGCCAATTCTCCAAAATCCTCAGACTCCTGCGGAAATGTCGATCGCGGCTTGGCTTACTCCAGATCGCCGCCCAGCACTACTGGCTCAAGCTTGGACAACTGCAAGAAAGGAAGTGCCCGACAAAAATGCTGAAACTGTAATTGCGGCAATGGTGGAAAGGATGAACAAAGCTAAGACATTTGATGCATGGTTACGATCGACGATTCCATCTGACAGCCCCTTAAATTTGCGATCGCGCCGTCAACGCGCCAACTTTGGTATTATTAGCCGTCACATCGATGGCATCAATCCTCTCGATCTGTTCAACGTCCAAGAAAACGCGATCATCACTTCTCTCTTCGCCGATCTATTCCCTACCCAAGGCAGCCTTTAACTTAATCGATCGCCAGAGCCTGCTGCGCCAAGTGAACCGAGCTATATATGATGGTTATAGATCGAAAGTCAACATAAAGACGGAATCACGGATTTAGACAGATTATTGGATTTCACGGATTTTTAAGTTTTTAAAGTGGAGTGTTTGGAAATGGTTACACTTGCAACAGCGATCGAGATTGTTGAGCAGCTACCTTTCGATCAACAAGATATGTTGGTAGAGATCGTGCGGAAACGTCAAATTGAGCGGCGGCGTGATGAAATTGCTCAAAATGCGCGTGAGTCGATCGATGCTTATCGGGCGGGAGAGTTGAAAGCTTATACGGCTGAGGAGGCGATCGCAGAGTTGCAGGCTATGCTTGATTCGCCAGAATAAGCGGTTGATATTGGCACTCACGATGAGGTTTATTAACTGTGATTGAGTTAAATGTCAGGTTTACAGGTATCGATCGAATTTCGTAAAGCATCGAAAAGCACCCTGATAAGCTAACTTATAGATTGATTGTCTCGGCTTTAAACTTTTTATGCTCGATTGGATTACAACCACAATTAACTCACTGGGATATCTTGGCATTGGCTTTCTAATGTTTATGGAAAATCTCTTTCCGCCCATTCCCTCGGAGTTAATTATGCCGTTGGCGGGATTTGTGGTGGCGCAGGGCAAAATGAACTTTGTCTATGTACTGCTGGCAGGAGTAATTGGTACGATTTTAGGAGCCTTCCCTTGGTACTATGCGGGGCGATTGCTCGGTGAAGAAAGATTGAGTAGACTTTGCGATCGATACGGTAAATGGATTGGGATTTCGGGGGCAGATATCGCTCGGTCTAAAAGTTGGTTCGATCGACATGGAGGTAAAGCCGTGTTGCTCTGCCGACTCGTGCCTGGGGTGCGAACCCTAATTTCAATTCCTGCGGGGATTAGCAACATGAATATGGCATCGTTCCTGATCTACTCCACAATTGGCACAACTCTGTGGGTAGGACTGCTTACCTATGCTGGCTTTGCTCTCGGACAAAACTATCAGGTTGTCAACGATCTGCTCGATCCAGTTCCCAAGTATGTCTTGATTGCGATCGCGATCGCATTTGTGATTTTTCTGATCGTCAAAAATCGTCGCAATAAAAAGAAAGAAAATTAATCAGGTGATTTGGCTGATGGCATAGGGAACCCTAAAGCTTGTAGATTGAGTCTAACTAGATGTATGCAGATCACAAGTTAACTATGCGTCAGTCTATTATTTCGGAAATCGATCGACAAGCTCATGCCACTGAGATCGGCAAGACACTCGCAGCAGCAATCAATCAATCCTTAGCTCACTTAGAGATTTCCGTAGAAGCCTCGATCGACGACAGTAGCTTAATTTTGAACCTAACATCGGATCGGGCGCAAGATCCAGTAAGACTCATGGAGCTTGTGAGCAGGGAAGTTGCAGCTTTAAGTGTAAGATCGATCGCACGGGTCAAAGTTTATGGGTGGCGTACAGGTCTAGATTCATCAGAACAAGATTCATCAGAACAAAATTTATCAAAGGCAACACCGTCTTGGCGTCAAGAATTTATCCTTAGCTCTTTTGCTAGTGATGGTAGACAATCAAATTCAAATTTTGATCGATCAAATCGATCGATTAATCGATTATCGGCAAATAAGACTGAAACTGAAGACTCTCAATCAGATCCAAAAATGATTAATCTAGATATAGAGAGACTAAAAAAAGAATTGGCAAAAGGAGTAGGCAATAAAATGATAGGTAAATCCAATCCTCTCGATCCAAATCCAAGTCTCCGTTTTAGTCACGATGTCACAACTGGAATCCATGAGACAATTGCCGTGAATATTAAATCTTTAGCCCAAAACTCCCGTCCATCTCAAATGCGACTGCTTCCAATTGGTGCAGCGATAATTCTGCTTGGCTTAGGATTAGGCATTTGTATTAAGCTCCTCACAGCAGGAAACAACTCTAATATTCCTAGCCAATCTTCAAGTCAAACATCAAACTACCAAAATCAACCTTCCGATCTTAATCCCGCGATCGCTCCTCAAGGTTCACAAACTACTAGTCCCAGTGATGATATTTCCCTGACTGAATTTCAGCAAATCAAAAAAGGGATGAAACTCGATCAAGTTCAGCAAATAATTGGCTCCTCAGGTCGATTGATCGCAGATAGTAAAGTCGGCAACATCACTGGGCAAGTTTATTCTTGGAAAAATTCTGTTGGCAGTAACGCCATCATCGAGTTTAAAAATGGAGTTGTTGTTGCCAAAGCTCAAGCAGGGCTGCAATAGATTTAATCACCTTGACTGCTAAGTTTAAAGTAGTAACAACTTAGTCAAAGCTGCAAATGACGACTCATCAGCCAGAAGTAAATCCAGATCTGAGTTCAGATCCACAACTCGCAAATTCAGACTTAAATTTAGACTTACCGCCGAAACTCAACTTATTTACAATGTTTCGGCTGGGTTTGTTCCAAATGGGACTGGGCATGATGTCATTGCTGACTTTGGGGGTATTGAATCGGGTGTTAATCAACGGCATGGAAGTCCCTGCGGCGATTGCGGCGGGGGCGATCGCCATGCACCAGTTTATGTCACCAGCACGGGTATGGTTTGGGCAAATGTCTGACTCAAAGCGACTGTTTGGGTTACACCGCAGTGGCTATATCTGGATCGGGGCGGCGATTTTTGTGGTCGCTTCATTTGTCGCAGTTCAAGTCACTTGGCAATTGGGAGACAGCATCAACCTAACATCAGGCTGGCTGTGGACAAACGCGCAACTTGGATGGGCAGGAGTTTTGGCTTTTGTATTTGCGATTTACGGTCTAGCACTCAGTTCTAGTTCCACACCTTTTGCCGCTCTCTTGGTCGATATTTCCGATGAAGAAGATCGATCGAAGCTAGTTGGCGTGGTTTGGTCAATGCTGATGGTCGGGATTGTAATTGGAGCGATCCTCAGCAGTAGTTTACTTAAGGAAATTGCTAATGATACCCCTGTAGCAGTTTTACGTGCGGCGATCGATCGATTATTTTTAATCGTGCCTTCGATCGTGTTTGGCTTAGCGTTACTAGCGACAGTTGGAGTCGAGAAAAAATATTCGCGTTTTCGCCACCGCACCACTCTAGTGGAGCGAGAAGACAAAATTACGTTAGGACGAGCATTACGAGTGCTTACTGCCAGTCGCCAAACAGGGTTGTTTTTTGCTTTTCTGCTGATCATGACAACCAGCCTATTTATGCAGGAGCCGATCTTGGAACCATATGGTGGCGAAGTATTTCAGATGACTTATGCCGAGACTACGAGAATCAATGCTTTTTGGGGTACAGGGACGCTAATTGGGTTGAGTGGAACGAGTTTCTTTGTAGTGCCGCGATTAGGTAAACAGGCGACTACTAAGTTTGGTTGCTTTGCTGTTGCAGGGTGCTTTAGCGCGATTATATTAGCAGGATTTACCCACAATCCTGCTGTCTTAAATACAGTGATGCTCGGATTTGGACTATCCTCAGGGGTTGTAACTTCAGGTGCGATCAGCCTCATGCTCGACCTCACTGCTGCCGAAACCGCAGGGACATTTATCGGAGCGTGGGGATTAGCTCAAGCAATGGCGAGGGGCATCGCAACTGTAACTGGAGGATTAGTTTTAGATCTTGGGCGAAAATTATTTTCTATACCAGAACTGGCTTACGGCTTAGTTTTTGCGATCCAAGCCCTCGGCATGATTGGTGCAGTTGTGCTGCTATCTCGCGTCAATGTGCAGGAATTTCGGGTCAGTGCTAAACAGGCGATCGCCAATGTAATTGCCTCAAATCAAGACTAGTGAATATTCAGCAGGTAGATTATCTCCAGTACAAGTTGCCCTTACGATCGACATTTCAGACGGCTTTAGGTGCGATCTTCGATCGACAAGGGTTTGTGGTCAAAATCTCAACTAGCGAAGGGATCATAGGTGCAGGTGAAGCTGCGCCTTTGCACGGTTTTGGCATGGAAGATTTAGCTGAAACTAGATCTGCTTTAAGCGAAATGTCGAAATTGCTAGTGGGGAGATCGATCGAACAAATTAATGACGTGGTGGCATTGCTTTTACCATTTACCAAAACTCCTGCGGCAAAACATGGAGTGGAGCTAGCATTGTTAGATTTACTCGCTCAATCAAACCAGCAATCTCTAGCCGCTTACCTCAATCCTTTGGCACTCGATCGAGTTGAGGTCAATGCCGTGATTGGTGCGGTGAATATGGCAATCTCGATCGAGCAAACCCAGAAGATTTTGCAACAAGGCTACAAATGCATCAAAGTTAAAGTCGGGGCTAGAAGTTTTGAGCAAGATCTGCAAGTTTTGACCGCAATCAGATCGGTTGCAAGTGATCAAATCCGAGTGCGGATCGATGCGAACCAAGCTTGGTCAGTCGATCGGGCGATCGATAATTTGCAGCAACTAGAAAAATTAAATATGGAGTATGTCGAACAGCCGATTGCCGCTTGGAATTTAGATGGCATGGCAAAAGTCCGAGCTTCTACAAACATCATGATCGCCGCAGATGAGTCGGTCACGAATTTAGATCAACTCGATCGAGTAATTGCCAATCGATCGGCAGATGTGGTGATTCTCAAACCAATGGCAATGGGTGGTATTTTGACCGCTAGACGGGCAGCCCACATCGCTTTGGCAGCAGGTTTAGATGTAGTGATCACAACCACAATTGACGGGTTGATCGCGCGGCTGGGGGCATTACACTTGGCAGCCTCAATCCCTGAGATTAGTCGTGCCTGTGGCTTGGCAACTGGCGATCTGTTGGTTGAAGACTTACCATACATCACACCGCAGCCAGAACAGGGATTCCTCAAATTGCCCACCCTAACTGGACTGGGGCTATGCCCCCTATAAAATCAAACAGCCTGTGTAGATTTGTCTACACAGGCTGTTGAAAAACACAATTCACTTCAGAGAACTAGCTAGCAACAATTACCTTGCCAACCATGCCAGCTCCACGATGCGGGGCGCAGTAGTAGCTGTATTCGCCAGCAGCCATAAAGGTGCTTTCAATTTCAGCTTTGGGCTTTTGCATTAGCTTCTTGTGAGATAGCTCTGCTTGACCTTCGATCACAACGTTGTGAGGAAAAGATTTGTTGTTGACCCACTTCACTGTGTCACCAGGTTTGATTGTGACAGTAGCTGGCACAAATATGAGCTGACCGTTATCTGAACCCATTTTGACCGTAACGGTGTCAGCAGAAGCTGGAGCCACAGACATGAATAAGCTACCGAAAGCCAGCATAAAACCGATAAGCACTAGGCTTAAACGACGTAAAACAGAGTTATTTTTCATAATTGCAAGAGATAAGTTTAGCGAGTATTTTGTATTAATTTTAGCTTAGTAATAGACCTTACCACCGCCCCATCCAGCACCTTTGACACCTGGGGCATAGAGCATATAACCTGCGATCGACTTGAGCTTGTCATCAGTTAAACCACGCATCGAAGGAAAAATATCTGTACTGCGGAGGCTGGGATGGGTTTCATAGATTTCTTCAACTCCATCATAGGTGGTGGGGTTTTTCATGTAATCTACTAGTCCTGCAATCGTGTTGCGGGGTGGGGTTGCCAGTGCTAGGGTTTCGGGATCGAGCCCAACATTAGGATTGGTGAATGTAGCACCGCCAACGTGACAGTTAGCACAGGCAGCCGCAAATAGCTTTTTCCCAGCCAAAATGTCTTTGGTGGCAAGTACCGTTTTTTCTTTGTCATTGAGTTGAACAGTTCGCAGTTCTACTGGGATTTCAGCCGCCAAGACGTTGCTAACCGAGATCTGGCATGCTAACACCACAGTTGCGATTGCTAGCAAAAGATATTTATACGCATTTTTTATCATGTTCACAGTCATAGGAAGGTAATAATATATTTCGACTAAAGCAATATTACGATGATTTGAGTTCGCTTTGAACAGTAAGAATAATCGCTTTAACATCTTCTAAACCAAGTTTGGTTTCAGCATCTTGGTAACGAATATTGAGTTGATCGCAAATCTTTAAAACCTGCTCGACACTTAACTTATAGTCTTCCGCAATTTCAGCGATCGATAAATCAGCAAAACCCATATTTTTAACCTGCTCAAGTTTAAATTAGTTCAAAATCCTGACTCGATCGACTAGCCAACTAATAATTTGATCGCCCAAATTCACACTACTCAATCGATCGATTTCTCTGATCCCTGTGGGGCTGGTAACATTGACCTCGGTAAGGAAGCCGCCAATCACATCAATGCCGACAAAATATAAACCGTCACGCTTTAAGACTGGCGCAAGCTGAGTGCAGATTTCACGTTCTCTCGGCGTAATCTCGACTTTTGCCACACTGCCACCTGCTGCCATGTTGCCACGAAACTCACCACTGCTAGGAATCCGATTCACCGCCCCAATGGGTTCACCATCCAGCAAAATGATCCGTTTATCGCCGTCTTGCGCCGCAGGCAGATAGGTCTGCACCATAATCGGCGTGCTGCCAAACTTGGTACTAATTTCGATTAAGGAATTGAGGTTTCGATCGATCTGGTCAGCAAATAAAATTCCCTCACCGCCTTTACCATCTAGGGGCTTAATCACAGCTTTGCCCTTCGATATCACAAATTTCCGAATTACGGCTTTATCGCTAGAGACGATCGTTTCGGGGATTGCCCCTGCGAATTGCAAGGCGTAAACCTTCTCGTTTGCGGCACGAATTCCGCTCGGAGAATTAACCACCAAAGTCGTAGCAGGGTTGACGTAATCAAGAATATAAGTGGCGTAGAGGTAATTAGTCGTTACAGGTGGATCGGTTCGCATCCATACCACTTGCATGGTGTTGAGTGCCTGAAACTTACCTGATTTCGCCTCATACCACGGACTTTCGGCTTTCCACTTCCCCTCTACAAGTTTGACTGGCTGCACCACTACAGGTTGCAACAAGGCCCAAGCACTGCCACCAATAATGCTCAGCGAACTCATTTCGGTAATAAACACCTCATGTCCCTGACGACAGGCAGCCTCCATCATTGCCACACTGCTGTCGTGAGTAGGATCGAGTTTGTCGATCGGATCGATGATAAAAGCCAGTTTCATAAGCAAATTTTTATAGAACTAAATTTTGAGCTAATTTCAAGCTAGTTAAAGCTGGCTCGTCATTTTTTAGACTATTTTAAGCGTTATTGGTAGGGCTGTGAACTGCTGCTTTGATCGAATATTAAGTTCATTTGCATTTCCTGACAAAAAAATCTGTATCTTATGTTTCTATTTTGATTGATAGCTATACTATTAGCTGATGATCTTTCAGTCAGGAGGCTTCTATGCCAAAGTATCAAGAATTGCATCAGATATTAGTCGATCGATTACAACAACACGAACAAGACGCTCAAGATTGCCTCATCCTTGCAGATAAGTTCGTTCGCAATCTAGCTCAAGCTTTGGAGTGGGACGAAGATAATATTGAGTATATTTATTTAACTTCCCCCGTCGATCATGCCCAACTGCCTAAGGGTAGAAGAATCGATCTATTGAGATCGAATAAAGACATCCTCGAAAAAGTCGCCTATATGGTTGATGATTTCTGGTATTTCGGTTTAAGACTGATTCTCAAATCGAGAAAGTCTTTTGGCTTCAGAAACAGAGAACTGATGTTTGTTGTTCCGCTTTTTGTGAAGAAAGTTGACACAGATATTGCGATCAAAACCGATCTAAAAGGAGAAGAGTTTGGATCGGAGCAAGTAGAACAATTTGCGGCATTAGTTTCAGAAAAGATCCAATCAATTTTGACTCAAGGTGCGCTACAAATCGTAGAGCAGGGACATACTGGAGATCTTCGCCGCAAATTTGGTTTTTTGGTTGACTCAATCAAAGGACAACCACTTAAAGCCCTACATGCTGAGCAAGAGTCAGATAATATCTCTTCGGACGAACCGACTGAAGCTATTAGTAAGTTATCTAGCAATTCTAGTGGCGAATCTTTGAGCGATGCTGTCAGTGAATCCTTCAGTACCCCACTTAGTAATATCTCCGATCCGATATCTAGTGCTGAGCAAGAGTCAGATAATGCCTCTACGGACGAATCTACTGAAGCTATTAGTAAGTTATCTAGCAATTCTAGTGGCGAATCTCTGAGTGATGCTGTCAGTGAATCCTTCACCAGCCACCCCCCAAGCCACATTACCGATCAGACATCTAATGAGTTACTTGCGCCTGTGAATCCTCCTGTCGATCAGACTGGCAAACCTACTGAGCCACTAATTACCAATCGCCAAAATGGCAAGACGAATCGATCGAATCGATCTATTCGATCCAGCAAATAGAGACAAGGTTTTACCTTTACTTTAAAGTAAATTTTTCACGATCGAATCCATGCAGATTCGATCGTAATTTTTTGGATATTTGCAGCTCGTAGACGAGTTTTGCTCGTACAAGTTTCTTCAGGAAAGATCACTATTTTGGGGCTGACTCTGCTAAATTGACAGCCATAATGTGAGCCTTGCCAAAAATATGAAAACTAGAATCCTTGCGACTTTACCACTGGTGATTTCGATCGTCTGTGCTGATGCTGTTAAAGCTGAAAAACTTGAGCATGTCAATCAGCTACTTTCAACTAAAGTCTGTCAAAAATGCGATCTCAAAGGATCTGGTCTAGTCTTCTCTGACCTTTCAGGCGCAGATCTGACTGGAGCAAATCTGAGCGGAGCCAACCTCAGTCGGGCGAACCTCAGTAATGCCAATCTCAAAAATGCTAACTTACGCGGCGCATCTCTGTTGGGTGCAAACTTGAATGGGGCGGATTTTACTGGCGCAAATCTGAGTGGGGTCGATCTGAATGGTTCAGACTTGTCTGGCGCGATCTTAATTAAAGCGAACCTGACTGGAGCCGATCTCCGCAATGCCTATTTACAGAACGCCGATTTACAAGATGCGATTCTAGATAATGCTTACATGCGCGGGGCTGTAGGTATTCCCGCTTCCGCAGGGAAGGCAAGCGACTTTTACGCTTGGGGAATCGAAGAAGCAAGAAGAAACAATCATAAAGGCGCGATCGAATTGTTTAATCAGTCTCTGGCACTCGACCCTAAATTTCCTTTTTCGTACATGGCACGCGCGATCTCTCGTCAGCAATTAGGAGATCGAGTTGGTGCGATCGAAGACTCTAAGTTATCAGAAAAATACTTCACCGAGATTAATCACCCCGAAGGTGTCAAGGTCGCCCAAGATCTAACCAAAGCTTTACAAACTCCGCCTAGCAATAATGGCGGCGGCGATGGGAATTTCTTCAGCGATATCTTTATGACGGCTGGCTCGTTGTTTATGCAAATGCTATTGCGCTGATCATGGTCGATCGATTAGCTTGGCTACGATCCCAAAGAAATAGCTAAGTTTCACAAATTTTCGTTCTAGCTTTTAAGTGTTTAGGCAAAAATAGAAGTTGTATACAAGGTTGACCAATTCTGTACCTTGAATTTGCCAATAAAATCTGATCGAGATATTTATTGAGGTTTGCAATCTGGGCTACTTTAAGAACTAGCTTTATGATTGTAAATTTCTTGTAGATTCTATCGGTGCGAATTCATCAGCTCAGAAGCTCTAGAATTGGAAACATGAAGACACAAAAAATTATTCAGATCTCAGCAGTATTCTCACTAATCATTGCTGCCAGTCTTTGGTACAGCCAAAATCATGGTTTACTGCCTGTCCAAGCGGCTGAAGAAGCAGCCCTGTATGACAACTTATTCAATGCTTTAATTGCGATCGTCACAGCTATTTTTCTGCTCGTTCAGGGCTTCATTATCTACTCAATGATTCGTTTTCGTCGGCGCAAAGGTGACGATACAGACGGGATTGCCCTGCATGATAATTTTGTCTTAGAAATAGTCTGGACAGCAATTCCGACTATTCTGGTGATGTGGGTCGGTATTTACAGCTTTGATGTCTACACGTCAATGAAGGGCACAGACTTTATGTCGATGCCAATGGCTCATCATCACTCCCCAATTAGTGCGGATCAAATTGCTAACCTCGCAATGCCAGCAGC
>Ga0123338_10001935_pt1 | contig 19617 bp, 18 predicted proteins | sample grotaG_FD_89793 | JGI IMG/M metagenome (GOLD analysis project Ga0123338, IMG submission 89793) | Glacier valley bacterial and archeal communities from Borup Fiord, Nunavut, Canada, to study Microbial Dark Matter (Phase II) -... | ecosystem: Environmental > Aquatic > Freshwater > Ice > Glacier ...
ACCGTATACCCGATGGCGTCGTCGCACGACTGCAGCAGCGATTGCAGCGAAGCCGAACAAGGCTTTGAGCGCCGGTTCGGGCACTGCCCGCACCATCAACGGCATGGGCACGGTGACGAACGCCAGATTGTCGATTTCGAAGGCGTTGCCGACAGATTGGCATGCAATCGCGCTGATCGCCAGGGGCGTCTGAAGATCGAAGTTGACGTAGGCGCTAAAGCAACGGGAAACGCTGCGCCAATATTGAGATCATCATATAACATTTTCCCGCGGAAAGTTTGAGCGGTAAACGGTCACTAGTCCTTGTCATGATCTTGCCATCCCGCATGTTCGCCCAAGGCGGATCGGGACCAGATTGTGCGTTTGGCGCTGCGAAGCGGGCAGGCATGCCGTTGGCGCGCATCGCTGCTCCGGCGGCGGGGATGACTGGCCTTTGCGCCGGTCTTTTGCCACATGCGGCGGGTGTCAACGCTCCGCTCGCCCCTTGCCCCGCCGCATTTTCCTCCGATGCCCGACATCCCCGGGGTTCGCCTTGCGGTAGCGCGCGCGGGCTACAAGGCCTGGGAACGCGCGGATCTTACGCTTGCCGAATTCGCGCAGGGCACGACAGTCGCGGGTCTCACCACCCGCTCGCGCTGCCCCTCGCCCGAGGTGGAGCTGTGCCGCGCGCACCTTGCGCAGGGCCATGCCCGCGCGCTCGTGGTGAACGCGGGCAATTCGAACGCGTTCACCGGCGCGCGCGGGGCCGATGCGACGCGGCTTGTCACGGCCACCACCGCCGCCGCGCTCGCCTGCCCCGAGGCGGAAGTGTTCGTCGCGTCCACCGGCGTCATCGGGGTGCCGCTCCCGCAGGATAAGGCACGCGCAGGCCTGGATGCCGCTTTCGCCAAGCTGCGCGTCGGCAGCACCGCGAGCTGGGAACATGCCGCCACCGCGATCGGCACCACGGACACTTTCCCCAAGGGTGCGCCCGCCACCTGCATCGTCGATGGCCGCACGGTGCACATCGCGGGCATCGCCAAAGGCTCGGGCATGATCGCCCCCGACTTGGCGACGATGCTCGCCTTTGTCTTCACCGATGCGGCCGTGAGCCCCCCTGCCCTGCAAGCGATGCTGCACGCCGCCGCCGACGCAAGCTTTCACCGCATCACGGTCGATGGCGATACGTCCACGAGCGATACCCTGCTCGCCTTTGCCACGGGAGCGGCGGGCAATGCGCCGCTCGCCGCGCCGCATCCCGCGTTCCAGCAGGCGCTCACGCAGGTGTGCGCGGATCTCGCGCGCCAGATCGTGCGCGACGGCGAGGGGGCAGCCAAATTCATCACCATAACGGTCGAAGGTGCCGAGAGCGACCGTGCCGCGCATCGCATCGCACTATCGATCGCCAATTCGCCGCTGGTGAAAACGGCCATCGCGGGTGGAGACGCGAACTGGGGCCGCGTGGTGATGGCGGTCGGCAAGGCGGGCGAGGCTGCCGACCGCGACCGACTGTCGATCCGCTTCGGCGATACCGTGGTGGCGCGCGAGGGCGCAGTGGTGCCGGGTTACGACGAGGCCCCGGTCGCCGCACATCTGGCAGGGCAGCAGGTGGCCATCGGCGTCGATCTTGGGCTGGGCACTGGGCGCGCGGAGGTTTGGACGTGCGATCTTACGCATGGCTACATCGCGATAAATGCCGATTACCGGACCTAGGCAGAGCCGGGCCGCCACGACCGCCCGCCTTGACTTGCCGCGCGTTCAACGCCTACTGCGTTGCTCCCGCAGCGCACCACGGTGCGTCGCGCAATTCCTGCTTCCGATTGCCCGAGGATATCATGGCCAAGCCGACTACCGTTAAAATCCGCCTCGTCAGCAGTGCGGACACGGGCTTCTTCTATGTCACCAAGAAGAACCCGCGCAACACCACCGAGAAGATGACGATGCGCAAATACGATCCGGTGGTTCGCAAGCATGTCGATTTCAAGGAAGCCAAGATCAAGTAGGTGCCGCTCTACGGAGAGGTGGAGCACCTCTCCCCGCTGATCCGACGCGTCACCGCGCACAACCCCGGCCCTTTCACCGGTCCCGGCACGGGCAGCCACATCATCGGGCACGGTGAGATTGCCGTGCTCGATCCGGGACCCGACGATTCAAACCACGTTGCCGCGCTACTGCGCGCTACGCAGGGCGAGCGGATCGCCGCGATCCTGATCACCCATACCCACCGCGATCATAGCCCCGCCGCGCGCGCGCTTGCGGAGGCGAGCGGCGCGCCGGTTATGGGCTGCGCGCCTTTGGTGCGTGATGTTCCACGTGGAACACCAGATAGGTTTGCGGATGCGTTCGACAAAACCTACGCGCCCGATCGCGTGCTCGCCGACGGGGAGACCGTCGAAGGCCCCGGCTGGCGCATGGAAGCGCTCGCCACGCCTGGCCACGCGTCGAACCATCTCGCCTTCGCACTCCCCCAGGAACGCGCGTTGTTCACCGGCGATCATGTGATGGGCTGGGCCACCAGCGTCGTCGCACCCCCCGATGGTGATATGGCGGATTACCTCGCCAGCCTCGCCAGGCTGCAAACGCGCGACGATCTTGTCTACCACCCCACACACGGTGATCCGGTCACCGAGCCCCAGCGGCTGGTGCGGGGCTTCATCCTCCACCGCCGCCAGCGCGAGGCGGCGATCCTCGCGCTGCTCGCGGAGCGTCCCGCAACAGTGCCCGCGCTGGTTGCCAAGATGTATGCCGCGATCGATCCCCGTCTCCATGGTGCCGCAGGGCTGAGCGTGCTCGCGCATCTGATCGCGCTCGAACGCGGCGGAGCGGTGGTGCGCGAGGGCGACGTATGGGCGGCCGCGCGTTAGACATTCACGCCGTGCCGCCTACATAGCCACCCATGCGCCTCCCCGTTGCCGCCCTCCTCCTGTTCATCGGCGCGCTGATCGGCTGGGGCGTTGCCCACCGCATCGGCGATCCCGCGATGGACCCGATGGGCCCGCGCGCCGACGTCGCCACCATAGCGTCCGCCTCCCTCAGATCGGTGCAGGCGCAGGCGCGGCTCACCAGCTTTGCAGCTCGCTTCGTGGTAGCGGTCACATCCGAACATCGCACGCTGGGGCTGGCACAAACCAAGACGACGATCGTGCCCGGCATGGTCCGTTACGAACTCGATTGGACCAAGCTCAACGAAAACAGCCTCAAGTGGAACGCCGCGCAGCACACATTGCTGGTCGAAGTCCCGCAGATCGAGATCGCGGGGCCGCAGATCGAAATCACGAAGATGAAGGAATATAGCGAAGGCAAGCTGCTGATGGCGTTGACCGGCAGCGAACCCGCGCTCGATGCGGCGAACCGCGCGCGGGTGGAAACGCAGATGCAGGCCGAAGCGCGCGAGGCGACACTGCTGACGATGGCGCGCGATGCCACCCGCGCGGCAGTGGCGCGCACGTTCGCCTTGCCTTTGGCGGCTGCCGGGATCGACGCCAAGGTGATCGTGCGTTTTCCGGGCGAAGCATAGGAGGGATCGATGGGTGTGATGTTCAATCCGCTGAAGGCGGCACCGGCAATCGACTTGCGCGCCGAGATCGACCGGCTGCGGCGCGAGAAGAATGCGGTCATCCTCGCACATTATTACCAGAAACCCGAAATTCAGGATATCGCCGACTTCGTCGGCGACAGTCTGGACTTGTCGCGCAAGGCGGCAGCCACGGATGCAGACGTGATCGCATTTTGTGGGGTGAAGTTCATGGCCGAAGTCGCCAAGATCCTTTCACCGGGCAAGACGGTGGTGCTGCCCGATCTGGACGCGGGCTGTTCGCTCGAGGATAGTTGCCCTCCGGCCGAGTTCGCTGCGTTCCGCGCCGCGCATCCCGATCACATTGCGCTCAGTTACATCAACTGTTCGGCAGAAGTGAAGGCGCTGAGCGACATTATCGTTACAAGCTCGTCCGCCGAGCGCATCATTGCGCAACTTCCCGCCAGTCAGCCGATCATCTTCGCGCCGGACAAGCATCTTGGCGGGTATCTGAACCGGGTGACGGGACGTAACATGTTGCTGTGGCCGGGCGCATGCATCGTCCACGAGGCTTTCTCCGAGCGCGAGTTGCTCAAGCTCAAAGCGCAGCACCCCGGCGCGCCGGTGGCGGCGCACCCCGAATGCCCGGGTCATATCCTCGATCACGCGGACTATGTCGGGGCGACGAGCGGCATATTGAAGTTCGCCCTGTCTTCGCCCGCGCAGACGATCATCGTGGCGACCGAGCCGCACATCATCCACCAGATGCAGCTCGCTGCATCCGCGAAAGTCTTCATCGGCGCACCGGGCGCGGACGGGAACTGCAACTGCAATATGTGTCCCTACATGGGGCTCAATACGATGGAGAAGCTGTATGTCGCACTGCGCGATCTTCAGCCACAATTGCATCTGACCGAGGATATTCGTGTGGCTGCCCTGAAGCCGCTGGAACGAATGCTCGAAATGTCCGGCACGGCCAAGCCACTTGGCGATTGAGGACCGACGATGATCCTCCACTACCTTCCCGCCGCCAACCGTTTCCACTCGCAGATCGACTGGCTCGATAGCTGGCACAGCTTCAGCTTCGGCCAGCATTATGATCCCGCGCGCCAGGGCTTCCGCGCGCTGCGCGTGATCAACGAGGACCGCATCACCGGCGGCGCGGGGTTCGGCCGCCATGGCCACCGCGACATGGAAATCCTGACCTATGTGCTCGATGGCGCGCTCGCGCACAAGGACAGCAGCGGCGGCGCAGGCACGATCCGCCCCGGCGATGCCCAGCGTATGAGCGCGGGTACGGGGATCGAGCATAGCGAATATAATGCGAGCGCGGACGAGGCTGTGCATTTTCTGCAAATCTGGCTGCAGCCCGCGCGCGCCGGGCTGACGCCGGGCTATGAGCAGGCCGCGCTCGCGGCGGTGCCCGAAGGCGCGAGCCGCCTCGACCTCGTTGCCGGGCCCGACGGCGGTCCGCATGCGGTGACGCTGCACCAGGACGCGCGCATCTGCCGCGCAGTGCTCGCCGAGGGTCGGCCGCTCACGGTCGATCTCGCAACGGGTCGCCACGCATGGGTGCAGGTGGCGCGCGGCCACGCGACCGTCCTCGGCCGGGCGCTCGCGACGGGCGACGGACTGGCGATCAGCGACGCGGAGCGGATCGATCTTGCGGGCGCGGGCGAGTTGCTGGTGTTCGATTTAGCTTGAGGAGACCCATTTGCAATCCGAAGCTCAAACGTGCCCCGTGTGTCTGAATCTGGATGCGCGTGACGTCAAATCGTGGAATGACGGGCGCGACGCCACAGTGTTCGACTGCGACGTATGTGGTGAGTTCGAGATTTCGCGCACAGCGATCAGCGTATATGGTTCCGGCTCGTCGCTTCTTTCCCGAGTCATGCGGGCCGCAACATCACATTACTTAAAGAGCAGCAGTCTGAGAACCGGCCGACCGCCAATGCTTACCACATATTGGTTTGAAGACCGTATCCTGAATAACGCGTTGACCCTACCTGCGCCATCGCAGCAGGCCGAAAATATCATTCGGTTTGTAGGAGAGCGGTATCTCATGGACGGAACGTCGGTAAGACAGGTCCCGAAGAGCTTTCCGTCGCAAATCGGCTCTCCGTCACGCGACGCCGCTATGGACATCTGCGGTCAGCTGGTAAACGCAGGTTTACTAACCGGTATAGACGCATCCTCGATGGACGGTAGAGAGTTCCTCGCTCTGGCTTTAACTTTATCCGGCTGGGAGCGCTTCGAACGAGAGCGCAAAGGCAAATTCAGCGGCTTGGACGCATTCATCGCGCTCAAGTTTAATGATGAAAGGCTAGATCGCTTCCTTGCGGATGTTATCAAGCCAACAGTGAAGAGCCTTGGCTACACGCTAAAGGACATGCGAGATCATTCCGAAGCTGGACTGATCGACAACTTGATGCGGCAGAAAATACGAGACTCCGCCTTTGTATTGGTAGATTTAACACACGCGAATAACGGCGCTTACTGGGAAGGGGGCTATGCCGAAGGTCTCGGAAAATCAGTTTTATACCTATGTGAGAATTCTGCATTCGATCATAATGAACCCCACTTTGACACCAATCATTGCACCACTATCAAGTGGGATACTAACGATGCAGACCGGTTTGTTAAGGACCTCACGTCGACTTTACGTAGATCGTTGAACCTGTTCAGCTAACGGCCCCTTCCAGCACGGTGATCGACGCCTTGGGCAATGTGTAAACCTTGCCCGCGCCGCCCGTGGTGACGAAGCTGGCCGCGGGTCCGTCGGGGCCGGGATGGCTGTTCGCACCCGCCTCCACCCACAGATATTGCGCCGCGCCGAAGACCGTGCCGCGCACCGACCCGGCGAACGCGCGCGCGCCGAAGCCGAGCGTTACATCGTGCGCCACCTTGAGGTCGCGGTTGATCAGCAGCACCGCCCACGATCCGTCGGGTCGTTGCACGGGGTAGGCTCCCACCCACGGGGTTGCCGTCGCGCCGAACAGGCGGTGCTCGCCCGCACCGCGCTGTGTCCAATGGTGGGTGAGCAGTTGCACTGCGAAATATTGCGACAGCGGTTTGCCTGCGACGTAGTTCGCGTTACCGAGTAGCGGACCGTAGGTGCCATAGCCGTGGCATGCAGACGGGCTGAGCGGGATCGGCTCATATTCGTAGAAGAACGCCCCTGCCCCGCCCGCCGAGAGCAGCGAGCCGTAGAAGTCCGCGAGCCACACCGCACCCTCGATGCGCTGCGCAAAATCATTGCCGCCCGCCGAATAATTCGCCTCGGTGACGTAGATGGGCGTGGTCGCGGGCACGCCGAGCGCGCGCCAGCCGCGCGTAACGTCCGCGATCAGGCCGGGCGCGGCAAGCAGATCGGCCTGCACCTGCGATCTGGAACATGCGTCGAACGGGTAATGTTCGAACGAGAAGAAGCCGAGATCGGCCGAATGGCCGTGCGCGGCGAGGCTGGCGAGGAAGCGGCGGGTGAAGGAGCGTTCGCCCGCTGCATTGGGCCAAGCGAACACGTCGCCGAGCGTGCCCTCATACACTGGCCCGCCCAGCACCAGCGCCGGATCGACCGCGTGGATCGCATCCGCCCACTGGATGTAGAGCGCGGCATAATCCTCGGGCACGATGAATTGCCCGTCGGGCTCCTCGCCCAATTCCACCCGCGCGATGTTGGTGCCGCGCGCTTTGAGATAGCGGATCTCCGCTGCCGCATTTTCGGGTGTGCTGTAGAGCATCGGCACGGGCACGGTGACGGGTAGCGCGCGCGTCAAACCGCTGTCGAGCACGATATCGAGGCCGGGCTGTTCCTGATCGGTCACGCGGTCCGCAGCGCGGTGCCATGGATCGGTGGAGGACGCATAGGTCGCCGTCTGGCGATTGTCCGCGCGGTGGACGATCGCATCGTCGAACACGCCGCTGGCGGTGGTGCCCAGCCCGAGTTCGGCGATGGCATAGCCCATGCAGTCGCGCGGATCGGTTGACGCGGCCGGGCAGGTCCCCGATGCGCGGGTGAGCAGGACGCGAACGAATCGGACCATGTGGCCCGGCTGGCCGAGCGCGACGGTGGCGGTGCCCCCGGTGCCGGTCTGGGGTCCGGCGGGGAAGTTTACCCACTCGCCGGTGTCCGCGCCGTAGAAGGGATCGGGGCCGGTCCAATATTGGACGACGAAGTTCGTCGCCCACGGCGTGCCCCACGCGATGCGCGCGGTATCGATCGCGGTGGGCTTACCCAGATCGACGAGCACCCACTGCAGGTGGAGGGCATCGTCTTCGTGCGTGTAGGTGTGTGTCAGATACGGATTGCTCTTCCAGAAGGTCGCGGCGCTGCCGTCGTCCAGCCGCGAATAATCGTCGTTGTTACCCTGATCGCCGGTGTTGCCGCGCCGGGGGAGGCGGTAGCCGTAGGTATCGACCGTCTTCGTGGCGGGAGCGCCGCTCGTCCAATAGCCCTGCGCACCGTCCGAGAAGGTTCCGGCCGGGCTCCAGTGCCAGTCCTGCACCGAAAGTTCGGTGTAGAGCCGGTAGCTCACGGGGCCGAAACCGGCGGCAAGCATTTTGGCGACGTTGGCAGGCGTGTAGATTTTGGGGACGGCGGGCGCGGGCACGCCATCGACGCCCGCGCCGAATGCGATTTCGGGTGTGAAGCGCGCGAGTTCGTGCGCGGGATCGATCAGGATGGCGATCAGGCCTGCCGCCGGTCTGGCCTGTGCGAGTGCGGCGGTGCGCGCCGTAGCGATGGGCGCACGCAGCGGATGCGCCTGGTGCGTATGCGCGGCGGCGGCGGCGGACGCGATGAGGCCGAGAGTCAGCCCAAGGGCATAGGCGCGAGTCATTGTGCGACTAGAGGGCGCGGACTGCCTGCCTTCAAGCCGGTCGTAAAAACTTCATTCGGGCGTGGGCGTATCGGCGGGCGCGTCGCCCGGCGGCGGGTCGTCTACTGCGGCGGCATCGGGGCGTGTGGCGTGCAGTTGCGCCATCAACCGCTCGCGCGCCTCGCGTGCGGCGGTGCGTTCGCCCTCGAACGGGCTTTCGCGCTCGATCGTGGCGGCGGAGGCGAGCTTGCGGCGCAGCGCGCGTTCGGGATCGCCGTCGGCCGGGGTTGCCACGCGTTCGGCCCGCAGCGCCGCATGGTGGCGCATCTCGGCCTCGATGTGCGCGCGCGCGTCGGCCGCGTGCGAGCTGCCGCCGCGGCCGAACGCGCGCAATACCGTGACGAGCAGATTGACGCCGACTGCAAACAGAATGAGGCCGATCAGCACGTTCAGCATCACTACGCCAGACCGCAACGCGAGCCGGTAGAGATCGTGGAAGGTCTGGATGTGCGCCACGTCGGATGCGGCGCGGCTTAGTGCGCCGCGCCCCAGCTCGCGCCGCGGCCGACTTCTACGCCGAGCGGAACCTTGAGATCGAGCCAGGGCTGCGCCGCACCTGCCATCGTGGCGGCGATCACCGTCGAGGCGGCGTCCGCCTCATCGGCATGCGCCTCGAACACCAGTTCGTCGTGGACCTGGAGGAGCATGCGCGTGGACGCCAGCCCGGCGGCCGCGAGCGCGCCCGGCATGCGGATCATCGCGCGCTTGATGATATCGGCCGCGGTGCCCTGCACCGGCGCGTTGACGGCGGCGCGTTCGGCAAAGGCGCGCTCGGCCTGGTTCTTGGACGTGATCTGGGGGAGGTGGCAGCGACGGCCGAACAGCGTTTCCACATAGCCGCGCTCGCGCGCCTCGCGGGCGCGTTCGGCCATATAGGCGCGGATGCCGGGGAAGCGCGCGAAGTAGCGCGCGATGTAATCGCCCGCCTCATCGCGTGCGATGCCGAGACGGCCGCCCAGGCCAAAGGCGGATATGCCGTAGATGATCGAGAAGTTGATTGTCTTGGCACGCGCGCGGTGCTCGCGCGTCATCTCGGCGGCGCTGACTCCGAACACTTCCTGCGCGGTGAGGCTGTGGACGTCGCCCCCTTCGGCATAGACCTGCTGCAGCGCGGGTTCGTCTGCCATGTGCGCCATCAGCCTGAGTTCGATCTGGTTGTAGTCCGCCGCGATCACGACGTGGCCGGGTTCGGCGACGAACGCGTCGCGGATGCGGCGGCCGAGTTCGGTGCGGATCGGGATGTTCTGGAGGTTGGGATCGGTGCTGCTGAGCCGCCCGGTCGACGAACCGGCGAGGTTGAAGCAGGTGTGGACGCGGCCGGTTTTGGGGTTGATCGCGGCCTGCAATGCATCGGTGTAGGTGTTTTTAAGCTTGGTAAGCTGCCGCCAGTCGAGCATCTTGCGCGCGATCGGCGCGCCTTCGGCCGCGAGGCGCTCGAGGATGTCCACGTCGGTGCCGTAGCTGCCCGATTTGCCCTTCTTGCCGCCGGTGTAGCCGAGCTTCTCGAACAGCACCTCGCCCAGTTGCTTGACCGAGCCGAGGTTGAAGGGGTGCCCTGCGTCCTCGTAGATCTGCGCTTCAAGGCGGACGATCTCCTCGCCATAGGCGTGGCTGAGCGAGGCGAGCACCGCGCGATCGACCTTGACGCCCGCCGCCTCCATGTCCGCCACCACGCCCACCAGCGGGCGATCAAGCTTTTCGTAGACGCGCGTGACATGCTCGGCGGCGAGGCGGGGCTTGAAGTGGCCGTGGAGGCGTATCGTCACGTCCGCATCCTCGGCGGCGTAGCGGGTGGCTTGTTTCAGATCGACGTGCGCGAAGCTGATTTGCTTCTTCCCCACGCCGCACACGTCCTTGAACGCGACGGGCTTGTGGCCCAGATGGTTGGCCGAAAGTTCGTCCATGCCGTGGCCGCCGCGCGTGCCCGCATCGAGCGCGTAGCTCATCAGCATCGTATCGTCGTAGCCGACCACCAGCATGCCATGGCGCGCGAGCACCATCAGATCATATTTGATGTTCTGCCCGATCTTGAGCGTGGCGGAATCCGCCAGCATCGGGCCGAGCACGGCCTGCAACTGCGCGAGCGTCAGTTGCGCAGGGCGTTCGGACAGCAGCCCGTCGCCGCGATGATCGATGGGGATATAGCAGGCGAGGCCGGGTTCGAGCGCGAGGCTTACGCCGCATAGCCCCGCCGACATCGAGCCCAGTTCGTCCGTTTCGGTGTCGACTGCCACGGTGCCGCGCATTATCGCTTCGACTGCCCACCATTGCAGCCGCTCTTCGGTGAGGATCAGTTCGTAGCCGTCGAGATCGAACGGTCTGGCGGGCGGCGGCGCGGGGCCGTCCGTCGGCGCGATGTCCACCGGCGCTTCCACCTTGGCGACGAGCGATTTGAATCCCATCGCGGACAGGAAGGCCTTGAGCGGTTCGGGCGGGGTGGCGCCCAGCTTCATGTCTTCGATCGCGTGCGGCAGCGGCACGTCGCAGTGCAGCCGCACCAGTTCGCGCGACATTCGCGCGGCCGCCGCATTGGCGATCAGCGCTTCGCGCTGTTTGGGCCGCTTCACCTCGTCCACGCGCGCGAGCAGCGATTCCAAATCGCCTAACTCGTTGACCAGATCGGCGGCGAACTTGGGGCCGATGCCGGGCACGCCGGGCACATTGTCCACGCTGTCCCCCATCAGCGCGAGCACTTCGCCCAACTTGTCCGGGCCGACGCCGAACTTCTCCCGCACTTCGGCGGGGCCGAACCGCCGGTTGCCCATCGTATCGAGCAGATCGACGCCGTCGCCGACGAGCTGCATCAAATCCTTGTCCGAACTGACGATGGTGACCTGCATGCCCGCACGGCGCGCGTGCGTGGCGTAGGTTGCGATCACGTCGTCCGCCTCATACCCCGCCACCTCGACACACGGGATCGAGAAGGCGCGCACCGCATCGCGCACGAGCGGGAACTGCGGCACGAGGTCCTCGGGGGCCGGGGGCCGGTGCGCCTTGTAGTCCGCATACATGTCGTTGCGGAAGGATTTGGCGGAGTGATCGAAGATCACCGCGAGGTGGCTGGGGCCGCCCTCCCCCTGCAACTCCTTCACCAGCTTCCACAGCATCGTGGTAAACCCGTACACCGCACCCACCGGCGTGCCAGCTGGGTTCGTGAGTGGGGGAAGCTTGTGATAGGCCCGGAAGATGTAACCCGAGCCGTCGACGAGGTAGAGATGGTCCGCCATGGCGCTGCATACTCGCTCCCCGCCCCGAAAGGGAGGGGCCGCAGGTGCGGCCGGGCGCACACGGGTTTAGCGCCTGGCCGTCACGGCGTTGGCACGCGGTTTGCAGACAGTCGTTCATGTCAATCCGCGCGCTTGCCCTCGATTCCGCCCAGGTGCCCGCCGCGATCGCGCGAGCGGCTTCGGCAACCGGCGTCGATTTCGCCTATCTGCTTGGCCAGGCGCAGCGCGAAAGCGGCCTCAACCCCGCCGCGCACGCGCGCACGTCGAGCGCTTCGGGCCTGTTCCAGTTCATCGATTCGACCTGGCTTTCGGTGATCAAGCGTCACGGTGCGGAGCATGGGCTGGGCTGGGCGGCGGATGCGGTGCAGTGGGCGGGCGGCAAGCTCCACATCGCGGATGCCGCGACGCGGCGCGCGGTGCTCGCGCTCAAAGCGGATGCGCAGGTGTCCGCGTTGATGGCGGGCGCGCACGCGGCGGACAACAAGGCCGCGCTCGAGGCGCGACTGGGGTGCGCCGTCGGCGCGGCGGAATTGAGCCTCGCGCATTTCTTGGGGCTGGGCGGTGCGACGAAGTTCCTGCGTGCGCTCGCCCGTGACCCCGCCGCGCCAGCCGCGCACGCTGCGCCACACGCCGTCCACGGTAATCACCGCGTGTTTTTCGCGCGCGATGGATCGATGCGCAGCCTTGCGCAGGTTTACGACAGGATCGCGGCGGAATTCGGTGGGGCGGTCGCACCGCGTGCGGCTCCGCCGCCCGAGCGGGTTCAGCTTGCCGCAGGATCGGACGCGACTGGCGGACCCGCGCCCGCCTATGCCCGCGCCGCCTACATAATGCTCGCGGACCTCGGCGCGTGAAACGCGGCGGTCGCTCGACGCGCAGCGTCAATCGGGTGGCGCAATGAGAGCTTTTGCGGCAGCGGGTCGTCGGCTCGGCGCGGCGATGCCGGGCAAGGGCGTGCTGCTGCCGCTTGCCACGCTGGCGATCGTCGGTCTCATGGTGGTGCCGATCCCGCCGTTCGTGCTCGATTGCTTTTTCATCTTCAACATCGCGGTCAGCCTGGCGGTGCTGATGGTGGCGCTCAAGACCGAGCGGCCGCTCGATTTCAGTGCGTTTCCAACCGTGCTGCTGTTCACGACGATGCTGCGCCTCGCCTTGAACGTCGCCTCCACCCGCGCGGTGCTGGTCAATGGCCATAGCGGCACGGCAGTCGCGGGGCATGTGATCGAGGCGTTCGGCAAGTTCCTGATCGGCGGCGATTTCATCGTCGGCCTGTTCGTGTTCGTGATCATCACGATCATCAATCTGACCGTGATCACCAAGGGCGCGGGGCGCGTGTCCGAAGTCTCGGCGCGCTTCACGCTCGATGCGCTGCCGGGCAAGCAGATGGCGATCGACGCCGACCTGAACGCGGGCGTGCTGACCGCGGACGAAGCCAAGGCGCGCCGGGCGGATGTCGCGCTTGAGGCGGATTTCTACGGTTCGATGGACGGCGCGTCCAAGTTCACCAAGGGCGATGCAGTGGCGGGGATCATGATCCTTGCGGTCAACGTGATCGGCGGGCTGCTGCTGGGCGTGATCAGCCACGGGCTGTCGATCGGCGATGCAGCGTCGCATTATATCCTGCTGGCGATCGGCGACGGGCTGGTGGCGCAGGTGCCGGCACTGCTGTTGTCGCTGGCGGCCGCCGTGATCGTGACGCGCGTGAGTTCGCCGCTGGACTTGACGGGCCAGGTGCTGAGCCAGTTCCGGGAACCCGGCGCGTGGATCGCGGTCGCGGCGATCCTCGCGTTGCTGGGGCTGCTTCCGGGGATGCCGCATCTGCTCGCAATGGCAGCGGCGGGCGCGGCGGGGTTCATCGCGTGGCGATTGTCGCATCCGCAGGGCAGCGAGGCGACCGCGATATCGGGCGAGCGCGGCGACACCGCGTTGCCCGAGGCGAGCGTGGGCTGGGACGAGGTGACCGATCATGCGCAGGCGGGGCTCGAAATCGGGTACGGGCTGATCGATCTGGTCGACGAGGCCAAACGCGCGCCGCTGATTGCGCGGGTGACCGGGGTGCGCAAGCAGCTCAGCCGCGAGCTGGGGTTCGTGCTGCCGCCGGTGCGCGTTCGCGACAATCTCGATCTGGCCCCCGGCCAGTATCGCATCCTGATCGGCGGCGCGCCGCAGGGCGAGGACATGGTGCGTCCGGGCGAGTTCCTCGCGCTGGACGCGGGCACGGTGGTCGAGCAGGTGGAAGGGCGCGCGGTCCGCGACCCCAGTTTCGGCCTACCCGCGCTGTGGATCGCACCCGACGCGCGCGAAACCGCAGTGGTCGCGGGCTACACGGTGGTCGACACCTCGACTGTGATCGGCACGCATCTGGCGCAGGTGTTGCAGGCCAACGCGCACCGGCTGTTCGGGCAGGACGATGCGCAGCGGCTGCTGGACGGGCTGCAAAGCTCGGCACGCGCGCTCGTGACGGGGCTGGTCCCCAAGGCGCTGCCGCTCGCCACCTTTACCGCCGCATGCCAGGCGCTGATCGAGGACGGCGTTCCGATCCGCGAGTTCCGCCGCGTGGTGGAAGCGGCAGCGGCGAACGCGCACCGGGCGACGGATCCGGCCGAGCTGGCCGAGCTGATGCGGCCCGCGTTGGCCGAGCTGGTGATCGCGCGGTTGGCCGGCGTAAAGGAGCCGTTGCGTGCGCTGACGCTCGACGAGGATCTCGAGGCTTTGATCGCGGCCTCCGTGCGCGCCGATCCGGGCGCGGCGTGGCCGCTCGAGCCTTCGCTCACACGGCGGGTGACCGAAGCGGCGGTGGAAGCGGCGCGGCCGATGACCGAGGGGGGGCAGGCATTCGCGCTGATCGTTGCGCCCGCGGCACGCCGTGTGCTGGCGCGCGCGCTCAGGCACAAGCTGCCGGGCGTGCCCGTGCTCTCCTACGCCGATCTGCCCGAGGCGAAGGCGATCCTTGTGATGGGCACGATTGGCGGAGCGGCGGTGGATGCGCCCGCGCTCGATTATGCCGAGGCGGCGTGATCCGACGTCGCGGTTTCGCCGGGCAGATCGAGGCGACGCACTGCGACGATCGGCTCGGCGTATGCGGGGGCGAGGCGCGCGACGACATCGGCGAGCGGTTCGATCAGCGTTGTCATCCAATGCGCGTTGGCGTGCAGGAGATCGGTCGCGCTCGCCATGATGCCCACATGGCCGGGGAAGAAGACCAGATCGCCGCGCTCGATTTCCGCCGGATCAACTGCGCGGCCGAGCGCGCGCTGGGGGGTGCTGTCGCGCGGCGCTGCGACACCGCATTGCGCGAGCGCGAGCTGGATCAGGCCCGAGCAATCGACGCCTTCGCCGCTGCGCCCGCCCCAGAGATACGGCGCGCCGAGCAGCCGCGCGGCGACTTCGAGCGGATCTGGCGCACACGCATCGCGCGGCGCGACGTGGCGGCGGTGGACGAAGCCGGTGCCGAGTTCAAGATAATCGCCCGTCTGGTTCCGAACGCGCAGCAGCCCACCCATCGGCGGGCGTGCAAGGACCGATGCTTTCAAATCTGCAGCTGCAAAAACCAGCCCGGTCCGCGCGATGACATGGTGCGTAGGCGTGCTCTGTGTCAGAGCGTCGTCCCATCCAGCGAAATCGGCCGCTGACACGCAACCCGGATAATTGTCGTGCATGCATCGGCCGTAGAGCCACATGCCGAGAGCCTGCTCCACCGCAAAGGCCTCGCCATACAGCAGCTCCGAAACAGAGCGCCCGTTCGGCGCTTCGCGCACTGTCGCACGCTCGGCCGTGCATATGCGCGCGCGGAGGCTGTCCTCAGCTGTGCAGTGCGAGTTCGGTCCGCTGATCCGGGGCGACGCCGTCATGCTCGGCCCCTTCGATCAGCGCGGCGAACGCGTCAAGAAACGCACGCCCGGCAGGCGTGCGCTCGATGAACACGTTGCGCAGATCGCTCTCGTCCTTCTGGCGGCGCACATAGCCGAGTGCACCGAGCGAGTTCAGCGCGCGGGTGACGACAGGCTTGGATACGCGCAGCCGCGCTGCGATGGCGCGCACGGTGTGCGGGCCGGGGGTGAGGTAGACGAACATCATCAGCGCGAGCTGGCGGTTGGTGAGATCGGGGCGCGACGAACGCACATAGCCGATCAAGACATCCATCCACGCGCTCAGGCGCTTGCGGCTGCTGCGCTCGCGGTCGAGGTCGATCATCATGGTCTACGTCCAGTCTATGCAAGTCCAGGGTTGCTTACGGAACGGTCGAGCGGACGATATCGTTGCAAGGTTGCGGAAATCAGCAAAGGATTTCGGCGCAGCGGAGCGCAATCTCACCGGATTGCAACACCGAACACATCGTAAGCATCGGCGTCTTCGACATGCATCGTCACCCGATCGCCCACGCTCAAGCCAGACGCGTCCCGCAAATGCGCCTCCCCGTCGATTTCGGGAGCATCGTAGACCGTGCGACCGGTCGCACCGCCTTCGCTGTCGACACGGTCGATCACGGCTTCCACCCGCGTGCCTACCCGCCGCGCGAGCTTTGCAGCCGAGATCTGCTGCGCCACCGCCATGAAGCGCGCGTGGCGCTCGGCCTTGACCGGCTCGGGCACGGGATCGGGCAGCGCGTTGGCGGCCGCCCCGTGTACGGCTTCGTACGGAAAAGCGCCGACGCGATCGAGTTGCGCCTCTTCGAGCCAGTCGAGCAAATAGGCGAAATCCGCTTCGGTCTCGCCCGGAAAGCCGACGACGAAGGTGGAGCGCAGCGCGATGTCTGGCACCCGCGCGCGCCACGCAGCGATGCGACCGAGGACTTTGGCGTCGTTGGCGGGGCGGCGCATCGCGCGCAGAACGGCGGGGCTGGCGTGCTGGAAGGGGATGTCCAGATACGGCAGGACTAGGCCGTCGGCCATCAGATCGATCAGCTTGTCCACGTGCGGATAGGGGTAAATGTAATGGAGACGCACCCACGCGCCGAGCTTGCCCAGTTCGCGCGCGAGATCGACGATGTGCGCGCGGACCTCGCCGCTTTTCCAGGGCCAGGCGGCGTGTTTCAGATCGAGGCCGTAGGCGGAGGTGTCCTGCGCGATAATGAGCAGTTCCTTCGTGCCCGCCGCAACGAGCTTCTCGGCCTCGCGCAGGATCGCGTGCGGGGGGCGGCTGGCGAGATCGCCGCGCAGGCTCGGGATGATGCAGAAGCTGCAGCTGTGATCGCAGCCCTCGGCAATCTTGAGGTAGGAATAATGGCGCGGCGTGAGCTTGAGCCCGGCTTCGGGGATCAGATCGGTGTAGGGCGACGACACGGCCGGAGCGGCGGCGCGGACGGCTTTGACGACAGCTTCGTATTGCTGCGGGCCGGTGACCGCGAGCACGCTCGGGTGCACCGCCCGGATCGCGTCCGCGTCGCCGCCCATGCAGCCGGTGACGATGACGCGGCCGTTCTGCGCGACCGCCTCGCCGATCGCCTCGAGGCTTTCGGCCTTGGCGCTATCGAGGAAGCCGCAGGTGTTGACGATCACCACGTCCGCTCCCGCGTAATCGGGGGAGAGGCGGTAGCCGTCCGCGCGCAGCGCGGTGAGGATGCGTTCGCTGTCGACGAGCGCCTTCGGGCAGCCGAGGCTGACCATGCCCACCTTGGGCGGGCTGGGGAGTACGGTGGCCATGGGGCGATGTAGGTGCGGGCGGGCGCGTTGACCAGCAAGGCAGGAGGTATTACGTTTTGGTTTTACGGAGTTGGCGATGACGCTCGCAATCCAACCCGAAACCGCTGTCACGCGAATGACCGAAAAGGGTCAGGTAACGATCCCCAAGGCTGCGCGCCTCGCGGCGGGACTGCGACCGGGCGCGATGGTCCACGTCCAGACGCGGCCGAACGGTGAAGTGGTGTTGCGCGCGCAAACCGCGAGCGAGGTGGAGGCGGCCGCGATCACGCGGTTCCATGCGGTGCTCGATGAAATTGCGGCCAATCCGCCGCTCGAAATGGATATGAGCACCGACGAGTATCTCGCGCTGATCCGTGAGCCGCTGGAGCCGTTCGAGCGCGATCCGGAGTTCCGGCCATCGTTCTGATCGACAGTTCGGTTCTCCTCGACGTGCTTGGGGGACGATCGGCATGGCGGGAGTGGTCGCTCGACCAACTGGCGCTCGCGCGCGAGCACGCAAGATTGGCGATCAACGTGGTTGTGCTGGCCGAGTTGCACGGCGGCGGGCGGCCGGGACAGGATGTGACCGGCTGGCTCCGCCGCCTTGAGATCGCCATCGTCCCCCTCGCCGAGGATGCTGCGGTGCGGGCGGGCCGCGCGCACGGCGATTATCGTCGTGCGGGCGGGCCGCAACGATCGATCCTTGCCGATTTCCTGATCGCAGGCCATGCCGCCGCGCTCGGCGCGACGCTGCTCACGCGTGACCGCAAGCGTCTTGCGAGCTATTTCCCTGAGCTTGTTGTGATCGCCCCCGAGGAGCCCATACCGTGACCGAAACCTACCGAATCCATGGCGAAACCGGCGAATGGGAGGTGGTGATCGGGCTGGAAGTCCACGCGCAGGTCACGTCCCGGTCCAAGCTGTTCTCGGGTGCGTCTGCCACCTATGGCGCGGAGCCGAACACGCATGTGAGCCTGGTGGATGCGGCGATGCCTGGGATGCTGCCCGTGATCAATGGCGAGTGCGTGGCGCAGGCGGTGCGAACGGGCCTTGCGCTGGGATGCGAAATCCATCGCTGGAGCCGCTTCGACCGGAAGAATTACTTCTACGCCGATCTCCCGCAGGGCTATCAGATCAGCCAGTTCAAGCACCCCATCGTCGGCGAAGGTGCGGTGAGCGTGACGCTGGAGGACGGCTCCACCAAAACCATCGGTGTGGAACGGCTGCATCTGGAGCAGGACGCGGGCAAATCGATCCACGATGCCGCCGCCGACGCATCGCTGGTGGACCTGAACCGCAGCGGCGTGGCGCTGATGGAGATTGTGAGCAAGCCCGATATGCGCTCCCCCGCCGAAGCAGGGGCCTATGTGCGCCATCTGCGCGAGACGCTGCGCTACGCGGGAACGTGCGACGGCAATATGGACGAGGGATCGATGCGCGCCGACGTGAACGTATCGGTGCGGCGGCCGGGCGCAGCGCTGGGCACGCGCACCGAGACAAAGAATGTGAACAGCGTGCGCTTTATCGAGGCGACGGTTGCGTACGAGGCGCGGCGGCAGGTGGAGGTGATCGAGGGCGGCGGGACGATACAGCAGGAGACGCGGCTGTTCGATCCCGAGCGCGGCGTCACAAGGTCGATGCGATCGAAGGAGGACGCGCACGACTACCGCTATTTCCCCGATCCCGATCTTCCGCCGCTGATCTTCGACGACGCGTTCGTGGAGGCGTGCCGGGCATCGCTGCCCGAACTGCCTGGCGCCAAGCGCGCGCGGTACGAGGCGGCGTGGGGGCTGAGCGCGTATCAGGCGGGCGTGCTGGTGGCGGACCGCGATACGGCGGCATGGTTCGAGGCGATGGTTGACGGCGTCGGCGCGGAACATGCGAAGGCGGCCGCGAACTGGGTGATCTCCGAACTGTTCGGCACGCTGAACCGGCTGGGGCTTTCGGTGCTGCAAAGCCCGGTTTCGCCTCGACAGGCGGCCGAGCTGATCGGTCTGGTGACGAGCGGCGTGATTTCGAATTCGATGGCCAAGCAGGTGTCCGAAGCGATGTTCGAGACCGGGGATGATCCACTCACCATCGTCGAGGCGCGGGGCCTGCGGCAGGTGAGCGACACGGGCGCGATCGACGCGGCGGTGGCGGCGGTGCTGGCGGCGAACCCCGACAAGGTGGCGGACTACCGGGGCGGCAAGGACAAGCTGTTCGGCTTCTTCGTGGGGCTGGTGATGAAGGCGATGGGGGGCAAGGCGAACCCGGGGGTAGTGAATGAGGCGGTGCAGAGGGCGCTTCAGAGCTGAAGCACCCTCTTAACCCGAAGCCTACTTCAGCGTATCGAGATAGGCGACCACATCGTCGGCCTGCGCGGAATCCTTGAAGCCCGCGAAGACCATCTTGGTGCC
>Ga0123338_10001936_pt1 | contig 19611 bp, 16 predicted proteins | sample grotaG_FD_89793 | JGI IMG/M metagenome (GOLD analysis project Ga0123338, IMG submission 89793) | Glacier valley bacterial and archeal communities from Borup Fiord, Nunavut, Canada, to study Microbial Dark Matter (Phase II) -... | ecosystem: Environmental > Aquatic > Freshwater > Ice > Glacier ...
AATGGATTCAAAATGAAGAGAACAATACGGTTAATCTCACCGACGATAAACTGAGCATTTACAACGAAGTGCTGAAAGAGCAGCTACGCGAACTTGAGCAGGAACTTAATGACTTATATACACATCCAAGGTATCAATCGCTGCATCTCTATGTTAGTTTTCCGGAAGAGATTAAAACAATAAATCTAAAAGCGCAGAAGCATTATGCGGAGGTTAATAACCGTATGATGCTCTTAACGATTAAAAAGCTTAGAGGAACAGAAAAGCAAGCGGTATCAATGGTTAAAGAAATGATCAGTGATTTTATGGCTGAACAAACCTTTGCAGATGATTTGCCATTTTAGAAAGAGCCGATTTTTTATAAGAAATTAAAAGTAGTAATTGTGCAGCGCATCAAACTGCCGTAAGAGAGTCATCCATAAATAATTTAACGGTGTATTTTAATGCGTCTTACATATAAAAAAATAATTTTACTTTACTGTTATTATTAAGAATTTTGGATTACTAAATTTTATAATTAAACAAAATAAACGATTAACACTATGAAACAAATCTTTATGTCCATCACGTTGCTTTTTGTATTTGTACTTTCGTGCCTGGCGGCCGACCTCACAGGAACCTGGAAAGGATCGGTGCCTTACCAGGGAGAACAATTGGAGATAACCTTTAAACTTAAAGCAGACGGCGAAAAATTAACCGGTTCTATTACATCCTCTTACGGTGAGATACCATTAACCGATGGTAAAATTACCGGCAGCGACTTCTCTTATAAGATTGATATCGGTACGGGTCCGCAGGAAAGTACCGGCAAATATTATGCTGATTCTATTGTTGTTACATCTCATTATAGTGGCACCGAAGAAATACATTCTTTTAAAAGGGTGGCAGAATAGCATTTATTATAATGTAATGATATTATTTTGCCGGTTACGTTAGCAAGCTGTTTTATACGATGCATGATTTACTGAGCGAAAAGCCGTCTGTTGCTATCAGGACAACGCAGTTAGGGATTGCAATAAGCTTTATCCTGATCTTTGTTAAAGGGATAGCGGGTTATGTTGGACATTCTTATGCGCTGGTAGCAGATGCTACCGAGTCAGGAGCAGACATTTTAAGTTCTGCATTATTATGGTTCGCCTTGCGTCTAGCGCTGAAAGAACCTGATAAGGAACATCCTTATGGTCATGGAAAAGCGGAGCCTTTAGCTGCCATTGCCGTAGGAATGTTTTTAATTGCTGCTGCGGCATGGATAGGCTATCATTCTATAACCTTTATAGATACGCCGCATGAACTACCAAAAAGTTTTACACTCTGGATACTGATACTTGTAATAGTTATAAAAGAAAGCATGTTTCGCTATGTATTGAATGTCGGAAAGAAAATAAACAGCCACGCAGTTAAAGCAGACGCTTATCACCATAGGAGTGATGCTATTACTTCTATTGCAGCATTTGTTGGTATATCAGTAGCGCTCATCGGAGGTAAAGGTTATGAGGGAGCTGATGATTGGGCGGCACTGGTTGCCTCAGGTCTTATTCTTTACAATGCAATTGGAATTATCAGACCGGCATTATCGGAGATTATGGATGCTGCTCCCTCAACAGAATTGGTTGACGAGGTAAGAACGATCGCAGAAAATGTGCCGCAGGTTAAGTTTACGGAGAAGTGTTATATAAGAAAGATGGGATTTGATTATTATGTTGATATACATATCGGCGTAGACGGCAACCTTACTGTTACCGAAGGTCATAGCATCGCTCATTCAGTTAAAGACGCACTGTTGAAAAGCAAATTAAGAGTAACAGACGTTCTAGTACATGTAGAACCGTACGGAGGAAATAAATAAGCAGTTAAAATCAGGGTCAACTTATGAGGTTTCCGAAACCTCCCAGGTTTTTCATACAAGTACTATCCTCATTCAAAACCTGTAAGGTTTTATAAAACCAGTGAAGCGGACGAGTTTTGTAAGGCTGACCCTGATCTTAACTGAAAGTTGCTAGCTGCAATTAGTCCATATTTCATAGTCAACACAATCATCAATAATTATTTAAGCGCATTCTTAAGTTGCGAAGCCGCCAATGCCTGCGCCTGCTTTGCCTCAGGAAGTACAGAAGCCATTCCAAAAAATTCGTGAGTAACACCTACATATAGTTTATAAGTAGTAGTTACTCCTGCAGCCTGCAATTTATCAGCAAGCATTTTTCCTTCGCTTTGTAACGGATCAATTTCAGCGCCTATAATTGTTACAGGTGGTAAGCCAGCCAGTTTAGCATTTACCAATGATATCCATGGCAATGCTGATTCAGCAGGGTTGTTAAGGTAGTGGCCGAGGAACCATACCAGGGCAGGTGTGTTAAGTGGTTTTGCGTTCGCATACTGTATCTTGGATGGAGTGTTAAGATCATTGCTTGCAACGGGATATACAGATACGATGTGTAATGGTCTCCTCAGGCTACTATCTCTTGCCATCATACCTACAGAGACTGCTAAATTACCACCAGCACTTTCTCCGGCGACAGCCATGTGTATAGAATCTCCTTTAAATGTACTTGCATTTTTTATGGCCCACTTGTAAGCCATATAAGAATCGTTATGCGCTACAGGAAATTTAAATTCAGGACCCTTGCGGTACTCTACAGAAACTACGATAGCATCAGTCTGCTCAGCCAATGCCTGGGCTGAAGGACCGTAAGTGTCGATGGTTGCTATTACCCATCCGCCGCCATGATAGTAAACAATTACGGGATAGGAAGCCTTCCCTGTTTTAGGCGTATAGATACGCAGGTGAATTTGTCCGCCTGTGACAGGAATATCTTTACCTGCCGTATCAACATTCATAGCTGGCGCGGGGATATTATAGTTTTTCATAACGCGCATTGCCGCGTCTCCGGCTCCCGGTTGCATACGTGCCTGCGCGGGTGTAAGCGATATCAGTGGAAGGGGTGCTATTGTATCTAATGTTTCAATAACAGCCTGCATTTGTGGAGTTAAAGTTGGCCCCCACGATGGCTTCGGGCCTTTAGGCATTATAGCGTCAACGTCACTATTTATGGTTGTTTTATGACAGGCTACTGTCATCGATAATAAGGCGATGGTAGCAATTCCAATTGTTTTCGTACATAAGATTCTCTAAATGTCTATAACAGACAACTTTTTAATTTGCTTCGTAATGTGTTAATGTAAATTAAAGATTTGTTGCAAAAATTGCATTCTCAAATCAGGATATATATAGCGGTATCATTAATAACTAAATAATTATGCCAGCAGCATAGCTAACTGTAGTTATACGGAGAAATTTAACATCGGAAAAGAAGAGTAGGGCTTTTTTTATCCACATAATTAATAGCCTCAATAGTTTTTGTAGATAGAATTCTACAATAATAGAAAGATAACAGTACATTATAAATACCGTTTAGCAGGATACAATTATATCTGCAAGCATTCTACAGTCCGGTTACCCTGGTACTATTTTTTAGCAGTAAACAATGTCCATGGGTAAGCCTTCATGTTGGTGAGGTACTTACTCATCCATGAGTATTCAGGGTGAGCAGTATAAAATGGAGCACCGATAAAGTCTTCTCCGCAGGGATGGCCCATGTGCGCCCAAAACTTCATGTCTTTTGCAAGTGCTGCCGTGGTAACTTTTCCCTGTACGGCACCCATTGGATAGTAAGGGCCGAGATCCCATTCGGCGCAGCCCTTAACATCTTCATCAATATGCCCGCATACAACACAACGGTTGTTAAGCGTTTTATTTTCAAGCACATCAAGGTGATCAGCTTCAAGCGTTTTACCTGACTGATCATCCAATTTTCCTCTAAGGTCTGTAACCAGTTGCTCCATTCTCTTTTTCCTGGCGTTGGGACTGGTAGTGATATCATCAATTTTAAACGTTGTTTCCTGTTGAATAAGCTTCTCATCACTTGGAAAATTAGAACCAATCATAGCGGTGTCTTTACTCCTCCATACTGTAAAATTTTTGAGTCCTAACTCCAGTTTTGCAACTTCATTGGTTTTGGTATCGCCAATAAGCCAGTCATTGGCATAGCCACCATTGTTACCGGTTGTAAAGATTTTTATCGCATCATCAATACTATTACTGTATTGCGCCACTTTGCGCGCACGGTTAAATTCCGGGATAGCAGCGGTATCGAATCCTTTAAATTGGGTGATGGTAGTCTCGGTAATTAAAATTCCGTTGGCAGTTATTAAAAAATCATCCCCGCTGTGAATAAAGCCAGGCATACAGTCCATCAATATATGATTGCCTTTTTCCGGCACGATATCAGCAATTACATTCCAGTGCTGACCTGTTAAATAGTTTGTCCAGTTATTATGACCAATTACAATTTTACCATCTTTGGTATAACTGCCTGTAGCGATGAATGCACTGCAATTACCCGGCGCTTTATTGTCACCGCTACCGGCTTTTTCTTTATCCATTAACTGAGGCACATAATAATAAGCCAGTTCTTCCATAGCATTATAAGCGGTTATATCCAGGTTGTCATATTTAAAATGTTTTGCCTGTAAACCTTCAACGATACCATTTATTTCCTCTTTGTATTCATCATCCAGCTTATTCCAAAGAAAATTTTTCGCGCAGTTTCTATAAAAATTCCAGTCTTTTTTTGTTTCATGTTCCAGGTAAAAACTTACTGCACGGATGGTAGTGTCAATTTCATTCGACAAAAGATATCCATGCTGGAATCCGATATCGGAAGGAGTGCCTTCCAGGTGAACATACACCCAGCCGTTTTTATTTTCCTTTGATGCTCTGGCTAACCGGTTGTTATCCACTTTTTTTTCTTTGCATGATGATATAAGAAAGATGATAATAAGAAGGTAAACGCACCTCATAAATATTGATTTGAAAAAGGAAGTTAATTATAATTTCTATAAATATATTTTTATAAGACTACCCGATATTATAATTTTAGTCAGGTATATCTTTGTGCGTTACCGTATTACAATTCAACGATTGTGCAATCCTGATCCGGTGGGCAGTTAGGCTTAATACATATATTTGCCGTATTAAAAGGAAAGATATTTATTTCAATACTATTTATTGCGCGATAGAAACCGGCAGGTTAATTTGTTCCTTCAATAGCTGACAGCATTTTTTAAACAGTTAAAATACTCATGAAAAAAATTTTAATCTTTGCGATTGGGATATGTTGTTTGAATGATGTGATTGCACAGGCACCTGCCATCATACAGAAAGATCCTGAAATAGAACAGATGCTCAGAGAGATATCTCCTGATTCATTACAGTCTTATATCAAGACAATGGTTGCCTTTGGAACACGCAATACACTGAGTACACAGAAAGATTCCAAGCGGGGAATAGGCGCGGCAAGAACATGGGTGCTGAGCAAGTTCAACCAGTTTGCAAAGCAATCCGGCGGAAGGCTGACCGCGCTGATCGATAGCACCACGTTGCAACCCGATGGCAGGCGTGTTGACAGTGTACTCAATCTCGCTAACGTAGTAGCTACTTTAAAAGGTACCGATCCAAAAGATAACCGAATATTTTTAGTCAGCGGTCACCTTGATAATATGCGCTCCAATGTAATGGACAGGACAGGTGATGCACCGGGTGCTAATGATGATGGCAGCGGCTCGGCGGCTGTCATGGAATGTGCCCGCATTATGAGTAAACATTCATTCCCGGCAACCATTATTTTTATTACGGTAAGCGGTGAAGAGCAGGGCCTGCTGGGCGCCGGTTATATGGCAACCAAGTCAAGGAAGATGGGGCTGAATATCGAAGCTGATCTGAACAATGATATCATGGGAAGCAATAACAGCAGCGAAACAAATATCATCAACAACACGCAGGTCAGGGTTTTTAGCGAGGGATTGCCTTATTATGAATTAGAAAAAAACGCCGCTAATATCAGGCAACTTGGTTTGGAAAATGATGGCAAAGCCCGTCAACTGGCACGGTACGTTAAAGAAGTGGGTGAGCGATATGTAGACAACCTTGAGATTGTCCTGATTTATCGCAACGACCGTTTCCTGCGTGGCGGTGATCATACACCGTACGTTGAAAACGGTTATGCAGCAGTGCGTATAACCGAGATGAATGAAAACTATTACCGGCAGCATCAGAATGTCAGAACAGAGAATGGCATTAATTATGGCGACCTTCCCGAACACATCGATCTGGAGTACCTGAGAAAAAATACCGGTATGAACCTGGTGAATTTATCTAATCTGGCCAAGGCACCTGCTATGCCTGAAAATGTTACCATCGACGTAAGGGCACTTAGCAATTACACTTCTCTATCCTGGAAAGCGCCACTAACGGGAACGGTTAAAGGATATTTTGTTATGATGAGAGAAACAACCAGCCCCGTATGGCAAAAAAAGATTTTTACGGCGGATACTACTATCAGGCTTCCATATTCGAAGGATAATTATTTCTTTGCAGTACAGTCGGTAAATAGTACCGGCAACGAAAGCCTGCCTGTTATCCCGAAAGTGCCTGTCCGTCAGCCGCAGGTGACAACGCAGCCTGCACAGGCGCCGGCGAAGAAGTAATTGTTAACATCTTCACCGGTTTTTTAAATCAGCGTTAAATTAAGTAGGTAGCAGTCAGCAACACTTCAATATCAGTTACCGTAACACCAACAGCAATGCTGATAAATGTCTTAAAATACCCGTTATATTGACGCATTTACACATTATGAAATGCAATTGAGGATATTACTTTTGTCAGGATCTCTTTTAATCAAATTTAAAAAATAAAACTATGCAAAAGATTACTCCTTTTCTTTGGTTTGATAACAATGCCGAAGAGGCGATGAACTATTACACCTCTATATTTAAAGATTCTAAAATAGTTAGTGTCAGTCGCCATAGCAAGGGCGGACAAGCTCCGGAAGGAATGTTGTTTACAGGAACTTTCGAGATTGAGGGCCAGCAGTTTTATGTATTGAACGGCGGTCCGATGTTTAAATTTACGGAAGCCATCTCCCTTTTTGTCAGTTGCGAAAAGCAGGATGAAATAGATGAATTGTGGACGAAGCTTTCCGCCGGCGGAACTGAAAGCCGTTGCGGCTGGCTGAAAGATAAGTTTGGATTATCCTGGCAGATAGTGCCTAAAGTGTTAGGACAATTAATTGGCGGTGCCGATAAAGAAAAATCACAAAGAGCAATGCAGGCGATGATGCAGATGGGTAAGCTGGATATTGCTGCTTTGCAGAAAGCTTACGATGGAGTATAGACTTAAGCCCGACAACTTCTTTTGGCGTAAATTCATATCCTCAATAAACACGTATATTGCTAAGACCAATAGATAATTTTTTCCTGCAACAGGAGGAACCTGCAAAATGTTGTTTGCAATTTTTAAGGGGCTATATTCTTAAACAGGATATGCATATCACCGAGGCCTGGAAATACCGGATGCCTTTTTATTATTATAATAAAAAGATGTTTTGTTACCTGTGGTACCACAAGAAATTCCTTCAGCCTTATCTTGGTATCGTGGCAGGAAACCTGGTAAATCATCCCAACCTTATCAGTGAAAAGAGATCGAGGATGAAGATACTATTGATCGATCCTGAAAAAGATATTCAATTGAAAAAGATTGATTTAATTATGAAACAAGTGTTAGCACTTTACAGGTAAACTGAAAGGTACAATGTCAGTATATTTAAATAGATCGGTTTGGTAACTTATTATAAGTGAATGAAATTAACTTTGTAACATGGTAGCATATCTTAACAACCAGTTCATTGAAGAAAACAAGGCTGTAATTGGCGTTAATGATATTGCTATACAAAGAGGCTATGGTATGTTTGATTATTTTCGTACAAGCGATTATCATCCGTTATTCATCGACGATTACCTTGATAGATTTTTCAACTCTGCCAGGTTATTGCGTTTGAAACCGCCTCATTCCAGAGAAAAAATTAAAACTATCATCGATGAAATGATCCGTCGTAACAATATCGCTGACGCTGGTTTCCGGCTGCTCCTTACCGGCGGCTATTCAACGGATAATTTTGAAATGGGAGAGCCGAATTTTATCATTCTTCAGCAGCCGGTATCATTGCCTTCAGCAGCGCAATTTCAAAAAGGGTACAGTATTGTATTACATGAATTCCAACGCGATGTCCCTTATGCTAAATCCATAAATTATCTTAGGAGCATTTATCTGCTGGATGAGATAAGAGAGAAGAAAGCTAATGATGTGCTTTATCATAAAGACAATTGTATTTTAGAATTACCGCGTGCCAATATTTTTATAATTAATAAGGATGGCGGTGTTGTTACGCCTTTGCTAAACGTACTACCGGGCATCACACGTAAAAGAGTGCTTGAAATTGCAGATAAGGTTTATAAGGTTGAAGAAAGAAATATTACTATTAATGAACTGAAGAAGGCCACTGAGGTATTTATAACAAGTACCACTAAGCGAATTTTACCGGTACTGAAAATTGATAACAAACCGGTAGGGGACGGCAAGCCCGGATTGATAACAACGGCGTTGCTTGATTTATATGTTGAAATGGAAAATAGTATTTTGAGAAAAGTTGCTTACCGGTACCAATTTATTTAAACACCTAGAACAACCGGTTGTTCTAGGTGTTTAAATAAGATTCTACAAAAGTTTACAGACCAATACTAAAAACATGCTTAATAAAGAATACGATGCGGTGGTGGTTGGATCAGGACCTAACGGATTCGCAGCAGCGATTACATTACAAAGCGCGGGACTCTCAGTATTATTACTGGAAGGTAAAAACACCATCGGTGGTGGACTTCGAACTGAAGAATTGACGTTACCCGGTTTTAAACACGATGTGTGTTCGGCTATCCATCCTCTGGCTGCCGGGTCACCATTTTTTCAGCAGCTCCCTTTACAACAACATGGACTGGAATATATCTTTCCCCAAGTAGCCGCCGCACATCCTTTTGAAGACGGCACAGCAGTGGCAGTGACGAAGTCGGTAGAACAAACAGCATCATCGTTAGGCAAAGACGAAAAAACTTACCTCAAAATTATCAGGCCTTTGGTAAGAGACTGGCCGTCACTCGCGCCGGATATATTGGCACCACTTCATTTTCCAGGCAATCCTGTCGCGCTTGCAAAATTCGGACTTAACGCCTTAACCTCCGCAACACATCTCTCAAAACGTTTTATAACAAAAGAAGCAAAAGGTTTGTTAGGCGGAATGGCTGCTCATTCAATACAGCCGCTTACTAATTTCGCAACCTCGGCAATAGCGCTTGTGTTAACGACTACCGGACATTCGAAAGGTTGGCCGGTACCGAAAGGCGGCTCGGTATCAATCTGTAATGCACTGGCTTCCTATTTCATATCGATAGGCGGTAATATACAAACGAATTTTTATGTTGATAATCTGGCGCAACTTCCGAAATCGAAAGCGGTACTTTTTGATGTAACCCCTGGTCAGCTTTTGAAAATAACCGGTGATAAATTTTCTTCACTGTACAAATGGCAATTGAACAGGTATCGTTATGGAATGGGTGTATTTAAAATCGACTGGGCGCTTAACGAACCAATTCCTTTTACCGCGTTATCATGCAGACAGGCAGGCACTATTCACCTGGGAAATACTTTCGAAGAAATCGCCGCCAGTGAACAACATACTTCATCAGGAAAAATTGCCGCCAAACCTTTTGTATTGCTGGCACAGCAAAGTTTATTTGATGCCTCAAGAGCTCCGGCAGGCAAACATACGGCATGGGCATACTGCCATGTGCCTAACGGATCGCAGGTTGATATGACTGCCGCTATTGAAAAACAGGTGGAACGTTTTGCACCGGGTTTCCGGGATACTATCCTTGCAAAAAATACGATGAACACCTCGCAACTGGAGCAGTATAATCCGAACCTGGTTGGCGGTGATATTAATGGCGGCGTTTTAGACATAACACAATTGTTCACAAGACCGGTTGTAACATTTTCTCCGTACAATACTTCTGTAAAAGGAATTTATATTTGTTCTTCCTCTACGCCGCCCGGTGGTGGTGTACATGGCATGTGCGGCTATCACGCCGCGAAGAAAGCGCTGAAAGATGTCTTTGGTCTTAAAGAAAAAATCGGGTTATCTCAGGGATAGAATGTTTATATAAAAAATGCACCAACAGGAATAACATACTTTTTTGCTTGTGACAAGTTTAACGCGACTAGCTATCATCAGTAGCCGATAACACTATACTCTTCCTTCTGACAACCGACAGCTCTTATATAACTGAAAATTTATTTCTTAATATAATTTCCTGAGTCATTTTAAAACAAAACACAACACCCGCGCTATTCTATGGCTCACAGAATCTGATAGCTGATGGCTGATAGCTGATATAAAACCTTCCATTTCAAGTAGTCATACCTCCCGCATTGATACGCCGGTATAAAATTTTGTAAAAAGATGCTGGCAACCTATCACACTGTATATTTGTTAAACTTTGTTGAATAAAATTACTAAAGTTTAAAAATCGATAGATGGCAGCCTTAGCCGGGACAGAAGATAAAATAAATTATTTGAAGATTGGTGACAGGATAAGGATCATGCGGTCTAATCAGAAACGCACATTGCAGGAGATAGCAGTCGCCAGCGCTTTGTCAAGGAGCATGATATCAAAAATTGAAAATAATAAGGCGGTGCCATCGGTTGCCGCCCTGATAAAAGTCGCACAGGCCCTCGGTACTAATATCTCCAGTTTACTGGAACATGATGCCTTCTTAAACGCGATACTGACTACCAGGAAAAAGGCAGAAGAAAATCTTACTTCCACTGACAAAGGGTATTATATCTATCCCTACGCATCTGAATACCACGAAAAAAAAATGCAGCCTTTTTTATTTGTCGCCAGGAAGGGCGAAGTGAAGCGTCACGAGGTTTCGCATGAAGGCGAAGAATTTATCTACATAATCAATGGCCAGATGAAAATGCAGGTAGGAGAGGTTGAATACCTTTTAAAAGCCGGTGACAGCCTTTATTTCAGTTCCATGCAAAAGCATGGCATCATGCCCGTCTCCGTTGAAGTCACTTACCTTGATATTTTCGTGTGACAATGATCTTCTGATAACATGTTTGCAAAACGCAAAAAATAATTCCCGTGATTAAAAAAATCTTTTATATTTGATTCAACATTGTTGAATTTAAGTAGATTTTGTTTTTATCTGCTATCTTCTGCTTACGGCGTCCGGGTTTAAATTATTATACAATCTGCATACGATGGTATAAATAATTGTTGTCTGACTTATCCGTATTATTAAAAGGAAATAGCTATAGTCCGTCCCTAAGCATCATTTAAAATTTAAAATCACAGGTACAGCATAAATAAGATAATACGCTTTCAATTTATACAAGACTTAAAACTACATTGCCATGAACCTCCGATTGCTTGGATGGAAGATCAACTCTTCTGTTAGTAGGCGAAGCTATAGCCAACCCCAAATGGTAAAATTTTTCCTGGTATGTTTTCCTCTGTTATTTTCCTCAATCGCATTCACTCAGCAAATTAAAATATCCGGCAGGGTAACTAAAAGCGATACCGCACTCGCAGGAGTAACGGTTAAGGTTAAAAATAATACTGCTGCCACAAAAACGGATGATTCAGGTAACTTCTCCATCAGCGCAGACACAGACGCGACGCTGGTATTTACTTACGTGGGATTTACTTCTCAGGAGATAAAGATAGCCAACAGAACCCGTATTGATATTGGCTTACAGGAAGAAAGCCAGCAATTAAATGATGTAGTGGTGGTTGGTTACGGCACACAAAGAAAAGGCAGTATTACCGGTGCTGTAAGTTCCATAAAAGCAGCTGATTTAATGCGTACTCCCTCTTCTACAACCTCAGGTGCACTGGTAGGAAAAATACAGGGCATCACAGCTCGTCAGCAAACAGGAAGGCCCGGAGCAGGCACTACTATACAGATACGTAATCTGGGCGCGCCGCTATTTGTAATAGATGGCGTACCGCAAAGTGAAGGCCAGTTTAATAATATTGGAATGGAGGATATAGAAAACATTTCGGTTTTAAAAGATGCCTCGGCATCGCTGTACGGATTTCGCGCGTCTAACGGTGTGGTGCTAGTGACGACTAAAAAAGGGAAATCATCATTAAAAAATTCAGTTAATGTCAGTAGTTATTATCAGTTGCAAAATCTTACCCGTTATATTTCAGCATCCGGCGCCGCCGACTATGTGCGCGCGCTTGCCGAAGCGGAACAAAACGCGGGTTTATCACCAACTACAACACCGGATATTTTAGAAAAATGGCGCCAGGGTACTGAAAAAGGCTACCAGGGTACAAATTACCGTGATTATATTTTAAAGAAAAATGCACCTCAGAAATATTTAAACATCAGTTCAAGCGGTGGCAACGATAAAATGAATTATTATTTATCACTGGGCGGTTTAACCCAGGATGCAGTACTAAAGCAATACAATTTTAAAAGGTATAATTTTCAATCCAATATTGAAGGCACTATTATTAAAGGCGTTAAATTAGGGGCACAGCTGAGCGGCAGGGTAGAGTCGCGCCATGAACCCGCTTCTACTACCAATGGCAATACTTATGATAATCCTTTTCTTGCCATCTTAACAATGTGGCCCACAGAAAGACTTTTTGCAAATGAGAATCCTGACTACATCAATGCTGATGTAAACAATCCTTCCCGGAACCCACTTATTTATAATGAAAATGTAATCGGTAAACAGGATAATGTATGGAACAACTTCGCCAGTATCTTTTATGCGACATTCGACCTTCCGTTTGGCATCTCCGCGAAAGCTACCTATTCTTATAATTACAAACAAAACAAGAATGAGCTTCAGCGAAATTCTTTCAACACTTTTTCCTACAAACCTGCAACGGATACCTATGTCGGTGTTCCGTTCAACCTTGCATTACGTAACAAAGCAAGAGAAGAAATACAGGAAAACTTTGCACAGTTTCAACTTAATTATGGCAAGACCCTTGGCGAGCACAACCTATCTGCACTGGCAGCTTATGAGTATGCAAGCGCTACCGACCAAACCCTGAGCATCAGCGCTATTCCCCCGACCAATTATACTCCGCTTATCAATCTCCTGAACATCAACGGTTTTACCGACAACTATGCGATAACAAAGCGTGTGTCCCTGGTCGGCAGACTTAATTACGATTACAAACAAAAATACCTGTTGGAATTATTGGGCAGGTATGACGGCTCGCACTTATATGCCCCGGGAAAAAGATGGGGACTGTTTCCCGGCATTTCCGCGGGCTGGAGGATTAATGAAGAAAACTTTTTTAACGACAGGTTCCGCAAAATTGTTTCCAATTTAAAGTTACGAGCATCCTGGGGTAAGACGGGACAGGAACGCGGCGTTAATGCGTTTGATTACCTGCCGGGAGGAAATTTCGGGAGCGGTAATTATGTATTTGATGGCGGACTTGCTACGGGTATCGGTGTACGTGGATTACCTGTGACCAGTATTACGTGGGTCACCAGCACCATAAAAAATATTGGACTGGACATTGGTTTATTCAATGGCAAACTAACCGCAGAATTTGATGTGTTTGCAAGAGATCTTTCCGGTGTACCTGCACCGCGGTATGATGTACTGGTGCCTAGTGAAGTAGGCTACACATTGCCGGCTGAAAATTTGAATTCAGAAAGAACGGAAGGAGTGGAAGGTATCATCACCTATGCTTCTAAAACAGGAAAGATCGGTTATTCCATCAGTGTAAACGGCACCCTGGGACGTCGGAAAATAGTTGATGTGTACAAGCCCCGCTTCGGTAATTCATGGGACGAATACCGAACCCAGACAGATCACCGCTGGGCCGATATCCATTGGGGTTACCAGGTTGTAGGACAGTTTCAATCAATGGAGCAAATCAAAGACTACAAGATTAACAATGATGGCCAGGGTAACAGGACACTTTTACCCGGAGACCTTATGTTTAAAGATGTAAACGGTGATGGCGTTATCACCAACCTTGATGAAAGACCAATAGGTTACTCCGTAGGTGATGGAAGTACCTTCGGCGGTCCAACCCCTTACATGAGTTTTGGCATGAGCGGTGGCATCAGCTATAAAGGCTTTAACCTCAATACTGACTGGGCAGGCGCTACCATGCAATCTTATTACCGCATCTTCGAATTAGCCATCCCTTTCCAGGCAGTGCACAATGCCCCCGAATATATTTTTAACGACCGGTGGCACCGTGCTGACTTATTTGATCCTGCCAGTGCATGGATCCCGGGAAAATATCCGGCAATAAGAAGAACCGGTTCCGGCTCTCATGTAGACTATGTAAACCACAGCGATTTCTGGATCACCAACATAAATTATTTCCGCCTGAAAAACCTGGAACTGGGTTATACGTTGCCAAAGAATATTACCAGTAAACTGCACCTTTCTCTTCTTAGGGTGTACGTTACCGGTACCAACATGTTCTCATTCGATAATATGAAAGCTATACAGATAGATCCTGAAATATCTCAGAATAACGGCCTTGTATACCCCGCGTTGAAACTTTACACATTTGGAATTAATTTAACGCTTTAAAGAAATAAGATGAAAAATATCATAAAAGTTTTTTCGGGGATAATAATTATAACGGGCACTTTTTCCTGTAAGAAAGAACTGCTGGACACTACCTCTCAAACAATATTTACAGATGAGCAGATATGGAAAGATCCAAAGCTCATCTCAGGTGTACTGGCAAACCTTTATGACCGTTTGCCAAGATATGCTTCACTGGCAACAGGGCCGGAAAACTTTACCATTTTTGATGAAGGCATGTGGTCGGGGTTGAGTAACAACGATGTGGAGATAAGGAATAACCTTATCAATTATGCCTACGATCGCTGGAGTTTGTGGGACTACAGGTTTGTAAGAGATGTAAATGTATCGATAGATAATATTACCTCCTCCAATTCCGTCGCACTAACCCCGATGCTTAAAAAACAGTTTATCGCTGAACTGCGTTTTCTGAGGGCGATGGATTATTTTGAAATGGTGAAAAGGATGGGCGGTGTCCCCATCATTACCAAACAGCTTGTTTATGATTTCAAGGGTGACCCCGCTTACCTTCAGCAGCCACGCAATAAAGAAGAGGAAGTGTATGATTTTATCGCAGGGGAGATAGATGCTGTTAAAGATGACCTTGGTAATACAGGAAGCAAAAGGCAGGCTAATAAATTTACAGCGCTCGCCTTAAAAAGTCGCGCGATGCTTTATGCCGGCTCACTGGCACGGTACAACAATGCCGCCGGATTTACAAAAAGCGCAACGCCGGGTGGCGAAGTTGGTATTGCTGAAACAAAGGCCCGGGGATACTATCAGAAATCACTCGATGCTTCAAAAGAAATTATCAGCAGCGGCGCTTTTTCGCTTTACAAAACCAATCCCAACGCAGGGGAGAATTTTTATGATGCCCTGATAAATAAAAACAACAACAGTGAAGTAATTCTTGCAACCGATTATCTGAAGTCGCAAGGCAGGAGACATGCTTTTACGTTTAATAATATCGCCCGTTCCCTTTTTGAAGATGGTGGCCAGGGATCGTCTTCCACTTCACCTTCTCTAAATCTTGTAGAAAGTTTTGAATACCTGGATGGCGCAGCAGGAACTTTGAAAGGAACGGGTACCGGATCAAACACCGCTGCGGGGCAGGCCAACTGGATATTTTATACTAATCTGCAGGATATCTTCGCTTACAAGGATCCACGCCTTTATGGAACCATTATGTATCCGGGTGTATCGTTTGGTGGTAAACCACTAAAGGTGCAGGCAGGAGTATATACGTGGAATGCCGCAACAAATAAATACGACAGAACCGAAGGCGCTCTAAACAGCAATCACGCCGACGGAAAAATACTTACCGGACTTGACGGGCCGAGTCGCACCACAACATTCGTTAGCAATACAGGCTTTTACTTACGTAAATATATCGATGGTACGGCAGGCGCCAGTACATCGGCGCTGCAAAGCGATACCTGGTGGGTAGTATTCCGTTTAGGTGAAGTATACCTTAACGCGGGGGAAGCCGCTTTCGAACTAGGTTTAAACGATGAGGCACTTACTTATATCAATTCCATCAGGCAAAGAGCGGGTTTTGCCGCAAACAGCCTCTCCTCACTGACGATGCAGCGGATACAGAACGAACGCAAAGTAGAGCTTGCTTTTGAAGACCATCGTCTGTGGGATCTGATAAGATGGCGAATTGCCGACAAACTGTGGGATGGCACCACCGGCAATCCTGACGCCAATGTATATGCGCTGTACCCTTATCGTATCATCCGTCCCGGAAACCCGAACGACGGTAAATACGTTTTCGATAAGATCTTTGCGCCGAGATTTAAGGCACCAAGATTTTTCAGGCCTGGAAATTATTACTCAGCCATACCGCAAAGTGTTATTGATAACAATCCTAAGATTGTAAGAAATCCGTTTCATTGAGGTAGCAGTTGTGAGGTATGAGGTTACGAGGTATGGGGGGATTAAAACAAAAACTGTATAATTGAAATTACTATTCTATATAACAGCTGATAAAAATTTGATATTTAATAAAATGAAAAATAGAAAATACTTTTCCCTCATACCTGCATTATTGATTTTTATTTTTGCGGCGTGTGAAAAAGATAACCGTACCCCACCCGAATCTGTTTTAACAGGACGCGTTGTTTATAACAAAGAACCCATCGGTGTTCGCTCAGGTGGTGTGAGCTTTGAGATCTGGCAGCACGGGTATCAGCTTTTTAATAAGATCGCTTTAAACATAGCACAGGATGGCACTTTCAGCGCTTCCCTTTTCGATGGTGACTACAAGCTTGTCAGGGCCAAAGGCGCAGGCCCATGGCTTGATAACACCGACTCCGTTGATGTGCATGTAAATGGCGCAACGTCGGTAGACATTCCAGTTGAACCGTTTTTTATTGTCAGGAACGAACTTTCTGTAAAGAGCGGTACCAATATCAATACAACATTTACCGTTCAAAATGTGAACACTTCTAAAACACTTGAGTCAGTAAGACTATTCATAGGTCCTAATTATATCCTGGATCAAAACAATAATGCGGCGAATGCACAAAAGGCTGCGCCGATAGATATTTCTGTCCCGGTAACTTTATCGGTTGCCATCCCCGCGTCTCTGGCGGCGGAGAATTATATCTATGCAAGGATCGGAGTAAAAACAACAGGCATTAACGAGCTGATATATTCCGCCTCTCAGAAGGTTCAACTTAAATAGTGAAAATCGTAAATTATTATTATGCACATTATCCGACTTGTCTATTTATCATTTTTAATAACGGGTAGCTGCGTTCAGGCGCAACAAATAACAGTGGAAGGGCAACCTGCCCAACTGGATATCCGGGTTGCGGGTGAACATAGCATTCGTGTTACCATGAAACCGGTAAGCTTCAAAGAAGATTTTCTTTTTAGTCCGGCACTCGCCGATCTCAAATACCCATCGCCTGTAATAAGCATCCGGAGCATTGATAGAACAATAAAAAAACCGGTCGGTGACTTCCTGCTGACACTGAGCTCAAAACCACTGACCATAACCGTTACCAACAAAAAAGGTCAGCCTGTTCAGCTGATAACATTTGATGAAGATGGAAAGATGTCTTTTAAATTAAACAACCAGCCAATACTTGGCATGGGGGAGGGGGGGCCAAAGCCGGGAGGGGATGTTAACTGGCGTGAACTGCCCGTTGAATATGACCGCCGTGGCCGTTATCATAAGATGGAACCCAGGTGGCAGGCGGATGCTTACGGATCGCGTAACCCTGTTGCTATGTTAATTGAACCCGGTGCATGGGCGATATTTGTAGTGGCTCCATGGGTGCAGGTAGACCTTCGGCAAAAAGAAAATGGATTTTTAATACCCTGGAAACCAACCGGTAAAGAGACAGTCCCGCAAACAGCTAAGAACCAGGGATTAACCCAGGGCAAGGGTCTTCCACCGATAGATAAGATCGTTCCCGGGTTGTTTGATTTCTTTCTCTTCGATACACATGATCCTGCACGGTTCATGAAAGATTTTTCTGTAATAACCGGGCCGGCTGCCCTGCCACCCAAATGGGCGCTGGGTTATATGCAGTCTCACCGTACACTGCAGGATGATCAGCAGATGATGGGGATTATTGACAGCTTCCGGGCAAAAAAAATCCCGCTGGATGCGGTTATCTATCTTGGCACAGGCTTCACACCCAGGGGCTGGAATAAACCGCAGCCATCTTTTGAATTCAATCCACAGGTCTTCAAGCGCGATCCCAAAGATTTCATTTCGGCTGTACATGCCCGTAATGCGAAAGTAATTTTACACATGGTGCCGTGGGACAGGGATAAACTGCCGGGTCTTCACGGCACTATCCCGGTGCGCCAGGGCGAAATATCAGACGCTTCACACATAAGTAATTATTGGAATGAGCATCTCAACCTGGTAAATGCAGGGATAGATGCCTTCTGGCCCGACGAAGGAGATTGGTTTAATCTTTTTGAACGCATCAAGCGCCACCAGTTATACTACCAGGGTCATCTTTCAGTTCATCCCGACAAGCGTCCGTGGAGCCTGCAGCGAAATGGCTATCCCGGAATCGCTCAATGGGGCGGATGGGTATGGTCGGGTGATACGGAATCATCATGGAAGACCCTGGAAGCACAGATAGCTGTGGGCTTAAACTATTCTATGAGCATCGGACCCTTCTGGGGTTCAGATATTGGTGGCTTCACCCCATCGCCGGATAAGACCGCTGAATTATACGCACGCTGGTTTCAGTTTGGTTCCTTCAACGCATCTTTCAGGTCGCACGGCAGAACATGGATGACCAGCCTGCCATGGGGTTTCGGATTAAAGGACATGGGTCCTATTGAAATGAATAGCCAGAACAGCATCACCACAGATCCGACTGGAAAGCATAACATACTTCAATCGGAAATGAATAACGCCTCGCTGGAGCCTGTCACAAAAAAATATGATGAGCTGCACTACCAATTGATGCCTTATACCTACACGTTAGCCTGGGAAGCTCGCAATACAGGAATGCCTATGATGCGTGCCATGTGGCTGCACTATCCTGATGACGCACACTGCAAAAAACTGGGCGATCAGTATTTGTGGGGCCGCGATATGCTGATTGCCCCGGTATATAAAAAGGGAGCCACTACCCGTGATGTGTATCTGCCCGAAGGCGATTGGTATGACTGGTGGACAAACACCAGACAGCCTGGCGGACTAACGGTTAGCCGTACTGTAGACATGTCTGTGATGCCCATATATGTGAGGGCCGGTGCAATCATACCGCTCGACACCATTCGTCAATACACCGCCGAGCCGGTACGGTTTCCTACAACAATAAAAATATTTACTGGTGCCAACGGACAATTTACTTTATATGATGATGACGGGATCAGCCAGGACTATCTAAAAGGCAAAGGTTGCTGGACCGGTCTTTCATGGAACGAAAAGGAAAAAAAATTAACGATAACACCCAATCCGCCAAAGGGCGCTCAGAATGACAACAACACCCGGGTCTTTAATATTCAGTTGATACCTGGTAATGAAATAAAAACGGTATCGTATAATGGACAACCTGTAGCGGTAAAATTTTAATGTCAGCATATC
>Ga0123338_10001937_pt1 | contig 19607 bp, 19 predicted proteins | sample grotaG_FD_89793 | JGI IMG/M metagenome (GOLD analysis project Ga0123338, IMG submission 89793) | Glacier valley bacterial and archeal communities from Borup Fiord, Nunavut, Canada, to study Microbial Dark Matter (Phase II) -... | ecosystem: Environmental > Aquatic > Freshwater > Ice > Glacier ...
CGCGGTCAACCATTTCACCTTTTTTAACGATCGGTTTTTGATTGATGCAGGTACCTTGGTTAGAACGACGGAATTTCTGCAGTTCATACAATTTATCACCGGTATCTTCACTGATGATGATCTTGTTGGCATCGACATAACTGACGACACCGTTGCCGGTTGCGATCAGTGCACTGCCGGAGTCGGTCGCAACACGGTGTTCGATACCTGTTCCGACATACGGGCTGTTCGGGCGCAACAGAGGAATTGCCTGACGTTGCATGTTGGCACCCATAAGAGCACGCGATGCATCATCATTTTCCAAGAACGGAATACAAGCTGTCGCAACGGAAACGATCTGTTTCGGCGAAACGTCCGCCAATTCGACCTGATCGCGTTTGGACAGGATATTTTCACCCTGATAACGGACAACGACTTCATCATTTACCAAACGGCCGCCGATAACTTCATTGGCCTGCGCAATAATGTAATCGAGTTCATCATCCGAGGAGAGATAAATAACATCTTCTGTCACGATGCCGCCTTCTTTGACGATGCGGTAAGGTGTTTGGATAAATCCGTATTCATTGACACGTCCGTACGTCGTAAGGTTGGAGATCAACCCGATATTCGGACCTTCAGGTGTCTCGATCGGACAGATACGGCCGTAATGCGAGGAATGTACGTCACGAACTTCGTAACCGGCACGCTCACGTGTCAGACCGCCCGGCCCCAGGGCTGAGATACGGCGTTTGTTGGTCAATTCGGCCAACGGATTGGTTTGATCCATAAATTGAGATAACTGGGATGAGGAGAAGAATTCTTTGATCGCAGCCGTCAACGGACGGATGTTGGTCAAGTTCTTCGGTGTCAGACCGGAAGTCTCGGAAATCGACATTCTTTCTTTAACGACACGTTCCATACGGGACAGACCGATGCGGAACTGATTTTGGATCAGTTCGCCGACCGTACGGATACGGCGGTTGCCCAATTGATCGATATCATCGACGTCGCCGATTCCATCCATCATATTTAATAGGTAGGAGTACGAAGCGACCATATCGGAGATCGTGATGGTCTTCTTGGTCATCAACGGATCAACACCGATGATACGAATGATATGATCGGATTCACCTTTGCGAACCAGAACTTCCTGAACGGCAGAACCGATCAGCCAAGCTTCTAATACAGCATCATTGTTGACCATGTCGACAATGTGTTTTTCTTGCGCATTGCTTAAATGAGTCACACTTGTATCGGCGATGTAACGGTCAACAAGCAATTCTTGACCTTCACTTAATACATCGACTGAAGCTTCCGTCAATCTTCCTAAGACAAACAGACGTTGACCATAGTTCAATACACTGCGTACGTTATTCTTTGTCAAAGTGACGCGACGGGCTTGCAGACCTCCGTAAATGGAGACAAACTCGGCGGATACCGACAGTTCAGCGGCTTCTTTGGCGGTGATGACAGTTCCTTGGGCGAAGGTGCGGCCGTTGGCCTCAACATCGCTTTCCAAGATACGACCGATCAACGATTGAGCGAAAACAGTTGAAACTGACACTGCTTCAGGATGGCTGAATAAGAAATTGAATGGGAAAGCAGTCATATGCATACCGCGATTTAATGATTGTTTTAGTAAGTCTCTGTCTTTACGGTTAACGGTACTGCCGGCTTTGATCAAAACGGTTCCGTCAACATCGACTAAGTCATTGACCAAACGAGTGCCGTCTAAACGTGAATAAACACCTAATTTTTTGCCTAATTTGAAACGTCCCGATTTGGTCAGGTCATAACGGCGGTTGTCGAAAAACTTAGCGTTCATCAAGTTGATCGAACCGTCTAAGGTAGGAACTTCATCCGAACGTTGGTTCTCATAGATCTGAAGCAGTGCTTCATGTCCGGTTTTAACTTTATCGGCTGCCAGCGTGTTGACGATTTCTTCGTAATTTCCGAAGAAAGCCGTATAAAGTAACATATAAAGATTTAGGAATTCGCGTTGTTCGTTTTCGACTTCAACTTCATTGACCGGCAGATCCAAGGATTGCAGGAACGTTTTAAAGCTGGAAGTATCAAATGCGTCTTCACTCTTTTCGATATTCAAGGACATGCCGCATGCTTTAAACAAGATCGTTGACAAGATCTTGCGTTTACGGTCGATCGAAACGTTCAAAAGACGGCCCAAAGCTGCTTTCTTTGCGTCGGTCATATATTCTAACCAAGTACCACGACTTGGAATCAATTCACTCTCATAGGTCTCGCGGCCTGTCTTGTCTTCCGTACCGGTACTGTAATAAGCACCCGGAGAACGGACGATCTGCGAAACAATGACACGTTCGGCTCCATTGATAATGAAGGTCCCGGTTTCGGTCATAAGTGGGAATTCTCCCAAAAATACGTCTTCAAACTTGTTGTATACTTCGCCGGTGGCAGGATCGATGATCTCTAATTCCATCCGTGCTTTCAACGGTGCAGCGAAGTTCGCTTCACGAACCTTACACTCATTGACAGTATATTTCGGTGTTCCGAAATCGTATTCCTTAAACTTCAGTCGGATGTTGCCGCCATAGTTGGCAATCGGGTAAATCTCGTCAAAGACTTCCTTGATGCCCTCCACTTTGAACCATTCATACGAGTCTGTCTGGATCTCAACTAGATTCGGTAAGTCGAGAGATCCGCTGACTTTTGAATAGTCACGGCGCTTCGCTTTTTTACCGGCTTCCACAATTCGGTAAGTCAGATTTTTTTCCATGTACGCCATCCTTTCATGCGGGATAAAACACCTAAAAGGGCAATCTACCCCATTTTAAATTTTCTTATTATGCAATTTACTATACTATCAAACTACTGCCATTTTGTCAACTGTTTTCGTAGATTTAAGGACTTCGAACCCCTTTTTAATATAAAGTACGGAAACATTGCCGAAAATGCGTTCCAATTCTCGTTTTGCGCTCGCAGCACCCTGCTGACGACGTATAACCGTATAAAAAGCTCCGCCGGCTTGTAAGATATCGTGTGCTTCTTGAAACAAACGATAGACCGTTGCTTTCCCGGTACGTATCGGAGGATTACTGACAACAGTGTCAAAAGTGGTATCCAGTACCGCTGTTCCGTCACTTAAGAGGAAAACAGCTTCCAGATTCATCTTTTTAGCCGAAGCGTTCGCACAATCGAGTGCCCGCTGATTCACATCCGTACCGGTTACCCGTAACGACGGAATGCGTTGCTTAAGCACCAGAGAGATCAGACCGTAACCGCAGCCGATGTCCAACAGCTCGCCGTTGACATCTTCCTCAAGAATCTTCTCTGTCAGATATAATGATCCTTCGTCCGCTTCCGACTTGGAGAAAACTCCGGCATCAGTCACGAAAATATAATCATAACCCAAAAACCGGAAAGATATTTCCTTCCGGTCAGTAGGTAAATTGCGATTATCGGTAAAATAATGACTCACAAGATCGCCTCCCTTTATTTGGGCATGGATCGTTGTCTTACTTATTTTAATTCGACAACAGCGCCAGCATCAACTAATTTTTTCTTCATTTCTTCAGCTTCTTCTGGTTTTACTTTTTCTTTGATGGTGGTCGGGCACTTATCAACAATACCCTTAGCCTCAACTAAGCCCAAACCGGTGATTTCGCGTACTGCCTTAATAACGCCGACTTTTGAAGGTCCGACTTCTTTAAGAACAACATCATATTCAACCGGGCCGGCAGCAACTTCTTCAACAACAGCTGCAGCTGCAGCCATCGGAGCGGCCGCTGTAACACCGAATTCTACTTCAATTGCTTTGATTAATTCGTTTAGTTCTAGAATCGTCATTTCCTTCAAGGATGCAATGACTTCTGTAGCAGATAATTTTGCCATGATTTGTTTCCTCCTTATTGGTTTTCTTCCTGCTTCTCGGCGATTTGCTTAATTGCATAAGCTAAATCACGGATCGGCGACTGCAGGCATCCGAGCAACATTGCGATCATACCTTCACGGCCTGGCAAGTTGGCTAATACTTTGATCGTTTCGACGTCGACAACTATGCCTTCGACGATACCACCTTTTAATACAAGTTTGTCATTCTTCTTGGCGAATTTGGCAAGAATACGACTGGGCGAAACTGCATCGTTTCCGAATGCAATAGCGTTGGGTCCCGTCAAACTTTCTACCAGTTCCCCGCAACCGACATCTTCAGCTGCGCGTTGAGCCATTGAATTCTTATATACTTTGAATTCAACACCTTCTTCACGCAATCTGCGACGCAGTTCGGTAACTTTGGCAACGGAAAGTCCGCGATATTCGACAACGACACTGGACTGCGATGCTTTGAATTTCTCTGCAATTTCGCTGACCAATACCTTTTTAGAATCGAGTACCGATTGGTTCATCTGTTGTACACCTCCTTGGGTCTTGATACAATATACCGGCAAATAAATAAACTCACGCCAAAGACAGAGTGAGTTTGAAAGTTTATTGCTTTCTACCTCGGCAACGGATTAAGCCTGAACGGCGGTTGCTGTCTATGGTATATTGATAACATGTTTATTCTACCAAAGTATCAGAAAAAGTCAAGGCCTTTCGGACAATACCCGGCATTTGAGCTGAAATCTCACTCTGCTTTTCAATCGGATCTATCCATATTTCACTGTTGAGATAAACGTGTGACGATCGTGATGATACATATTCAGTGAAAGCACATTAGCTGCCGATAAGTTGAAGAGCAGTAAAAAGCACTCTTGCGAGTGCTTTTGTGATTGATTAAGCAACAACTGTCGAAGCAGGATCGATTTTGATTCCAGGACCCATGGTGGTCGTGAGGACTACATTCTTCATGTAGATTCCCTTTACGGCAACCGGACGGGCACGCAGGATGATATCGAAGATAGCTTTGAAGTTATCAAAGATCTGAGCATCTGTGAATGAAAGTTTACCGATCATGACATTGATGTTTCCTTCTTTGTCGACACGGTATTCAACTTTACCTTTTTTGATATCGTTGACAGCCTTCGCAACGTCCATTGTGACAGTACCGGTCTTAGGATTCGGCATCAGGCCTTTCGGACCTAAGATCTTACCTAATTTACCAAGTTCGCCCATCATGTCTGGGGTAGCTACGATAACATCGAAATCAAACCAACCGCCTTTGATCTTTTCAAGAATTTCTTTTCCTCCGGTAAAATCTGCACCGGCATCAATTGCTTCTTTTTCTTTCGGACCTTGTGTAACAACTAACACTTTTTGACTGCGTCCTGTTCCGTGAGGAAGTACCATCGCTCCGCGGATCTGTTGATCGGCATGACGCGGATCGACATTCAGACGGAATGAAACTTCAATGGAAGTATCGAATTTTACGAAATTTGTTTCTCTTGCCAATGCGATAGCATCGTTAAGAGGGTACAGCTTGGTGCGATCCACCAGTTTGGCTGCAGCAATATATTTTTTACCTTGTTTTGCCATTGTGATGTTCCCCTTACTTGTTGTAGCCGTCGATGACAATACCCATGTTACGGGCTGTACCCGCTACGATGGCCATTGCACCTTCAACGTCATTGGCGTTGAGATCCGGCATTTTGTATTCGGCAATTCTGCGTAAGTCTTCCATCGTGATGGTTCCGACTTTGGTCGCTTTGGCACTGGCTGAACCGCTCTTAACATTAGCGGCTTTCTTCAGCATAACCGATGCCGGTGTGGTCTTTAAAATAAATGTGAATGATTTGTCTTCGAACGCTGTAATGATTACAGGTACGATGTCTCCTGCGCGATCCTTGGTAGCATCGTTAAACGCCGAACAGAATTGCGGCATGTTTACGGATGCGGAAGCCAAAGCCGGTCCCGGGCGTGCTCCGCCGGCAGGAAATTGAAGCTTAACTACTTTAGCAACTTTCTTACTCACTAGACATTCCTCCTTATAGTGATTGTCTCAGCCGTGGTTGATTGGGCGGTTGCCACCCTCCCACGCTAAAATCTTGCCTAAATAGGCTTATACATTGTAACCTAGGACGCCGTTATTGTCAATTTACTTTGAATAAGAATCCTTTAATCAATCTAACCTTTGATAAAGAGAAAAGAGCTTACGCTCTTTTTGAATTTAGTCTGCTTTTACGAGATCCATATAAGAGATCTCGGTAGGCGTTTCACGACCGAACAGAATGGTCAATACGTTCGCTGATTGCGAATCATCACTCATACTGTCGATAGTACCTTCGATTCCGCTGAAAGGTCCGTTGAGGATCTTGACGCGGTCGCCGACTTTGAAACTGACCGTGATCTTACGTTCCGCAAGACCCATACGGCGCAGGATCGAATCGATCTCGTCCGGTGATACAGGGAATGGTTTGGCACCGCCGCCTGATGAACCGATAAACCCGGTAACACCCGGTGTATTACGCACAATGTACCAAGCTTCGTCTGTCATCAACATTTCGACAAACAGGTAACCCGGAAACAAGTTATGCATTTTTTCAATCTTTTTACCGTTCTTGTATTCGATTTCCGGTTCTTCGGCAACCAAAATACGGAACAGGTTATCCTCGATACCCATCGTTTCGACACGACGTTGAAGGTTTTCTTTAACGCGGTTTTCATGACCGGCATACGTGTTGACCACGTACCATTCTTTTCTGACTTCTTCCATCTTTATACCCCGATTCCGATCAAACGCAGGAATGCCGCAACAAGGATTTCACATATAACAAAGAAAATCCCGAAAGCAACGGTAAATGTGATAACAGTAAAACTGTCACTGATCATTTCCTTTTGTTTCGGCCAGCGAATACGTTTCACTTCTTTTGCGATAGCTGAAATACTGAACCAATTAAGCATGTTGCTGCCTCCTACTTCGTTTCTTTATGCAGCGTGTGTTCGTTGCATTTTTTACAGAATTTGTTTAATTCAAGTCGTTGAGTCGAATTTTTTTTATTGCGTCGTGTTGAATAATTGCGTGACAAACAGACGGTACATGTCAATATAACTTGTTCGCTTTTTTGGTCAGCCATTCAATCACCCGCTTTCGTTGCCTTATTACTTTATCATAACACTGTGTCTTAGTCAAACAAAGTCGCCAGTTTCTTGCGAATCCGCTGCAAGGTATTATCGACCGTTTTATCGCTGCAACCGATCATTTTGGCGATTTCGCGATAGCTGTAGCCCTCGGCATGTTTTTGATAGATCAACCACTGATCGGTCGGCAGTGTTTCTTTGAGTTTTTCCAGTTGATCACGTGCCCAACTGAGATCAGCCGCATAGCGCGGATCGTACTCCGGTCGGGTACAGGCAATGGTATCCATCAATAATAAATTGTCGTCTTCCGACACACTCATGTCCAATGACAACGAATTCGACAAAAGCGAATAAGATGCCGAACGGTACTTGCGCATCAGTGAACGGATCTCCCGTTCGATGCAAACGCGGGCAAACGTTCCGAAGGTCACTCCCATGTCATCCCGATAATTGTCAGCAGCCTCCAGCAAGCCGATACAGCCTTCCTGATAGAGCTCATCGAGCGACAGGTGTTTCGGTGTCGGACTGGGTAAAATGCTGTGGATAATAGCCCATATCGAACGATGATATTTATTGATCAGGAGCCGTTGACTCCATTCATCATTCTGACGGACAAAATAAACAATTTCATAATCGCTTGGAAACGGCAGATCCACTGTTTCCTACCTCCTTCATTATTTTTTGAAGGGGTAACGTTGGTTCAACACCTCGTAAAGCAAGATACCGGTCGCGACAGACGCATTGAGCGAAGTCACTTTCCCCAGCATCGGCAGATGCACGATGAAATCACAATTTTCCTCGACCAAGCGTGATAGTCCGAATCCTTCCGAACCGACTACCAGAACGATCTTACCGGTGTAATCCACACTGCGGTAATCCACTGACTTCGGTGTCGACGATGCGCCCACGACCCAATAGCCGGCTTTTTTAAGTTCTTTGAGGCTGGCTGTCAGATTGGTGACTTCAGCGGTTTTGACCGTATCGATAGCGCCGGTCGAAACTTTGGCAACGACCGGTGTCAATCCGACGCTGCGACGTTTCGGCAGGATGATCCCGTCGACACCCGATGCATCGGCACTGCGCAGGATCGCTCCCAGGTTATGCGGATCTTCCAATCCGTCCAACATCACAAACAATCCGTTGTTTTGCGCTGATTTAACGACTTCATCCAATGAATAAGTCTTGAAATCATCGACTTTGGCGATAACGCCTTGGTGATTGCCTTCTGCGTACGTATTGATCTGTTTCTTATCCGCATAGATCACTTGGATCTTGTAGGTTGCAGCGAGTTCTTCGCCTTCCTTCCATGGTGTTTCTTTACTGAGAATTAACTGATGGATCTTTTTTTGATCTAAGATCAGTTGTTTTACTACGTTTTTCCCGTAGACATATTGTGCCATATTCCTCCTCGACGCTGGTTCGCATTTGGTTCCAGATTTGTTCTAATCGTGCTGTGTCTTCGCGCATGTACCAATATCCCCACAATGCTTCATAGCCTGTTGCACTGCGGTAGGTCGTGACATCGGTATTTTTCGGAACGCTGTCGCTTTTGTAATTGCGTCCCCGTTTATAAATCCCAAGTTCTTCCTCGTTCAATGTTTTTTCATCCATCAATCGATGAATAAATTTAGCCTGCGCTTTCGCACTGACGTAACGAACGGATCTTTCCTGCAGATCTTTCGGTTTGGTGAATCCCTTCTCGACTAAATAGCTTCTCACATATAAACTCAATACCGCATCACCGATGAATGCCAATACGCTGCCCGACATTTCATTGATATTCATTAAAGTTTTCCCGCTTCACTCAGTTTTAAACGAATCGCATCAGCCGCCGCAAAGTCTTTGGCAGTCTTGGCTTCATTCCATTTTATATAATCGGCACGGTCTTCATCACTCAAAACGACCGGTTCGATTTCGATTCCGAGCGTTTCCAGCATGAATCGCAAACTGTTATAAAAGGATGATATTTGTGTTGCGATGATTTGACGCGAGCGTAAGTGTTGATTGAGATCTTTAATGACTTCGAAGATCTCCATAAACCCGTTTGGCGTATTCAGATCATCTTCCATCGCGTTCATGAAAGCTTCTTTATGCGCAGTTTCGATCGTATCGTCCAATTTCATTTCACTTAGCTGAGCTTTGAGTTCAACTTGTTTCAGCACTGTTTCTGCCTTCAACAATTCGATGGTTGCTTGTTCGAGCGTATCGTCGCTGATATTCAACGGAGCCCGATAATGAGCGGAAAGCATCATCCAACGAACTACGTTAGCGCCGACTTTATCCACTACATCTTTGGCCCATAATACATTGCCGAGTGACTTGCTCATCTTCTCACCGTCGATGTTCAACATGCCGTTGTGGATCCATAATGTCGATAAACCATGACCGTACATTGCTTTAGCCTGGGCTGCTTCATTTTCATGATGCGGAAATTTTAAGTCCATCCCGCCGCCGTGAATATCGATCTGGGCACCGAAGTTTTTCTGGATCATGACAACACATTCGGTATGCCAACCCGGACGTCCTTTGCCCCAAGGACTGTCCCATTGGATGCCTTGTTCGGTTTTCTTCCATAACGCAAAATCAAGCGGACTTTCTTTTTCGGTTTCTTCGTCCACTCTGGCTCCGACGATCAGATCGTCGATATTTTGTTTTGATATTTCCCCGTATCCTTCAACACTGTTGACACGGAAATAAACATTTCCCCCGACATTGTAAGCATTCCCCTTCTTTACCAATTCAGCGATGAATTCGATGATGTCATCCATCGTTTCGGTAACGCGCGGAGTAGCACTCAACGGACGGGTATGCAGACGGTCGCGAACCGATTGGTAAGCATCAATGTAGCGTTGCGCTATAACCGTTTCATCCACGTTCTCCGCAATCGCCTTGTTGATGATCTTATCGTCGACATCCGTGTAATTACTGACATACTTGACCTTCAGTCCCTCTGCTTCAAACACCCTTCTAAGCGTATCGAAAACGATCACTGGACGGGCATTGCCGATATGGATGTGATTGTAGACAGTCGGTCCGCACACATACATATGAACTTCGCCCGGCGTCACCGGTGTGAAAACTTCGGTTTTATTACTTTTCGAATTAAACAGTTGCATAGATATCTCCTTATTGATTGAGCCTGATCCACTTAGTTTCAACAATAACAACCGGATCAGTTTCAGATCCGGATGATTTACACATAAGTTTCTTTAAGTATAACAACCTCCTAAAACTTTGACAAGGATTCCCTGCAATTAACGCTTGCAGCATACAATTGAAGTGCGATTATAACATTGTATTAACGGTTGCAATAGAATAAAATGTAAATGAGGGTGATCACAATGAAAAAACGAGAATTAGGACATTTGACTGACAATGTTTCCTTGCTTGGATTCGGTTGCATGAGATTGCCGCAAACTGCCAAAGGCAATATCGATGAAGCCGAAGCTTTTATCTTATTCGATAAAGCTTATCTGCAAGGTGTGAATTATTATGATACGGCTTTTCCCTATCACAACGGCGAAAGTGAGATCATACTGGGCAAATGGTTGAAAACCAAAGACCGCAGCACTCTTTTTATCGCTGACAAGAATCCGGTCTGGCTGTTAACTAAACACGATGACTTTCGCATTTACCTTGAACAACAATTAACCAAACTTCAAACCACCTATGTGGATTATTATCTGTTACATGCTTTGGATAAGGAACGTTTCGCCAAATTGGAAGAAATCGATATTTTCAGTGCACTTGATGAAGTAAAAAAAGTCGGTTTAGTTCGTCACATCGGCTTCTCTTTCCATGACGACTATCCGACATTCGTAAAGATCCTGTCATCTTATAAATGGGATTTCTGTCAGATCCAACTCAATTATATGGATATCAACCATCAAGCCGGACTCAAAGGTCTGCGCTTAGCCGAAAAGCTCGGTATTCCCGTTATTATTATGGAACCGGTCAAAGGCGGAAGTCTGGCTCGTGTTCCGTCTGAGATCCGCAGTCTCTTCGAAACCAAACATCCCAAAGCATCTGATGCTTCTTGGGCACTGCGTTGGGTAGCCTCGCAGGAAAATGTCCTGTGTGTACTGTCCGGAATGTCGACCCGCAATCAAGTGGATGATAATCTTGCGACTTTCAAGGACTTCAAAGAAATGACCGACGAAGAAAACGAAATCATCATGAAAGCTTCCGAATATTACAGAACGCGAGTGCAGGTTCCGTGCACGACTTGCCGTTATTGCATGCCTTGTCCTCACGGTGTCGATATTCCGGTCAACTTTTCGTACTATAATGATGCCTTTATCTATGAGAATCCTACAAAATCATCCGACCGCTATTATAACTGGATGGACGAAGGCGAACGTTCGTCGGCATGTATCTCTTGCGGAGAGTGCATTCCCAAATGTCCGCAAAAAATTGCCATCTTCGATCGAATGAAAGACGTGACTGCGTATTTTTCTGAGCATAAGCCTGAATGAAACGTCTCGCAATTACGATCGATCCGCTTCGTCAAACGTGGAATGACATTGAAACATTGATGATCCGAGCTAAATCTTACGGCTATACCGAAGTTTACTTCAGTTTGAGTGTTGAAGATTCATTTGACGGTACCAAGCTGAAAGAACCGTATCTTAAATTTCTTGATTACTCCAACAAAAACGATTGGCGCATCCATGCCAATGTTTCCTATGATGTTCTGCAACTGGCGAAAGTGGTTAAAAATGATCTGACTTACTTCAAAGACCATCACATCGATTGTCTGAAACTTGAATTCGGATTTGAAACCAACGATTTAGTCAGTTCTTTGACGCATAACACGCAAGGCATTATCATCGAAGACAACGCGTCGCTTCAAGATGACTTGATCGCACGATTGAAAAACCTTCAAACCAAAGGTAATCTCAAACAGTACGCGGCAACGCATAACTATTACGTACGCCCGGATACCGGTTTATCATTCGACCATTGCATGATGAAAACACGCTTGTTTAAATCAGTCGGTGTCGAGGTCGGTATCTATGTGAATTCGCTGGCGTCGGTCCCTTTCCTGTTTCCGCTCGGAAACGGATGTTGTACGATGGAAAGTCACCGCTACACAAGCGCTTTGCTGAGTGTCAGCGAAGTAGTCGCAACAGGTGTTTATGACACCATTGGATTCGGACCGTTGATTCCTTCCGATACCGAACTTCAGGATGTCAGCCGCATCACCTTGTGTCAAACCGTTGAAATCCCCGTCTATTTCGTTCCCGGAATCGATCAAGATCTAAAAAGAAACTTATTGGCGAGTGTATTTCAGTCCCGCAGTGATCAAGCTGCCTATTTGGTCAGAGCTACCCAATTTCGTCATCATATGCATATCGAACCGTTTAATTGCGTCAATCGCGAACGTTTGTCACTGACATTGGATAATACCTTATCCGGTAAATACGAAGGTGAAGTTCAAATCGCACTCAAGTATCTGCCTTCTCAAACTTATGTCAATGTGATTGCGCAAGTAGAACTTTCCGCCACCAAGATCGTTGAATTGATCCATGGAGGAAAGACACCGTTTATCCTGAAAGAATTCAGTGAAGGAGGCAGTCTATGAAAAGAGCCCTTCGTTTAGCGCTGATCATTACCTTCCAGATTTATCCGCTCGGTCTATTGGTTTCCGTTATACTCAGCAATCTGTTAGGTAAATCCTTTTCTTTGTTGGGATTAGCTGTCACAACCTTAGTGACACCGCATAACTTTCTTTTCCAGTTAAGCGTCGATTACTGGTTTTTTGTGAGTTTCGCCGTCTTGTTTGGGATCAGTTTCTATTTGATTCTGAAAGTATTTCCCGATGAAACCAAAAACGAATCAGTCAAAATAGACCCTGACAATCAGATTCCCAAAGACACCCCTTGACCGTTCATAAAATGAGCGGTTTTTTTACCCCGAAATGCCGTATTAGTCCAAATATGGTATACTGATTACTGGAGGCAATACCATGAAAAACACATTTGACGCTGATGTATCCATCAGTGAGTTTGACGAATTTGCCTTAAAACATCCCCTGAACAATCTGTTTCAGGACAGCCGTTGGGCTGAAGTAAAAAAAGAATCATGGTCAAGTTTGCGTACCGGGTTACGTGTTGACGGTGTTTTAGTCGGAGTTTCGTTGATTTTGATCAGAAAATTACCTTTAGGACTGTCCATGTGGTATTGTCCGCGCGGACCGTTGTTTGACTTTGATGATCCGACAACAGTGAAAGAATATTTAACTTACTTAATCGCTTTCGCAAAAAAGAAACGTGCCATCGTTTTAAAAATCGATCCGAATATACTGCTTAGTTCTTTGAGTCTCAGTGATGCCCGAACGATGGATCCCATTCGATCTCATCCGGTGATCGATCTGATGAAAGAATGCGGTTTTATCCACAGCGGATTTCCAAAAAAAATGTCCGCAAATGCGCAACCTCGCTATACCGCCTGTTTTTATTATGATCATGCTGATTGGCAAGCAAAGATGAGCACCAAGACGCAGAATATTGTTCGTAAGGCGATTGCGAAAGGTGTCGAAGTCGAAGAAATCAGTGTCGATCGGATGCATGAATTCGCCCGCATCATGACGCTGACCGAAAAACGTAAAAGTGTTTCACTGCGCAATGAGACTTACTTCAAACGATTAAAAGAAATCTATCAGGATGATTGCCTGGTCCTGTTGAGTCGTCTTGATCAGAAGAAACAAGTAGAGATCGAAACTCAACGCAAAATCGAATTCGAAGATCAACTGAGTTCCGGAACATTGGCTCACCATAAGATCGAAAATACAAAACAACAGTTAGCCTCCGTTGAGAAAGAAATTCAACGGTTAAATGCCAATATCGATTCTGACGGAGATATCGTCAACATGAGCTGTGCATTGGCCATCCATGCCGGTGATAATGTCGAACTGCTGTATGCGGGCCTCGACGAACGATATAAAAAATATTATGCACCCTATGTCGCCAACTTCACGCGCATCGAATGGGGACACAAACTGGGTGCTTTGAAATGTGACTTAGGCGGAATCGAAGGAACACTCGATGACGGACTCACTGAGTATAAAGGTGCTTTCAGTCCCAACATCGATGAATTTATCGGTGAATTCGATTATCCCGTTCACCCTGTTTACTATCGCCTTTTTACCATCGGACTTCCTTATGTCAAGAAAACACTAAAAAAAATCGCTTCATTCAGACGACCGAAAGAAGCCTCAGGAGACACAAAATGAATTTCGTAACGGATATCCTCCCGACCGAGTTTGATGGGTTTGTTGCTGCTCATTCGACCGGTCATTACATGAAAACAAGCCTTTGGGGCAAGTATAAATCAAGCGTTGATCATCAACGTTATTTTACGACCGGTCTGCGCGACGAGAATCAACAATTGGTTGCCTGTGCATTGGTACTGGAAGAGAAAAGAATCAACGGATATTTCAAACTTCATTTCGTTCCCTGGGGAATCTGTGCCGACACGGATGACACGCAGATCACGGATCGCTTGTATCGTGAACTCATCGCTTTCGCCAAGCTTCGCAAAGTTGCTTTTTTGCGCATCAGTCCCAATGTGTTGCGGATCGAACGTGACTTGGACGGTCATGCGATCGAGAACGGAATCAATAACGAAAACGTGACCGAACAGTTAAAGTCTTTGGGATTTTCTCATAAAGGATATGGTTACGCTTATGACGGAAGTTGGTTGAACCGTTTTACACTGATCTTGGATATTACACCCGATCTTGATGAGATCATCGCTCATTTCGAAAAAACCAAACGCAACTTGTTGATCAAACAAAGAACGATCGGTTTGACAAGTCGTTACGGTCAAGACGATGAACTTACTTATTTGGTAGAATTCGGCAGCGAACTGGCGGATAAACTGAAGTTCAAACCCAAACAACTTTCGTATTTTGTTGAACTTAAAAAACATCTCGGTGATACAGCCGTATTTATCGTCAGTGAACTCGATATGAATATGTTGATCGATTCGATCGATGCAGAACTGTCCGGACGAAAATTCGCCAAAGACCCGGAAGCTCTGGCGTCCAAACAAAAAGAACGACTGTTGGCAGTAGACTTAATGAAACGTTACGGAACTCATCCTGTGATCGCAGCCGGACTCTTTATTACTCTCGGTGATAAGTGTTGGAATGTGTATACCTACAATGCGAAAGATTTTGCGCGATACGTTGCTACCGATAATCTGCATGAATTTGCGATCGCCGAGATGAAGAAACGCGGTATCCGCAGTTACGATATGGTTGGATTTTCAGGTGTCATCGATAAATCAGATGCGTATTACGGACTCTACTCTTACAAGCGCAGTTTTTTGCCGAGCTATATTGAATACATCGGTGAATTTGATTACGTAGTCAACGCATCGCTCTATTCATTGTTTAAACGTACCGAACATCTGGGAAAACGAATCCGACGTAAAATATCATCACTCTTTTTTCAACGCAGATAATAGAAAGTCACTCATAAAATAGGCAGATAAGTCATTTTTCGCTGTATTTAGGTGTTTCCCTATCTAAGTAAGGATATATTGACTATAATATAGGTATTCATACTGATAACTGTTGTTTCTTTATCTATATCATTAACACACATCATCTAGATCACTAAAAGAGGGCCAATCATGAATCAACTTCCTGATAAGCATCACTCAAAAACTATTTCACAATCAACTGAACCTAAGAAAGATGTTTTTTTGACATCATCTACAATGTCACCGATTAAGTCGGCAATCCGACTCAGTCTTTTTTATATCGTCTTCGGTTCACTTTGGATCATTTCATCTGATGAAATCCTCGAGTTATTAGTTAGCGATCAATCGGTATATCAAGAATTACAGACATATAAAGGATGGGCTTATGTAATCATCACAGGAATCTTACTCTATTTCTTAGCCCTTCGAACTTTGAGATTATATGAAACTGCCCGCTCACAAACAATAAAAATAAACAAAGAATTGAACCAACAATTGAAAATCACCAGCGAAATCCAACAGCGTTACCAATTAGCGGTCGACGGTTCGTATGATTCGATATGGGATTTCGAAATTCAAGAAAACAAGTTTTTCTCTTCGACCAAGTTACTGGAAACGATGGGTTACGGTGTTAATGAACTAAAGGTCTCAAGCCTAGAAGATTGGTTAGGTCTTATTCATCCCGATGATTACGAAGCTTTCTATACCAGTATTTCAGATTATCTCAACTCCGGAAGCGGTAACTTCGAGTATATATATCGTGTCATCAGCAAAGATAAAAGTGATTGTTGGATATTGACGCGTTGCCAGGGATACTGGGATGAAAACGGAAAAGCCGTGCGTTTAGCGGGATCTCACACAAATATCACTCCTAAAAAGAAAATGGAAGAAGAATTATTTCGATTGGCCTACTTCGATTCACTTACAAAACTTCCGAATTGGATAAAATTCAAGGAAATCATCGGCTCCGCCATTACTCATTGTAAAGATGACGAAGTCTTGTCGTTGATTTTTATCGATATCGATGACTTTAAAAACATCAATGACTTATTGGGCTATACTGTCGGCGATCAGTTGATCATGCGTTTAGCCGCAGAATTGGATCAGTTTCTCCCAAACCATCATCAATTGGCAAAGATTGGCGGAGACAGCTTCGGTATTTTGCTTAACCGCAAGAAATCAGACAATAACTTTGAAGTTCACGCCATCATTACGAATTTGGTCAAGTTTATCCAAACTGAGCGTTCAATAGAAGAACAAAGAGTCGTCATCTTCGCAAGTATCGGTGTCGCTCAATTTCCGCCGGACGCAACCGATGCTTCAAATCTGATGTTGTGTGCCAATGCGGCAATGGCGCTGGCTAAAGAGCGCGGTAAAAATAATGTTCAGTTTTACACGCATGAGCAACATGACCTTCACATTCATCAGATCGCCTTGATCAGTGACCTCCATCATGCGATCGAACGTAATGAATTGCTGCTTTACTATCAGCCTGTATTGCGATTGAGCGATTTGAGTTTGCATGGATTTGAGTGTCTTCTGCGCTGGAAACAAACGGAGAAAGGATTCATCTCACCGGATGAATTCATCACGCTTGCAGAAAATACCGGTGTCATTACCCATATTGAAGAATGGGTCTTCGAACATGCGATGATGCAACTGGTAAAATGGCGTTCCATCAATACGACACACGCCCCCATTGCGATCAATCTATCGTCACGCGGACTCGTTAATAAAGATTTCATCGATCATATTGAATCATTGATGAAGAAATATAACATCCTTAGAAACGAGATCGAAGTTGAGATCACCGAAACAAGTTTCATTTCCAGTTTCGAAATCGCTGCCAGCCATGTAAGGAGACTTCAGCTTTTAGGTATCAAAATCTTGTTGGACGACTTCGGTAAAGGTTATTCATCCCTTGCTTATTTGAGACAATTACCGATTGATATTCTGAAGATCGATCGACTCTTCACGAATCACGTCATCGATATCGAACGTAATGATTATCTGGCTGTCGCCATGATCGACATGGCTCATATGATCAATACAGAGGTCATTGTTGAAGGAATCGAAAATCAGATCCAAGTAGACTACATGAAGAAACATAACGCCGAATTCGGTCAAGGTTATTTCTTGCATATGCCGTCACGACCGGAAGAGTTGGAACACTTGTTTACGAAATCAGAGTAAAAGGGAACCGAATTTCAGTTCCTTTCTTTCTAACTGACAATTGATTTTAACTTAGTTCAGTAAACTCGTCATCTCTTTTAACAGATTATTGATCTCGACCAATTTCGTATTACGCAGAAGTTGAACCTCGGCGATCTTGGCATAGGTTGAATTCAACGCATCATAATCAAGTTTCTTTGCGTTTCCTTTATTCAACGTCAGATATTCTTTGATTTGTCCTTCTGTCGCTTGGATTTCCGTTACGAGAACTTTTACTCTTTCATGATCTTCTTTTAACGTTGCGATGACTGTCGCATCCAGAACTGTTCCGTTTGCTTTAACAACAGCGAGTTTTACTTTCAATGCCTGCCGTAATGTTTTATTCTCTTCCCAAATTGCCTTATTATCGTCACGATTTGCTTTTACGATATCTCGTTTCTCGATCGCAGCACTGCGATAATCAGTAATCGCTTGTTTTTTGGCTTGTAAGTCGGCGATTCGTTGGTTGATTCTTGTTTCCCATGTCGTACCGGCTGTGGACGCTGTCGCATAGACACTGACTGTGGTCGTCATCATCATCGCAATCACAGCTGCGATCATCATTAATTTTTTCATGTTGGTTCCTCCCTTTTAAGGTATCTGCAGATCCGAGTCTGCAACATCTGTCTGATTTACCTGAACTTTATCTATATCTGTAATCATCGCCAAGAGATCATCTGCTGCTTGAACAGTTTCTTTTGTTTTTTGAGTGTCGGCAATTTGATCGATCGGTGTTGAATTATCCTGTTTGGACCTCAGACCGCATCCGGTAAGCCCAACGGCAAGAATGACTGCACAACTGATCACTGTTATTTGCTTTTTCATATCCATTCTCCCTTTCATGATCCTATTATACGCCCATTAAGTTCGTCATTGCATCCGCTGACTTGTGGCAAATCCGTGGCATTTTCATCCTGATGGATTTATGGGTTCTTCCTGTCGTATAATCGATATAGAATAACAATATCGATGATATAATCATATCGAAAGTCGACCCTGATACAGCAGCGGAGGAAATCTATCAATGAAAAAAATGATCTATATTGCGGATGATGAAGTAAACATCAGAGAACTGATCTATTCTTTTCTGACGAATGATGGGTTTCAAGTCGAAGCTTTCAGTAACGGAGACGATCTGTTGGCAGAATTCTTGCGAAAACCTTCCGATATGGTGATCCTCGATATTATGATGGAAGGAACGGACGGATTGACGATCTGTTCAACCCTGAGATCAAAGAGTTCGATTCCCATTATCATCGTTTCGGCGAAAGACAGCGAACTCGATCGAATCACCGGGTTTACGCTTGGAAGCGATGATTATCTGGTAAAACCGTTTTCCCCGATCGAACTTGTCGCACGCGTCAAATCGATTTTCCGTCGCATCGATCTTGATCAAACCCTATTCAAACCTGAACTACTGACTTATGGAGATCTAACACTGAATCTTTCGATCCGCGAAGCAACATTGAATCATGATAAACTCGAGTTGACTCCGACTGAATTTTCACTGTTGGTCTACCTGTTCTCGCATCATGAACGTGCCATCTCGCGCGATGAATTACTTAAAAATGTCTGGAAATTTCAAAACGATGCCGATACGCGCGCTACCGATGATGTTCTTAAACGCTTACGCAAGAAATTGACCGGAAGTCGGCTCAAAATAGAAACCGTTTGGGGCTTTGGATCCAAACTATCCCTTGGAGACAACAATGAAATCGATCAACAGTAAAATACTGAAACCTTTTATGTTAGTGATCATTTTGATCCCAATTGTTGTACTCTTGGTTTTTAATGTGGCCATGAGCGTCTATACTACCAACAATGCCAAGACCGAGCTGGTCAATACGGCCACCGGCATTGAAACACTGATCCGTAAAGAATTCTTAGATGTTTACCTGAAAACCGATCTGCAAGATGTTACGATCCGTGAAAAG
>Ga0123338_10001938_pt1 | contig 19601 bp, 21 predicted proteins | sample grotaG_FD_89793 | JGI IMG/M metagenome (GOLD analysis project Ga0123338, IMG submission 89793) | Glacier valley bacterial and archeal communities from Borup Fiord, Nunavut, Canada, to study Microbial Dark Matter (Phase II) -... | ecosystem: Environmental > Aquatic > Freshwater > Ice > Glacier ...
ACCGTGATCGCCATGTAGGCGATGCCGGTGATGGCGCCGGCCACGTGCGCATCGTGATTGATGCGGCCCACGCGCGCGCGCCCGGCGAGCACGCTGTACGCCAGATAGCCGATGGCGAAGAGGGGCGCCGGGATCGGCACCGGCAAGGGAAGCAGGTAGAGCGAGGACGACGGTGCGACGACCACCGACGCGAACAGCACCGCGAGGATCGCGCCCGACGCGCCCAGGCTGGCGTAGCCGGGCTGGCGTCGGTGCAGTAGCCAGGTCGCGACGCTGCTGACCAGCAGGCCCGCCGCGTAGAGCACGAGAAAGCTCGTCGTGCCGATGCGGCGCTCGAGGCCGAAGCCGAACGACCACAAGGTGAAGCAGTTGAGCAGCAGATGGGCGAGGTCGGCGTGGATGAAGCCGCTGGTGACGAGCGTGAGGTAGTCGCCTCGCTGCACAAGCCCGTACGGGCGCAGCAGGTGACGCTCGATCAGCGCCGGCCGCGCGTAGAGCCCGAGCGCGCTGAACGCGACGATCGCCGCCAGCAGGAGCGCTGCGGCTGGAGCGCCCGAGGTGAGTCGAACGAGCGAGTCCATGGCGGGCGTCGTGGACATCGCCCGATTCTCTGCGTCCGCCGTAGCATGCGTTCATGACCGACCCATCGCCTTACACGCCACCCGCTGTCTGGACCTGGACGCAGGGCAACGGCGGCCAGTTTGCGAGCATCAACCGGCCGGTCGCGGGGCCGACGCACGACAAGGCGCTGCCGGTCGGAAGCCATCCGATGCAGCTCTATTCGCTCGGCACGCCGAACGGCGTCAAGGTGACCGTGATGCTCGAGGAGCTGCTCGCCCTCGGTCATGCCGGTGCCGAGTACGACGCGTGGCTGATCAGGATCAATGAAGGCGAGCAGTTCGGCAGCGGCTTCGTCGCCGCCAATCCGAACTCGAAGATCCCGGTGCTCGTCGACCGCAGCGGGCCGACGCCGGTGCGTGTCTTCGAGTCGGGCGCGATCCTGCTGCACCTGGCCGAGAAGTTCGAAGCCTTCGTGCCCGCCGGCGGCGCGGAGCGCGCGGAGTGCCTCTCGTGGCTGTCCTGGCTGATGGGCGCCGCGCCGTTCCTCGGCGGCGGCTTCGGCCACTTCTACGCCTACGCGCCCAGCAAGATCGAGTACGCCATCGACCGCTACGCGATGGAGGTCAAGCGCCAGCTCGACGTGCTCGACCGCCGCCTCGGCGAGAGCGCGTACCTCGGCGGCAGCGACTACTCGATCGCCGACATGGCGGTGTGGCCGTGGTACGGCACGCTGGTCAAGGGTCAGCTCTATGGCGCGGGCGAGTTCCTCCAGGTGCAGGAGTACGCCAACGTCCTGCGCTGGACCGACGAGATCGCGTGCCGGCCGGCCGCCCAGCGCGGCCGCATGGTCAACCGCACCTGGGGCCAGCCGTCGAGCCAGCTGCACGAGCGCCACGACGCCAGCGACTTCGAGACGCGCACCGCCGACAAGCTCGCGCCTTCGGCGTGACCTTCGCGTTCGCCACGCCACGCCATGACCATGATCACGCTCTACGACTGCGCGACCGCACCGAGCCCGCGCCGTGCGCGCATCCTGCTCGCGGAGAAGGGTGTCGCCCACGACACGGTCGAGATCGACCTGCGCAACGGCGAGCAGCTGGACGATGCGTACCGCGACATCAATCCGCAATGCACCGTGCCGGCCTTGCGCACCGACGACGGCGCGCTGCTCACCGACAACGCGGCGATCACCGCCTGGCTCGAGGCGCGCTTCCCGGAGCCGCCCGTGCTCGGCAGCACGCCGGCGGAGAAGGCCGAGATCGCGAGCTGGAACTGGCGCATCGAGTTCGAGGGCTTGCTGGCGATCGCCGAGGCGATGCGCAACAGCGCGCCGGCGATGGCCGAGCGGGCGCTGGCCGGGCCGGTGAACTACGCGCAGATCCCCGAGCTCGCGCAGCGCGGGCAGGCGCGCGCGCGCCAGTTCTTCGCGACGCTCGACGAGCGGCTGGCCGGCCGCGATTTCATCGCCGCAGACCGGTTCAGCGTCGCCGACATCACGGCCGTCGTCGCGGTCGACTTCGCGCGCGTGATCAAGCTCAGGCTCGACGCGCAGTGGCCCGAGCTGCAGCGCTGGCGCGCGGGAATGGCGCTGCGGCCGTCGATGGCGCTGTGACGGGCGGCGTTGCGCTGTCGTCCGGTCGACAAGGGCTTCTTGTCCGACCGCGATGCGGGGTCGGCCGGCGAAGAATGCGGATCCATTCATTCATGAGCATCCGATGACCGACCCCCGCAACATCGCGCACGACAAGAAAGTCCAGCAGGAAAAGAGGCACCGCCACGAGGAGATTGCTCCCGGCGCCGACGCGACGCCGCAGCCCGGCAAGAAGACGCACATGGAGCATCACGCGTCCGAAACGGCCAAGCCGCCCGACGAGGCTGCGCCGAAAGACCCGGCCGGAACCTAGGACCGTTGCCCGGCAAAAGACGCCGGGCGACGGAACCGCACGAGCGGCGTCCCTAAGCCGGCGCGGGCCTTCTAGAATTTGCGGCAATCCCATTCGCTTCAGGACGCCGCCATGCCTCTCGTCTCCATGCGCCAGCTGCTCGACCACGCCGCCGAGAACGGCTATGGCATCCCGGCCTTCAACGTCAACAACCTCGAGCAGGTGCAGGCCGTGATGAGCGCCGCCGAAGAGGTCGGCGCGCCGGTCATCCTGCAGGCCAGCGCCGGCGCGCGCAAGTACGCCGGCGAGCATTTCATCAAGCATTTGATCCAGGCTGCGATCGAGAGCTGGCCGAAGGTGCCGCTCGTGATGCACCAGGACCACGGCCAGAGCCCCGAGGTGTGCCGCAGCGCCATCGACCTCGGCTTCTCGTCGGTGATGATGGACGGCTCGCTCGAGGCCGACGGCAAGTCGATCGCGAGCTACGACTACAACGTCGATGTGACGCGCAAGGTCGTCGACATGGCGCACGCCATGGGCGTGACGGTCGAAGGCGAGCTCGGCTGCCTCGGTTCGCTCGAGACGATGCGCGGTGACAAGGAAGACGGCCACGGCACCGAATCGACGATGACGCGCGAGCAGCTCCTCACCGATCCGGAGCAGGCCGCCGACTTCGTCAAGCGCACCCAGCTTGACGCGCTCGCGATCGCGATCGGCACCAGCCACGGCGCCTACAAGTTCACGCGCAAACCCACGGGCGACATCCTGGCGATCGACCGCATCAAGGCGATCCACCAGCGCATCCCGAACACGCACCTCGTGATGCACGGCTCGTCGAGCGTGCCGCAGGATCTGCTGGCGATCATCCGCCAGTACGGCGGCGCGATGAAGGAGACCTACGGCGTGCCGGTCGAGGAGATCCAGGAAGCGATCAAGCACGGCGTGCGGAAGATCAACATCGACACCGACGTGCGCCTGGCGATGACCGCGGCGATCCGCAAGTACCTCGCCGAGAACCCCGACAAGTTCGATCCGCGCGATTACCTCAAGCCGGCGCGCGAGGCGGCCAAGAAGATCTGCCGCCAGCGCTACCTCGAATTCGGCTGCGAAGGCCAGGCCGCGAAGATCACGGCCCAGTCGTTGACGACCGTCGCCAGGCGCTACGCGCAGGGCGAGCTCGCGCAGACGGTGATGTGAGCGCGGCGTCGCCGGGCGGCGAGGGCGCCGCCGCGCCGCTCCACGAGAGCCGGCTCCGCTCCCTGCCGCTGATCGCGCGCGGCAAGGTTCGCGACAACTATGCGGTCGGCGCCGACCGCATGTTGATGGTCGCGAGTGATCGCCTGAGCGCGTTCGACGTCGTCCTCGGTGAGCCGATCCCCGACAAGGGCCGCGTCCTCACGCAGATGGCGCTCTACTGGTTCGCGCGGCTCGGACACATCGTGCCGAACCACCTGACGGGCGACGACCCGGAGAGCGTCGTCACCGCCGACGAGCGCGTCCAGGTGCGCGGCCGCTCGATGCTCGTCAAGAAGCTGCGGCCCCTGCCGATCGAGGCCGTCGTGCGCGGCTATCTCGCAGGCAGCGGCTGGAAGGAATACCAGGCGAGCGGCTCGGTCTGCGGTGTGCCGCTGCCGCCCGGACTCGTCAATGCCGCGAAGCTGCCGGCGCCGATCTTCACGCCCGCGACCAAGGCCGAGAGGGGCGACCACGACGAGAACATCGACTTCGACGCCGCGAGCGACCTGATCGGCGCCGAGCTCGCCGCGAAGGTGCGCGACACGGCGATCCGTCTCTACGTCGAGGCGGCAGCGCATGCGCTCGGCAAGGGCATCGTCATCGCCGACACCAAGTTCGAGTTCGGTCTCGACGAGAACGACGCGCTGGTGCTGATGGACGAGGTGCTGACGCCAGACTCGTCGCGCTTCTGGCCGGCGGCGAGCTACCGCGAGGGCTCGAATCCGCCGAGCTTCGACAAGCAGTTCGTGCGCGACTGGCTCGAGAGCGTGCGCATCGACGGCCAGCCGTGGAACAAGCGTCCGCCGGCGCCGCCGATGCCTGCCGATCTCGTGCGAAAGACCTCGGCTCAGTACCTGAAGTCGCTGGAGATGATCACCGGCTCGCGCTGACTCGCGCGGGCCGCGTGCCGCGGACTAGAACAGGACCATGCTCAGCTTGCGCCGGTAAGCGTCGATGACCGGATCGCTCGGCGCGGCGAGCGCCTTGCCGGCGATCTCGAGCGTGCCCTTCTTGGCAGCTGCGGCGGCATCGGCCTTGGCCGCGGCGGCCGCGCTCACCGGCTTGGTCATGATCTGCAGGATCGCGACGTAGGTCTTCCTCGCGAGCTCGTCCTTCCAGGCCTTGTCGCGCATCAGGATCTCGAGCAAATCGTCCATCGCCTGCGTGTACTGGCGCTCCGCGAACAGCGTCTGGGCGAGCTCGAAGCGGGCGTCGAAGTCGCGCTTGTTCGCGGCCAGGGCGGCAACGAGCGTTTCGCGCGGGCGCGCCTTGGGCGCCGCCTCGATGGCCGAGATCCAGTGGCCGGCGGCGGCCAGGCGCGCGTCGAGCACCGGGCTCGATGCAACCGGATCGAACGCGGCGCGTGCTTCCTCGACGCGACCGGCCTCGAGCAACGCACGCAGGTAGTCGTAGCGCGCCGTGTCGTTGGCCGGATTGGTCGCGAGCGCGGCCTGAAGCCGATCGAGCGCGGTGTCGGTGTCGCCTTCGGCGAGGAGCTCCTCGGCGGCGAGAACGTCGTCCTCGGCCGACTGCTCTTCGGCCGTCGGCACGTGCTTGTCGAGAAACTTGCGCACCTCGCCTTCGGGCAGCGCGCCGATGAAGCCGTCGGCCGGCTGACCGCCCTTGAAGAGGACGCAGAACGGGATGCTCTTCACGCCGAACATCTGCGACAGCTGCTGCGCGATCTCGGGCTCCTCATCGGCGTTGAGCTTGACGAGCTTGAAGCGGCCCGCATAGTCGACCTCGAGCTTCTCCAGGATCGGCCCGAGCGACTTGCACGGCCCGCACCACGGCGCCCAGATGTCGAGCAGCACCGGCTGTGCGAGCGAGGCGTTGACGAGATCGGTTTCGAGGTTCTGGTGGGTGATGTCTTGCATGGTCGTTGACGCGCGTGGAAACGGGGGCGGTGGGGCAAGGGCGAACCTGATCAGGTGATGCTCCGCCGCCTACAATTCAAGGCTCCTGCCCCGAACCGAAAGCGAACGACTTGAGCAACGCCCAAGCGGTGATCGGCGTGGTCATGGGCTCCAGCAGCGACTGGGACACCCTGCGCGCCGCCACCGATATTCTCGCCGAGTTCGGCATCCCTCACGAGGCGCGCGTCGTCTCGGCGCACCGCATGCCGGACGAGATGTTCGCCTATGCAGAAGACGCCGTCGCACGCGGCCTGCGCGCGATCATCGCCGGCGCCGGCGGCGCCGCGCACCTGCCCGGCATGCTCGCCGCGAAGACGACGGTGCCAGTGCTCGGCGTGCCGGTCGAGAGCCGGACGCTGAAGGGCCTCGATTCGCTCTACTCGATCGTCCAGATGCCGCGCGGCATCCCGGTGGCGACCTTCGCGATCGGCAGCGCCGGCGCGGCCAACGCGGCGCTGTTCGCGGTCGCTCTGCTCGCGGCCACCGACGACGCGCTGCGCGCCCGCCTCGACGCCTATCGCCAGCGTCAGTCGGATGCAGCGCGGGCGATGACGGCCGACCTGAAGTGACGCCTGACCCGAGGCCGCAAGCGAACGACGCGGCGGCGACGACCTGCATTGCTCCCGGCGCCACGCTCGGTGTCCTCGGCGGTGGCCAGCTCGGCCGAATGTTCGTGCACGCTGCGCAATCGATGGGCTACCGCACGGCGGTGCTCGATCCCGATCCCGACAGCCCCGCCGGCCTCGTCTCGCACGAGCACATCCGCTCACCTTATCTCGATCCGACCGGCCTCGACCGACTCGGCGCGCGCTGCGCGGCGGTCACGACCGAGTTCGAGAACGTGCCCGCGACCGCGCTCGAGACGCTGGCCAGGCGCCGGCCCGTGTCGCCGTCGGCCGCATCGGTGTCGATCTGCCAGGACCGCGCGGCCGAGAAGGCGGCCTTCGTCAGGAGCAACATCGCTTGCGCGCCGCACGCCCGCATCGCGACGCGCCGCGACGTCGACAACGCAGCCGCAGCGCTCTTTCCCGCCATCCTGAAGACGACGACGCTCGGCTACGACGGCAAGGGCCAGGTGCGGCTCGCCAGCCGCGACGGGCTCGCCGGCGCGTGGGCTGCGCTCGGCGAGGTCGCGTGCGTGCTCGAGAAGCGCCTGGCGCTCGCGGCCGAGATCAGCGTCATCGTCGCCCGCGGTCGCGACGGCGTCGTCGTCCACCTGCCCGTGCAGGACAACGTGCACGCGAACGGCATCCTCGCCGTCACGCGCGTTCCGGCGCGTGCGCTCGTCACGCCGGCGCTGCAGGCCGAGGCGATCGCGTCGGCCGAGACGATCGCCGCCGCGCTCGACTACGTCGGCGTGCTCTGCGTCGAGTTCTTCGTCCTCGCCGACGGCACGCTCGTCGCCAACGAGATGGCGCCGCGCCCGCACAACTCCGGGCACTACAGCGTCGACGCCTGCGACCTCTCGCAGTTCGAGCTCCAGGTGCGCACGCTCGCCGGCCTGCCGCTCGCACCGCCGCGGCTGCATTCGCCCTGCGTGATGCTCAATCTGCTCGGCGACCTCTGGCAGCGCGACGGCGCGGCGCCGCGCGCGCCCGACTGGGCCGCGCTGTTGGCGCTGCCGGGCGCCCATCTCCACCTCTACGGCAAAGCCGAGGCGCGACCCGGCCGCAAGATGGGCCACCTCACGTTCACCGCGGCGACCGCCGACGCGGCCGAGGCGACGGCGCGCGCGGCCGCGCTGCAGCTGGGCATCGACCTCGGGTCCGACACCGTCGGCTGATCGATGGCGCGCCATGGTGCTTGACGGCCTCGACGCCGACGCGATCGACCGCGCCGCCCGCCTGATCGCCGACGGCGAGCTGGTCGCGTTCCCGACCGAGACCGTCTACGGCCTTGGCGCGCGTGCCGACGACGATGCCGCGGTCGCCAAGATCTTCGCGATGAAGGGCCGGCCGGTGGGGCACCCGCTGATCGTCCATGTCGCCGATCGTGCCGGCGCGTCGCGTTTCGCTGCGAATCTGCCGCCAGTCGCCGAGCGCCTGATCGACGCGTTCTGGCCGGGTCCGCTCACCGTGATCGTCGAACGGCTCCCCGATGTCGCCGCAGCGGCTGCGGGCGGACAGACGACGATCGGACTGCGCTGTCCGGCGCATCCGGTCGCCCACGCACTCCTGCTCAAGGCGGGCGAGCTCGGCGTCCCCGGCATCGCCGGGCCGAGTGCTAACCGCTTCGGCAAGGTCAGCCCGACCTCGGCCGCCCATGTCGTCGACGAGCTCGGCGCCGATCTGCTCGTGCTCGACGGCGGTCCGGCGCGCCTCGGAATCGAGTCGGCGATCGTCGACTGCTCGTCGGGTCGCCCGGTGCTGCTGCGCCCTGGTGTGCTCACGCGCGAGCGCATCGAGGCGGCGGCCGGCGCGCCGCTGGCCGAGCCCGGCGCCGACGCGCCCCGGGCGTCGGGCACCCTGGCCTCGCACTACGCGACGCAGGCGCGGCTGCGCATCATGCCGACCGAGATGCTCAGGACGGCCTTGCAGGTGCTCGGCTCGGACCCGCTCAAGCTGGCGGTATATTCGCGGTCGGTGCCCTCGGGCGTGGCGCCCGGCGTCGTCCATCGGCGCATGCCGGCCCGGCCCGAGCAGGCGGCTCACGAATTGTTTTCGATCCTGCGCGAACTCGACGGTGAGGGAGTGCATCTGATCTGGGTCGAAGAGCCGCCGCCCGGTCCCGAATGGGACGGAATCCGCGACCGGCTCAGCCGCGCCGCGGCCATCTGAGCGGCGCATCCCCGAATCCTGGAGTCCTGAATGAGTGTGAAGTGGAGTGAAGCGGGCCGCCATGCGCTCGTCGGCGCGGCGCTGGCGGCAGCAGCGCTGGTGGTGTCGTGCGGCGGCAGCAGCGGGCCGCATAGCAAGTTCGTCGCCAGCCGGGTGGTCTCGTTCGGCGACGAGCTGAGCGTGATTGTCGACAGCGACCGCAACGCCAACGGCCACAAGTACACGGAGAACGCGACGGTCGCTCAAGGCGATCCGAAGGTCGTCTGCGCGGTCAACCAGATCTGGAACCAGCAGGTCGCGACCCTCTACGGCCTGGTCTTTCCGGAATGCAATACCGGTGCGACGCCGGCCTCGTCGCCGACCAGCCGGATCCGCGCCGCCTTCGGCGCGGGCGCGTTCAACCTCGACGGGCAGATCGGCGCCCAGCTCGCTGACGGCGGCCTGGGCGCAGGCGACATGGTCACGGTGCTCGTCGGCCAGAACGACGTCATCAACCAGTACCTGCAATACCCGGTGCTGAGCGAGACCCAGATCACGGCCAACGTCGAGGCCGCGGGCGCCGAGACCGGACGGCAGGTGAACCGGCTCGCCGCACTCGGTGCCAAGGTCCTGATCGCGACCACGGTCGACATGGGCCTCGCGCCGTTCGGCCAGGCCGAGCGGGCATCGCATGCCGACACCGACCGGGCGGCGCTGCTGACCCGGCTCACGGTGCGCTACAACGCCTCGTTGCGCGCGACCATCCTCAACGACGGCCGCGTCATCGGCCTCGTGCTGTTCGACGAGCTCGTCGGCACGCTGGTGCGCTTCCCCGGCCTCGACAACTTCTCCAACTACACCGTCGGCGTCTGCGACCTGACCAAGTCGCAGCTGATCCCGCCCTCGATTCTCGACTGCACGCCCGACACCCTAATCGACGGCGGCAGCGCCGCCTATCTCTGGGCCGATGACCGGCACATCGGCGCGAGTGCGCAGAACCTGCTCGGCGGTCTCGCGACCTCGCGGGCGCAGAACAACCCGTTCTGAGTCTTGCGCCGGCTCAGGGCGGCTCGTTCGCTGCCGTGGGCGAGAGCGCTGGCGCATCGCTCGCCGCCCATTCGGCGAGCGCGTCGAGCGCCGGCCGCGCGGCGTTGGCGTTCGGGTGGTTGACGATGCCGACGACGACGTAGCGCCGTCCCGAATCGGCAAGCACGTAGCCGGCGGCGCCGACGACGTCGCGCAGCGACCCGGTCTTCAGGTGCGCCCGGCCCGGCGTCCCCCTCGACCGGCGCAGCGTGCCGTCGACACCGGCGACCGGCAACGAGCTCATCAGCTCGGGCATGACCGCGCTCGACCAGGCGGCCTGCAGCAGCTTGCCGAGCAACGCCGCGCTGAGCCGCGATTCGCGCGAGAGCCCCGAGCCGTTGACGATCACGGCGCCGCCCGCGGCCTCGCCGACGCGCCCCTTCAGCCATTGCCGCACGACCTCGCGCGCCGCCTCCGGCGTGCCCGCGCCGCGCTGGGTCGCGCCGAGCGTCAGGAAGAGTTGCTGCGCCATCACGTTGTTGCTGAGCTTGTTGATGTCGCGGATCGTGTCGGCCAGGCTCGGCGAGCGCAGCTCGAAGCTCGGCGAGGCCGCCGGCGCGCTGCCGTCGCGCACGACGCCGGTCAGCCGGCCGCCCATCTCCTGCCACATGCCGGCGAGGGCGCGCTCGTTGTAGCTCTTCGGGTCGGCGTAGGCGAGCGGCCAGATCTTCTCGCCGCACGACGCCGGATACGCGCCCGCCAGACGCATCCGCGCTGGATCGGCGAAGTCGGCCTTGAGCGTGCCGCGCCAGTCGTCGCACGGCCCGGTCGCGAGCGGCACGGTGAGGTCGACGCGCACGCCGGCGAGCGGCGGCTCGACGCCGACCGTGGCGACGCCGCGCGCCGCGTCGGGCGTGAACGTGAGGATCACGGCGCGGTAGTTGAGGAGCAGCGCGTCGGCGCCGGCGTTGTAAGGACGCAGCGGCTCGCCGTCGAAGTCGGCCGGGTTGAGCTCGCCGGGGACGAAGGCGCTCCGGTCCATCACGATGTCGCCGCGGATCTCGCGCACGCCCGCCTGCTGCACGCGGCGCAGCAGCAGCCAGAGCCGCTCGAGCACCAGCTTGGGATCGCCGGTGCCCTTGATCGTGACGTCGCCCGTCAGGACGCCGTTGGCGATCGTGCCTTGCAGCCAGACCGGCGTCGACCAGGTGAACGCAGGCCCGAGCAGCTCGAGACTGGCGAAGGTCGTCACCAGCTTCATCAGGGACGCCGGATTGACCGGACGCTCGGCCTGCCACGCGAGCCGCGGCTTCGCGGCATCGACCTCCTGGACCCACGCCACGAGCGCGTCGCGCGGGACGTTGCCGCGTGCCAGCGCACCCTCGACGCTGCGCGGCAGCGCGCGCGGATCGGCGCCGGCGGCGCGCACCGTCTGCGCGCCGGCGGGCACGGCGAGCGCGACCGCGCAGACCAGCGCGGCGACCCGCACCAGCGGGCGAAACGAGAGGCGTGACGCGACCATGAAGTCATGATCGCACGCCCTTCGCCGTTGCCGTCGCACCGCTAAACTCTTCGCGTGACTTGCTTGCATCTGGCGCCGTCGGCGACCTCGCGATGACGACGCTGTTGGCCTTCGACACCGCCACCGAGCGGATGTCCGTCGCCCTGAACCACCGCGGACGGATCGTTGCGCGCGCAGGCGACGGCGGCGCGAAAGCCTCGGCGACGCTGCTGCCCGCGATCTTCGAGGTGCTCGCCGATGCCGGCATCGTTCTGGCCGACGTCGACGCGATCGCCTTCGGTCGCGGCCCGGGCGCGTTCACCGGCTTGCGTACGGCGTGCTCGGTCGCGCAAGGCCTTGCCTTCGGCGCAGGCAAAGCGGTGCTGCCGATCGACAGCCTGCTCGCGGTCGCCGAGGACGCGCGCGTCGAGGCCGGCCTGCACGGCCGCGTCTGGGCGGTGATCGACGCGCGGATGGAGCAGGTCTACGCCGCCGAATACGAGCACGCGGACGGCCGCTGGTCGACGCGAGTCGCGCCTTGCCTCACGACCTGCGACGCGCTCTCGGAGCGCTGGCGCGACGATCCGCCGCGGGCGATCGCGGGCAATGCGATCGCAATGTTCGGCGCGCGGCTCGCGACCGGCGATTCGATCCTCGCGCCCGGTGCGACATCCAACGCGCTCGCGCTGCTGCGCCTGGCAGAGCGTGGTTGGACGGACGGTGAGGCCGTCGATCCCGCGCTGGCGTTGCCGGTGTACGTGCGCGACCACGTCGCCGACACGATCACGGAGCGGGAGGCGCTGCGCGCCGAGCGCGCCGCTGCTGCGGCCGTCGCGCCATGAGCGCCCGACTCGACTTCGGCGGCGCCGCGCTGCGGCCGATGACTGTCGCTGCGCTCGACGACGTGCTGCCGCTCGAGGACGCGGTCTATCCGTTCCCGTGGACGCGCGGCAACTTCGTCGACTCGCTCTCCGCCGGCTACACCGCCTGGACGCTGAGCGGCGCCGACGGCGTGCTCGTCGGCTACTGTGTGGCGATGATGGGCGTCGACGAGATGCATCTGCTCAACATCACCGTCGCCCCGGCCGCGCGACGGCAGGGCCACGCGCGCCGCCTGCTCGCCGGCCTGGCGCAGCTCTGCCGAGAGCGCGCCGCCGGCCGGCTCTGGCTCGAGGTGCGCGAGAGCAATGTCGAAGCGCGCGGCACGTATCGCCATCTCGGCTTCGCCGAGGTCGGGCGGCGCAAGGGCTACTACCCGGCGCCCGAAGTTCGGCGCGAGGACGCGATCGTGATGAGCGTCGACATTGCCGCCGAAGGGGTGCAGGGTGCGCTGGACTGAGCGTCAGCGCGCGATGCTGCGCGAGATGGGCGTGCAGCTCTGGAGCCGCGAGCCGGCGCTGGTCGAGGACGCGCCGGCCGTCGTCGACTCTGCGACTCGCGCGATCCCGCCGCAGTCGACGACGCAGATGCCGACGCGCGCCGATGCCGCGCATCGCGTCGCCGAGCCTCGTCCCGCCGCGGCGACGCCACCGGCCGCGCCCGGGCTCGCGACCGCGGTGCAGCCTGCCGACTGGCTCGTGATCGGCGAGCCGCTCGATCCGGCCGACGGGCAGCAGGAGCAGCTGCTCGACAACCTGCTGCGCGCCATCGGCGCCTCGCGCACGATGCCGACGCGCGCCAACCGCGCGGCGTTCGTTGCCTTGGGCGGCCGCGCAGACGCCGGTTCGGCACGGCCCGACCGCGACGACAACGCGCTCGTGACGGCGGCGATCGCGGCAACGGCTCCTCGCTGCGCGATCGCCCTCGGTCGTTCAGCGGCAGCGACGCTGCTCGGTCGCGACGAGCCGATCGGCGCATGGCGCGGCCGCAGCCACCGCCACGGCGACGTGCCGGTCGTCGTCACGTTCGCGCTCGCCTTCCTGCTGCGCCATCCGGCCGAGAAGGCCAAGGCCTGGCTCGACCTCTGCCTGGCCGTGGGCGCGAGCGCGGCTACTTCTTGACCGGCCGTTTCCAGCCGGCAAACGTCTGCTGGCGCGCGCGGGCGACGGTGAGCTGACCCGCAGGCGCGGTCTTCGCGATGGTCGAGCCGCCGCCGACGGTCGCGCCGGCGCCAACCTCGATCGGCGCGACCAGCACGCAGTTGCTGCCGATCGACGCATCGTCGCCGATGGTGGTGCGGTGCTTGTTCGCGCCGTCGTAGTTCGCGGTGATCGCGCCGGCGCCGAAGTTGACGCGCTCGCCGAGCGTCGCGTCGCCGACGTAGGCGAGGTGGTTGGCCTTGGCGCCGTCGCCGAGCGTGGAGTTCTTGATCTCGACGAAGTTGCCGACGTGGACGTCGCGGCCGAGCGTCGCGCCGGCGCGCAGGCGCGCGAACGGTCCGACCGTCGCGCCCGCGCCGACGCGCGCGCCGAGCGCCTCGCCGTCGATGTGCGTGTAGGGCCGGATTGTTGCGCCGGCGGCGACGGTCGCGTCCTTCACCAGGCAATACGCGCCGACGCGCACGCTGTCGCCGAGCTCGACCCGACCTTCGAAGATGCAGCCGACGTCGATCTCGACGTCCTTGCCGCAGACGAGCTCGCCACGCTGGTCGAGGCGCGCCGGATCGGCGAGCCGGACTCCGCCTTCCATCAGCCGCACGGCGGCGGCGCGCTGGTAGCGCCGCTCAAGGTCGGCGAGCTGGACCGGGCTGTTGACGCCGAGGACCTCGGTCTCGCTCGCGGCGGCAACGCTCGTCACCGTGACGCCGGCCGCGACCGCCAGGCCGACGACGTCGGTGAGGTAGTACTCGCCGGCGGCGTTGTCGTTGCGCAGCTCGGCGAGCCAGCGCTTGAGCGCGCGCGTCGGCGCGGCCATCACGCCGGTGTAGACCTCGCGGATCGCACGTTCGGCCTCGCTCGCGTCCTTCTCCTCGACGATGCCGAGGATGCTGTCGACCGCGCAGTCGCGGCCGCTGCGCACGATCCGGCCGTAGCCGCGCGGTTCGGCGAGCTCGATCGTCAGCAGCGCGAGCCGCGCGGGCGTCGCGGCGTCGACGAGGCGCTGCAGCGTCTCGGTCTCGATCAGCGGCACGTCGCCGTTGAGGACCAGCGTCATGCCGTCGTCGTCGAGCAGCGGCGCGGCCTGCTGCAGCGCGTGTCCGGTGCCGAGCTGCGGCTGCTGGCGCACGAAGGCCAGGCCGGGCGCGCCGACGCTCGTCTCGACCTGATCCGCGCCGTGACCGGTGACGACGATGAGCCGCTTCGCCCCCAGTCCGGCAGCGGCCGCGAGAACGTGCTGCAATAAATGACGCCCGCCGAGCGTGTGAAGCACCTTCGGACGCGCCGACCGCATGCGGGTGCCTTGCCCGGCCGCCATCACCACGACGTTCAACACCATGCTGCCGACCACGTTGCCCCGGACCCGTTCCCGGTCGTCGATTATCGCGGTGCTGTCGCTCGCGCTCTGCGTCCTCGCCGCCGGCTGCAGCCTCCTGAAGATCGGCTACGGCCAGGCCAGCCCGCTCGCCTTCCGCTGGCTCGACGGCTACGTCGACTTCGACGACGCCCAGTCGCTGCGCGTGCGCACGGCGCTCGGCGACGCGATGGGCTGGCATCGGCGCACGCAGCTGCCGGACTACGTCGACCTGCTCGTGCGGGCCGAGTCCGAGATCACGGGCGACGTGGCGCCCGAGCGCATGTGCGCCTGGGTCCGCGAGCTGAAAGGCCGCGCCGACACCATCGTGCAGTACGCGCTGCCGACGGTCGTCGAGATCGCGTTGACGCTTTCACCGGCGCAGATCGTCAACATCGAGAAGCGCCAGGCGAAGAGCAACGCCGAGTACCGCGACGACCATCTCCAGCGCGACCGCGAGAAGCGTCGCCGTGCCGCGGTCAAGCGCGAGGTCGAGCGCGCCGAGACGCTCTACGGCGATCTCGACGCTGCCCAGCACGAGCTCGTCGTGCGCTCGGTCTCGGCCTCGCCGTACGACGCCGAGGCCAGCTATGCCGAGCGGCTCGCACGCCAGCAGGACGCGATCGCGGTGATCCGGCGCTGGCGCGAGGCCGGCACCGGCCGCGACGAAGCGCTCGTGCAGGCGCGCGCCTGGGTCCAGCGTATCGATCGCTCGTCGCGCGAACACTACCGCGCGCATGCCGAGCGGCTCGCCGACTACAACTGCAGCTTCGCCAGCGTCCTGCACAACGCGACCAGCCCGGCGCAGCGGCGCGAGGCGGTTAAGAAGCTGAAGGGCTACGAAGGCGACCTGCGCTCGCTGATCGGCGACGCCTCGAGCTGAGGCGCGCGCCGCCGCGGCGGCTCAGCGCGGGGCTTCGATCGTGATGCGGTGCGGGTTCGTCGCGGCGCCGGCGGGGAAGTCCTTCAGCGCCGCGACGAACATCTTCGGCAGGATCGTCGCGACGCCGGTTGTCGAGCCTTCGTTCTGGGCGCGCGATTCGTAGAGCGGCTCGCCCGAGCGCTTGTCGCGGATCAGCAGCGCGACCTCGCGCTGGTAGCTCGGGAAGTCGCTGTAGGCCGGGCCGCCCCAGTAGCCGCCGCGCCAGCCGAAGCCGCCGTAGGGCCGGGCGAAGCGCCCGAACGGCCGATGCCAGACGCCGAAGCCGCCGTACCAGAACGGATCGTCGTAGGGATAGCCGTCGGTCTCGACGATGCGCGCGCCGACCTGGATCGTGACGTCGGGCGCGCTGCCTTCTGCCGCCGGCGCGAAGCCCGCGCCCTCGACCGCCTGGCGCGCCGAGTCCTCGAGCATCTGCGCCTGCTGCGGCCGCGTCTGCTGCGAGGGCAGCCGCTCGAACGCGTACGTGCCCGGACCGCGGCCGGCGGGCCAGCGGCTGTAACTGGAGACGTCGGCGGAGACGTCGTTCAGCGACGCGCACGCCGACAGCAATGCTGCGGCGCCGATCGCGACCATCGATCTGCTCATGACAGTTCTCCTCGCAACTGGCGCGTGCCGCGCATCGGCATCGGCAGCGCGACGATCGCGTCGGCCGATGGCGCATCGTCGATCGATGGCCCCGCGGGCACGTCGTCGCCGTCGAAGGCACGATCGCCGTCGACATCCGCCACGCCTGTCGGTTCGATGCCGGCGAAGGCAAAGAGTTTCCGGTCCATGAGATGCGAGGGCACGACGCGTGCCATCGCGTCGAAGATGCGATCGGTGCGGCCCGGGTCCTCGCGCTCCCAGGCGCGCAGCATCCTCTTCACTCGCACCCGCTGCAGCGTTTGCTGGCTGCCGCAGAGCGTGCACGGAATGATCGGAAAGGCGCGCTCGACGGCCCAGCGCTCGAGGTCGCTCTCGGTGACGTAGGCGAGCGGCCGGATCACGACATGCCTGCCGTCGTCGCTGACGAGCTTCGGCGGCATGCCCTTCAGCCGGCCGCCGAAAAACATGTTCATGAACAGCGTCTGCACCATGTCGTCGCGGTGGTGCCCGAGCGCGATCTTGGTCGCGCCCAGCTCGGTCGCGACGCGGTACAGCGCGCCGCGGCGCAGGCGCGAGCAGAGGCTGCACATCGTCTTGCCTTCGGGGATGAGGCGCTTGACGACGGAATACGTGTCCTGCTCGACGATACGAAAGTCGACGCCGATGCGCGACAAATACTCGGGCAGGACGTGGGCCGGAAAGCCCGGCTGCTTCTGGTCGAGGTTGACGGCGACGATCGAAAAGCGCGTCGCCGTGCGCCGCTGCAATTCGAGCAGGATGTCGAGCAGCGCGTAGCTGTCCTTGCCGCCCGAGACGCAGACCATCACCTTGTCGCCGTCCTCGATCATCGAGAAGTCGCCGACCGCGCGGCCGACCTGCGCACGCAGTCGCTTCACGAGCTTCGCCGACTCGACCGAGCGCTTGCGCCGGATCCGCGCGTCGGGCGGCGAAGTGAGGGGCGAGGCGCTCTCGGACAGCACGATTGCTACGATGCGCGGGTGCGCGAAGGCCTGGACGACAGCAGTGTATCGGCGGCCCTCGTCCGACTCGTCGGTGCGGTGATCGACGCCGCGAGAGGCTGGATCCCGTTCAGCCGCTTCATGGCGATGGTTCTCTACGCGCCCGGCCTCGGCTACTACGCGAGCGGGCGGCGGGTCTTCGGCCGCAGTCCTGCATCGGGCAGCGACTTCATCACCGCGCCCGAGCTGTCGCCGCTGTTCGCACGCGCGCTCGCGCGCCAGGTGCGGCAGGCGCTCGACGCGAGCGGCAGCGACGAGGTCTGGGAGTTCGGCGCCGGATCGGGTGCACTCGCCGCCGGGCTGATGGGCGAGCTCGGCGATCGCGTCGGCCGGTACTCGATCGTCGAGGTGTCGGCGCCGCTGCGCGAGCGCCAGCGCGCGGCGACGAGCGCGTTCGGAGACCGCGTTCGCTGGCTCGACGCCTTGCCCGACACGCTCGACGGCGTCGTCGTCGGCAACGAGGTGCTCGACGCGATGCCGGTGGACTTGATCCACTTCGACGGCGCGACATGGCTCGAGCGCGGCGTCGTGCGCTCCGACGACGGCGCCGGGTTCGCATGGGCCGATCGGCCGGGCGACAAGCGTCCGCCCATCGACGTCGCGTTCCCCGCCGGCAGCACGACCGAGCTGCACGCGCAGGCGGAGGCTTTCGTCGCGACGCTCGCGGACCGGCTCGGGCGCGGCGCGATCTTCCTGGTCGACTACGGCTTTCCCGAGCAGGAGTACTACCACCCGCAGCGCTCCGGCGGGACCTTGATGTGCCACCGCGCCCACCGCGCCGACACCGATCCGCTCGTCGACATCGGCCTGAAGGACATCAGCGCGCATCTCGACTTCACGGCGCTCGCGCTCACGGGTCAGTCGGCCGGGCTCGACGTCGTCGGCTACACGTCGCAGGCGCGCTTCCTCCTCGACTGCGGCTTCGCGGAGCTGCTCGCGGCGGCGAGCGTGCGCGAGCGCGTCGATGCCACGAAGCTCGTCCACGAGCACGAGATGGGCGAGCTGTTCAAGGTGCTCGCCTTTGCCAAGGGCCTGCCCGGCTTCGCGCCGATCGGCTTCGCGAGCGGCGACCGCCGCCATCGGCTGTGAGCGCGACGTGAAACGACCATGATCCGCTGGCTCGTCATCGTCTTCGTCGCGCTGATCGTCTTCAGCGCGATCGGCCGCTGGCTCGAGAAGATCGGCCTCGGCCGACTGCCGGGCGACTTTCGCTTCCGCTTCGCCGGGCGCGACTGGTTCGTTCCGTTCACGAGCAGCGTCCTGATCACGCTGATCGGCGCGACGATCGCGCGGTTCGTCTGACGACTTCGGCGATCGGCAGCGTCAGGAGAGCGACGCGTCGAGAGCGCGCTCGCGCGCCGTGTGGATGGCGTCGCCGACCGCCGGCCCCATGAGTCCGCGCGCGGCTGCGTCCTCGGCGACGGCGGTCGCATCGACGTCGGCGACCACACGCAGCGCCTCGAGCAGGCGCGTGCGCTGCGGATACGGCGACTCCTCGAGCCCGAGCCGGCCGCGCGCATCGCACTCGCAGGCGAGCAGCGCGTCGGCGAAGCGATCGGGCCGGCGCAGCGCGTCGCAGCGCTCGAGCAGTCGCACGATCGCCGACGCACCGAACTCGCCGCTGCGGTGGATGTTGCCGTGCTCGCGCGCCACGACCTCGGCGAGCGCCTTGCACGGGTTGTCGACACGCAGCCGCTCGCTCATCCTGCGCACGAGATCGACGCTGCGCTGCTCGTGGCCGAGATGGTGCGGCAGGACATCCTCGGGCGTCGTGCCCTTGCCGAGGTCGTGGCCGAGGCAGGCGTAGCGCACCGGCAGGCTCGCCTCGAGCCGAGCCGCCATGTCGAGGACCATCATCAGGTGCACGCCGGTGTCGACCTCGGGATGGAAGTCGGCGCGCTGCGGCACGCCGAACAGGCGATCGACCTCGGGCAGCACGCGCGCGAGCGCTCCGCAATCGCGCAGCACGTCGAACATCCGCGAAGGCATCGCCTCCATCAGGCCGCGCGAGACCTCCTGCCAGATGCGCTCGGGCACCAGTGCATCGACCTCGCCGTTCGCCACCATCGCGCCCATCAACGCGCGCGTTTCCTCGGCGACGTTGAAGTCGGTGAAGCGCGCGGCGAAGCGCGCGAGCCGAAGGATGCGCACCGGGTCTTCCGCGAACGCCGGCGAGACATGGCGCAGCACCTTGGCCGCGAGATCGCGCCGGCCGCCGTGCGGGTCGATCAGCGCACCGCTCTCGTCCTGCGCGATGGCGTTGATCGTCAGGTCGCGGCGCGCCAGATCCTGCTCGAGCGTGACGCCCGGATCGGCGTGGAATTCGAAGCCGTGATAGCCCGGCGCGGTCTTGCGCTCGGTGCGCGCGAGGGCGTGCTCCTCGTGCGTGACGGGATCGAGGAAGACCGGGAAGTCGCGGCCGACGGCGATGTATCCGGCGGCACGCATCGCTTCGACGTCGGAGCCGACGACGACCCAGTCGCGATCGCCGACCGCGCGTCCGAGCAACGCATCGCGCACCGCACCGCCCACCAGAAAACGTCGCATCGCACGAGTCTAGGACGCCTGCGCGAATCGCCGCCGCCGCCGCCGAGTTCGGCCTCGACGAGGCGACCTTCGCCGCAGAGTTCACCGCACCGCGAGCAGGGCGGTGTCCAGCATCTGGTTCGGTCGATGCGTCGAAGGTCGTCACGCGTGACCCGAACGAAACTGGCACAGCCTGAAATTCACGGCGACGTCGTCCCGCACTTGGACGCCCGCCGAAGCCGGGATCGCAAAAGCGGCG
>Ga0123338_10001939_pt1 | contig 19591 bp, 20 predicted proteins | sample grotaG_FD_89793 | JGI IMG/M metagenome (GOLD analysis project Ga0123338, IMG submission 89793) | Glacier valley bacterial and archeal communities from Borup Fiord, Nunavut, Canada, to study Microbial Dark Matter (Phase II) -... | ecosystem: Environmental > Aquatic > Freshwater > Ice > Glacier ...
GCCAAGGTCGCCGAGGTCGCCGGCGAGTTCGGCGTCGAATGCGTCTTCGAAGCTCAACGACGTGGGTGCCATCGCCGCGCCAACGGAGGCGTGCTCACCGTCGTCGGACGAAGTCGTTGCTGACGGGGTCGACGGTGCTGACGAATACGGGGCCGGGGCCGACGACTCGCCGGGCGGCGCAGCAGCGTCGTCTGCGAGGCTCAGGCTGACCTTGCCTTTTTCGTCGATCTCGTCGACGCGGACTTCGATCTCGTCACCGAGGTTGACGACATCCTCCACCCGGTTGATCCGCTTGCCGCGGCCCAACTTGGAGATGTGGATGAGGCCGTCACGACCCGGAAGGATGTTGACGAAGGCACCGAACTTGGTGATGTTGACGACGCGACCCATGTAGGTGGCACCGACATCAGCCGACGGCGGGGCGATGATCAGCATGATCCGGTAGCGGGCATCTTCGACCTTGCGGCCGTCGACGGAACCAATGGTGACGGTACCGACGACACCGTCGTCGTCGATATTGACGTCGGCGCCGGTCTCCTGTTGGATCGTGTTGATGACCTTGCCCTTCGGCCCGATCACTTCACCGATGCGGTCCAACGGAATGTTGAAACTGAGGATTTTTGGTGCCGTGTCACGGACTTCCGAACGTGGCTCGGAGATCGTTGCGTTCATCACCTCGAGAATCTGCAGACGGGCTTCTTTGGCCTGCTGCAGAGCGGCGGCGAGCACATCGGCGGGGATGCCGTCGATCTTCGTGTCGAGCTGCAGAGCGGTGACGACGTCAGCCGTTCCGGCAACCTTGAAGTCCATGTCGCCGAAGGCGTCCTCAGAACCGAGGATATCGGTCAGCGTCGTGTACTTGCCATCGGCATAGATGAGGCCCATGGCGATACCGGCGACGGGCGCCTTGATCGGCACACCGGCATCCATCAACGCCAGCGACGAACCGCAGACCGAGGCCATCGACGTCGAGCCATTCGAACTCATCACTTCGCTGACGAGACGCAGCGAATAGGCAAACGATTCCTGCGACGGGACGACTGGCAACAGTGCACGCTCGGCGAGCGCGCCGTGGCCGATCTCGCGGCGCTTCGGCGAACCGACACGGCCGGTCTCGCCGTTGGCCCACGGGGCCATGTTGTAGTGGTGCATGTAGCGCTTGGTCGTGTCAGGCGTCAACGTGTCGAGCTGCTGGTTCATGCGCGGCATCGCCAGGGTGGCGACCGTCAGGACCTGCGTCTCGCCACGCTGGAACAGGCCGGAGCCATGAGCCGTGGCCAACACGCCGATCTCGGCTGAGACCGGACGGAGGTCGCGGACACCGCGGCCGTCCATCCGGATTCCCTCGTCAAGAACACGCTGGCGAACGAGCTTCTTGGTCAGGCTGCGGAACGCGTCCTTGATCTCCTTGGTGCGCCCGACGAATTCGCCAGGTGCCTCGGAAGTTCCCGCTAGTTCGGCGACGGTCTCCTTGGCGGCGGCGTCGGTAGCGGTATTGCGCTCAGTCTTCTGCGTGATCTTGATGATCTCTGCAAGCTTCGGCGAGCCGACACGCTGGACGGCTTCCCACACGTCGGTGCCGTAGTCGAGGACCGGGTTGTAGGACAGCGGTTTGATCGGGCCATGGGCCTCGATCACGGCGGCAAGCAGCTGACGCTGGAGGCCGATGCTCTCTTTGATCCACACCTTCGACGCTTCGAGGCCGCCGGCGATGACTTCTTCTGTCACCTTCGGGGCACCGGCTTCGTAGTACGTGAAACTCTTCTCGGTGCCACCGGCTTCGACCATCATGATGGCGACATCGCCGTTGTCAAGCTCACGGCCGGCGACGACGAGTTCGAAGGTGCCTTCGTGGCCCTCTTCGAAGGTTGGGTGCGGGATCCATGTGCCCTCTTGGCTGAAGGCGACGCGGACGGCGCCGATCGGGCCGTCGAAGGGGATACCGCTGATCATGAACGCTGCCGAAGCGGCGTTGATGCTGATGATGTCGTGCGGGTTTTCCTGGTCGGCGCCGAGGATCGTCAAGACGACCTGTGTCTCATTGCGGTACCCGTCGGCGAACGCCGGCCGCAGCGGGCGGTCGGTCAGGCGGCAGGTGAGGATTGCGTTCTCGCTCGGGCGACCTTCACGACGGAAGAATGCGCCCGGGATCTTGCCGGCAGCGTAAGCACGCTCTTCGACATCGACGGTGAGCGGGAAGAAGTCGATGCCATCTCGGACATCTTTGGCTGCGTTGGCGGTTGCCAACACGGTGGTCCGTCCGAGACTGACGACAACTGCACCCTGCGACTGCGGGGCGAACTTGCCGGTCTCGAACGAGAGCGTCTTCTCAGTACCGGCGACCGGTGCTGAGACACGAATGGCCTCTGCCATTGTGATTCCTTTCTTGGATGCGCCACCCTGGCGCAATTCCTGTTGGAAGCAAGGCCCGGTTCCCAGTCGGCAAGCTCCCGTGCTGCACCTGCTCATGCGGTGGAGCGGGAGAATCTCGACTGACAACCGACTCCTGTACTTCGGTTTTTGGTTTGCCCCTGTGACGTCGGGACCCACGTTTGATCGGTAGTTCAGTGAATGAAGCGCAGATGTGGAACGAGCGGCCATGCTGGCCGCTCGCTCACAGACACTTCATTTGTCAGCGACGCAGACCGTTCTTCTGAACGATTGCCCGGTAGCGCTCGACGTCGATGTTCTTGGCATAGTCAAGCATGCGACGGCGGCGGCCGACCATCATCAGCAGCCCGCGACGGCTGTGGTGGTCCTTTTTGTGGACCTTGAGGTGCTCGGTGAGCTGGTTGATCCGCGCAGTGAGCAGTGCAACCTGGACTTCCGGGGAACCGGTGTCCGTGTCGTGTACTCGGTGCGCGGCGATCGTGTCCTGTGTGGACATATCGTTGCCTTCCTTCTGACTTGATGTCACGTGATGGAGGTCGCACCCACCAACTGTGGCAGATGCATCACGCCAGGGCCTGAGCTCCGACGGACGGCAGCAACGCTATCGGCCAGAGTGTCAAATCCCTCGACAGCAACGTCGCAGCTCAGAGGCTATTGATCTCGAGCTCATGACCGTCTGCAGGAACTGCTGGGCATCGACCCAACCTTGTCATGTCCCCTACAGGTCGACCATCGGCTTCAGTGTCAAGCTCGGCTCGTCACGCTGCAGCCGCTCGAGGCGGTACTTGTTCTCGAACAGCGCCAGCAATGCACCGTCGCTGCGGTCGGCGATACGGATACCGCCGATCTCGCGCAACTTCTGCGCCGTCGCAGCATCGGTACGCCTGACGACCTGGATGCTGTTGCCGCCGAGTTCGACCTCGACGTTGTACTCGGCACGCATGCGATGCTTGAAGACGTCCATCTGCAGTGCTCCGACGGTGGCGATGATCGGTCGGGAATGGTTCCCGTCTTCGATCAGCGCCTGGATCACGCCCTCGGCATCGAGCTGCTCGACACCGGTGCGGAACTGCTTGGCCTTCGAGACGTCGAGTGGACGGGCCGAGGCGAACACCTCCGGTTCGAACCGCGGCAGGCGTGGGAACTCGACCGGCGGACCGGCGTAGACGGTCTCGCCGATGCGCAGGTTACGGGCGTTGACGAGAGCGACGATGTCGCCGGGGAACGCCTCTTCGACGGTCTCGCGCTCTTGGCCGAGGACCGATGCAGCGTGCTTGGTCGTCACGACTCTGCCGTTTGACGATTGCGTCAACGGCTCGCCGCGCTCGAAGCGACCGGAGCAGGCGCGGACGAAGGCCATCTGGTCGCGGTGCGACGGATCGACGTTGGCCTGGATCTTGAACACGATGCCGGCGAACGGAGCGTCCAGCGGGCGCATCGTCCCATCGACCTGCTCCCGGGCTGTCGGCGACGGGGCGATGGACACCAGCGCATCGAGCAGTTGGCGGACACCCTGGTTCGTCAACGCCGAGCCGGCGAGCACCGCCGACAGCTGTCCAGCTTCGAACGCCTCCCGGTCCCATCCACCGTATGACAGATCGAGCAATTCGCACTCCTCGCGAGCCTGTGCCAGCGCTGACCCGGCAAGGGCGACCGCGTCGTCACCCTTCAGTGTTTCCTCGTCGCCGATGAACGCGCCGCGGGCAGTGCGATCCGCCCGGATCAGCACATCCTGTCGGGTGTCGAGCAAACCGAAGAGAGCGCCACTCGGACCGACGGGCCACATCAGCGGTGCGAGTGCGAGGTCGAGTGTGTTGGCGATGTCATCTGCCAACTCCAACGGCGTCAGACCTGGGCGGTCCTGCTTGTTGAGGAAGGTGATGATCGGAGTGTTGCGAGCGCGGCAGACCTCGAACAGTTTGCGCGTCTGTGGTTCGATGCCCTTCGCCGAATCGAGCACCATCACCGCAGCATCGACTGCAGTCAGTACGCGGTACGTGTCCTCGGAGAAGTCCTTGTGGCCAGGCGTGTCGAGGAGGTTCATCATGCAGTCGCCATAGGGAAATTGCAGAACGGTCGACGAGACGGAAATGCCTCGTTCACGCTCCATCTCCATCCAGTCCGACCGCGCAGCCGCACGACCGCCACGCGCTTTGACGGCACCGGCACTCTGCACGACGCCGGCGTACAGCAGCAATTTCTCGGTCAGAGTCGTCTTGCCGGCGTCCGGGTGCGAGATGATCGCGAACGTGCGACGACGCGCTGCTTCGGTGACGACGTCGCTGCTCATACGCCGGCCACGCTACCGATGAATCACTGCAGAGGTTCAGGACACCAGCGGTAGCACGATCTTGGCGGCGAGCTCGATCGTCTCGAGATCATTGGCCAAACCGGTGTTGAAGATGATGCCGTCGATGCCGGTGTCGAGGATCGCCTGTACCTGTGCAGCGACCTCGTCAGGACCTCCGTAGATCACCATCGACTTGACCTGCGCCTGCATCTCTTCCGGCAGGTCGGCGACCTTCGCTCCGCCGAGGCGGACGGATAGCTTCGCTTCCGCAGCTTCCAGCGTCGGCGCAGCGATCAATGTCGCCAGCCTGGTGCGGCAGATCTCCTTCGGATCTCGACCGAGGTTGGCACAGTGCTCGTCGAGTACGCCGATCAAGCGCTTGAGCTGCGCCGTATCCCCGAACAGGTTGCAGGCGTCAGCGTATTGGGCGACCATCCGCAGCGTCTTCTTCTCGCCGCTGCCACCGATGAGCACCGGCGGGCCACCGGCCTGGACCGGCTTCGGGAAGTTCATTGCCTCCTTGGCGTGGAACCACTTGCCGTCGAACGTCGTGTGCTCGTTCACGAACATGCTCTTGACGATCTGCAACGCTTCTTCGAGCTTCTCGAATCGTTCGGTGAAGCTGCCGAACTCGAAGCCATATGCGTCGTGTTCCTGCTCGAACCACCCGGCACCGATTGCCCAGATCGCCCGCCCGGACGACACGATGTCGAGCGTCGACACGACCTTGGCGAGGAACGCCGGGTTGCGGTACGTGACACCGCCCACCATCGCCCCGAGGCGGACCTTTTTCGTCCTGGCGGCGATTGCCGAAAGGATCGTGTAGCACTCGGGCATGTTCTCGCTCGGCTGACCGATCATCGCCAACTGATAGAAGTGGTCCATCACGTAGACGGAGTCGTAGCCCGATTCCTCGGCCGACACCGCCTGGGCGAGGACGGCCTCGAACAGTTCGCTGCTCGGGACATCGGGATAGGTGAAGCTCGGAATCTGCAGGCCAAGTTTGATCAGATCGCTCATGATCCGTTTCTACATGGCACGAACGACATTCACGCACGAATCGGCGATTATTCGGAGGTTCCTCCGTTTATCCCCCCCGAGCTCCAGCTGCGATCTGTCGGATGAAGCGACGAAGCGGGCATCTGGCGTCTACCGTTTCACGGGTGAGCGACCTGGCAGCACTCCGTGCACGCATCGACGAACTCGATCGGCAACTCGTGCGCGTCGTCGCTGCCCGCCTCGCCGTCTGCGAAGAGGTCGCCCAGTTGAAGGCCGGCTCCGACACTCCGGTGATTCAGCCTCAACGGGTGCGCGACGTCGTGACCTCGCGCCGCCAATGGGCGATCGACGACGGCGTGGACCCTGATTTCGTCGAGCAACTCGTACGCGTGCTGCTGAGTGAAACACACCGCATCGAAGTCGCCGGTGCCAGACCCGACCCGGCGCCCGACAAGCTGGCCGCCAGCCAGCAACGATCTGCGATCGACACCGTGGCCACGCGCATCGACCACGTCGTCGTCGCCGTCAAAGACCTCGACCGCGCCGTGGACCTCTTCTCGAACCAGCTCGGATTCCATCGCGAGCCGCTCGCCGGCGGGGAGGCACCGGGGTTGGCGGCGATGACGGCAGGCGGCGTGACCGTCGTGCTCGTGTCCGCCGAGGCCAGTCCGTCGATCGCCGACTATCTGGCCACCAACGATTCGGGGGTGCAGCACATCGCCATCGAGGTACTCAACGCCCGCTACGCCAGAGCGTCATTGGAAGCCAACAACGCTGCCCTGCTGACCGACATCGTCGTCGACGAGCACGGCCACGAGCAGTTCTTCACCGTCAAGGACCCGATGAGCGGCGTGCAGATCGGATTCATCTCACGTACGGGTCACCGTGTCGGGGTGAGTGCCGCCAACGTGTTGGCACTCTTCGATTCGCTGTGAGACAGGCTGGTCGCCAGATCGGACTCGGACGGACAATTGCCGTATTGACGACGGCGATCGTCTCGCTCGGAGCATGTTCCAGCACCTCCTCGACCGCTCCCACGACGACCGCAGCCGGCACTGCGACCAACACCCTTGGGGCCACGACAACGGCGGTCTCCACTGCGGCCGGGTCGACGCCGACCGAAGCGACTGCTCCCGGAACGGTTGGCGGCGGAACCGCACCGGCCACCGGTGATGCGACCACCCCCGCGAGTGCAGCGACGACGCTTCCCGTCGTGTCGACGAGCCCGGCGAACACCGCTCCGTCGGGGACCGTCACCGCTGTCAAGGCTGGCTTCCTCGTTGCCGCTGACCGTTGTGCCGCCAACAAAGCTGCGGGCCCGATCACTTTTGTGACGGGCCTCGACTTCGCCGCGTCCGCAGCCACCGTCGATGTCGTCGTCGCCAAACAGGCGCGCTACTTCGAACAGATGTGTCTCGACGTGCAGATCAAATCGGGTCGATCGACAGAGAACTATGCCGCTGTCGGCCAGAACCAGGTGCAGTTCGGTGCTGCCGATTCGTTCAGCGAAGTGATGCAGTACGGAGCGAGTACGCAATCGAACTTCGTCGTGCTCTCCGAGGAGGGGAAGACGCCGCTCGACACGCTGATCGTCAAGGACGGAGCGGCTCCCACGGTTGCCGATCTCCGTGGTCAGACGATCGGTGTCGACGGCACGATGCCGACGCCGATCCAGGCAATGTTGGCGGCCAACAGCCTTGTCGCCGGCACGGATTACCAGGTCGCCGATATCCAGCAACAGTACGGGCTCGATCCGACGGTGCAGATCACCATCCCGACGATCGCCGCCTTCCCCGCCTCGAAATCCGTGCAACCAGGCGTGCTCAATCGGGCAATCGTCAAGTACCACACGTTCGATCCGAGCGACGCCGACATCCCCGGCAACTTCGGCCTGCTCTACACCAACCAGGCGTTTGCGACCGAGTTCCCGAGTGCGGTCCAGGATTTCGTCCGCGCTTCGATGCGCGGATTGGAGGATGCCACCGATGATGCCGGGGCAGCCTCGAAGACGGCCTACGACCTGGCGATCGCCGAGGGCAACCCCGCTGCGCTGACAGCCGACGGTGAGAACTACCGCTGGAGGACCGAGTCGGACCTGATCGCCAAGTCGACACCGCCAGGACAGCCGTACGGCATTCCCGATGTCGCCGGGCTGCAGGCGGAGATCGACAGTGATGCCAACCTCGGCCGTTTCGGCAGTACCAAGCCGATTATCGACACCCACGTCGACGTCAGCACCATCGCCAGTGTCTACGACGCCGACGGCAAGGTCATCTGGCCCTGACGCCTGCCCGCCCCACCCCGAACGCGACTCGATCGAGTATTTCGCTGACACCGGGAGCCAAACGAGTATTTCAGTTGCACCGTGGGGCGTCTTGCTACTCGATGGAACAGCTTCAAGCCGATTGGCGAACATTGATCGATGCCAGCCTAGCCAGATAGATCGACTCGAGTTCGTCGGCAAGTGTCTCGACGTCGAGCATGTCGAGTTCTGTCACGCGGTCGACCTGCCATCCGATGACGTGACACTGTCGATCTCGGCGTTTGTCCTTCGTCGTTCCCTGGAGCAGCAGGTGATCTGGATGGACGTCGATCTCGATCGCCCATCGAAGCTCCGGTATCGACAGATCGATGCGAATCGGCGGATGGTCTGGCAGATCGAGCAGGCGAACCTGACGCACGATCGGTATGCCCTTGCGTTTCAAGGCCATCTCGAGGACGACCTCTGGATGGGATTCGAGCGCCGGAGCGTTGCCACGTTCGATCAGCAGGCGGGCAAATCGCAGGGAGCCCGTCCGTCGCGGATGAGAGAGTCGCCTGGCGTAGTACACGAGCGAGAAGAACGTGCACCGCCGCTTTTGAATCGATTGCTCGATGACCGAAAGGAGGTCGTCTGTGGACAATGTTGCTGCGAGATCGAGCAGCAGCCGTTGGGGACTGGCAACCGTGATGCCGTCGCTGCGTTTCGTGACGTCAGCTGGCGTGACCGCAGTCGACTGATGGAGAACGATGTCATCGCGATATTCGATATGCAACCCATGGGGCACGGTGAAATGGATCTGCTCGCTGGCCGGCATACGGCGATATCCCTCCAATCTCCCTGCCGTCGGGCCGGACACGAAACCACTCGGGTGGGCGAAACAGAGCGCAACACAGCGCGACTCAAGGGTGATCGGCGCTGATGTGATCCGATACACGCGCTTGAAGAGCAGGTCAAGGATCTGTTCCTCGACCAGCCGTCGTCGTGCTCGCGGGCCGACACCCGAGTCGGTGAGCATCTGGCCGGTTGCAACTCCGTGATGTTGACGAAAGACTTTCGTCGCTGCTGGGGTGAGAGATGACATGTGGGAACCTCCGCATCGAAGTGATGGCGAGGGGGAAGTCGAGTCGTGTGCGACTCTATTGCCGGGCAGCACCGCATTGCTCGATCGAGTAGGAACACGCCCCACGGCGCGACGGAGATACTCGATTGATAGTCGACGTCAGCGAAATACTCGATTGGGGCGCCGCTGAGCGTGTTCGGTCAGGAGCTGCTATCGAGTGACATCGAGGCTCTGGCGTGCTCGACGTCGAGTTTCAACTGGCCGATGATGGCGTCGATGCCGTCGAACTTGCGCTCACTGCGCAGGAAGTGGGCGAACGACACATGGGCGAGCTCGCCGTAGAGGTCACCGTCGAAGTCGAGCAGATGCGCTTCGAGCAGCGAATGATCCGCATGCTCATAGAACGTCGGACGGCGACCGAGGTTGATCGCGCAGGGGTGGACGACGCCGTCAGGGCGGCGGTACAGCCCGGCGTACACGCCGTCGGCAGGCAGGCACACCGTGTTGGGCACGACCACGTTGGCGGTCGGGAACCCGAGCAGACGTCCCCGCTGGTCGCCGGTGACGACAGGGCCGCGAACCTCGAAAGGTCGCCCGAGCATCGCTGCCGCGGTTTCTACCTGACCGCCGGCGAGGGCTCGACGGATTGCCGTGGAACTCACCGGCTCCTCGACACCGTCGACGCGGGACACGAGGTCCATCGGGTTGACCTCGAAGTCGTCGATCAGGCCGAGTTCCATCAGCAGTTCGACGTTGCCGTGACGTTGATAGCCGAAGTGGAAGTCGGAGCCGACGACGATGTGTTTGGTGCGCAGGCAGTCGACGAGCACCTGCTTGACGAAGCGGTCGGGCGACAGCCGTGATTCCGCCTCGTCGAAGGTCACCAGCGCCGTTGCGTCGACGCCGGTGTCAGCGAGCAGTTCGAGTTTCTGGTCGAGATCGGTGAGGAATCGCGGCGCTGACTCCGGACGAACGATCGTTGCCGGATGACGGTCGAAGGTGATGACGACGCTGCGGCAGCCGAGATCTGCAGCGGGGCGTTTGACCTCCTCGATCACCGCCCGGTGACCGAGATGAACGCCATCGAAGGCGCCGATGGTGATCACGGCCCGTTCAGTAGGCCAGGGAGATACCGAAAGATCGGCAATGACCTGCACGGTACGAGGCTAACGCTCGAAGGCGTGTGCGAGCACTACCGACGGTTTCGCCTGAGCCTGTCCGAACCGCTCGTACACAGCGATGAGATCACTGTTCGGAGCCGTGACGGCCCAAGGGCCAGTTCCTTCGAAGGCGGCGATGATCCGTCCGTTGCCGATGAGTTCGACGGTCGATTGGTCGACCGCTACGACCGGAACACCGCGCAACGCCTCGATCAGCGGCAACAACTCGCAGCTCTCGGGCGGTTGCGCCTCGGCGATGTCGAACCTGCCGACCGATGTACGGCGCAGATTGCGCAGGTGTGCTCCCCCACCGAGCAGCCGGCCGAGATCGTCGGCGAGTGTGCGGATGTAGGTACCGGTCGAACATGTCACGTCGATGCGGAACACGCCGGGACCATCGGTTGCCTCGGCGGTGAACGAGTGGATCTGCACCGGCCGCGCTTCACGTTCGACTTCGATTCCCTCGCGGGCGAGTTCGTGCAACCGGCGACCGTCGACGCGACGGGCCGACACCATCGGCGGTGTCTGCAGGATCTCGCCGGTCAGGCTGTCGGCAATGACTCGCCGTACGTCGTCGAGGGTGATTCCCGACATGTCGTAGGTCGCCGTGACCTGTCCATCGGCGTCGAGGGTGTTCGTCGAGCTACCGAGGACGACCTCGCCGACATACGACTTGTCGCTGCCGAGCAGTGAACTCAACAGGCGCGTACCGTCGCCGACGCCGATGAGCAGAACACCCGTGGCACTCGGGTCGAGCGTGCCGGCATGGCCGATTCGCTTCTCCCCGAGACGTCGTCGGAGCACTCCGACGACGTCGTGACTGGTGACGCCAGACGGCTTGTCGACGATGCAGAACCCGTGAACCGTCGGCGGCTTACGGCGCGCCATCCGCGCCTACATCTGTCGCCCTCGACGACGCTTCGATCACTTCGACGTTGGGATCGACGGGGCGTTCGGGAATCGGGTTGTCGCGAAGGATCTGCTCGATCCGGGCGGCACCGCGCAAGACCTCGTCAGGACGAAACTCGAGGATCGGCGTCTTACGCGCCCGGATCTGCGAACCGATAGCGCCCTGGAGGCGGATGCGATGGGAGTTGAAGGCGGCGATGACTTCGTCGTCGGCGCTTGCTCCGGCGAGAGCGTCGAAGAAGACGATGCCGCGATTCAATTCGGGGTCGACGTCGATGCTGGTGATGGCGACGAGCACGAGACGCTCGTCATCGATCCGCTCCAATTCCTCGGCGATGACCTCGCGCAGCAGTTCGCCAAGGCGAGCCGTCCGCTGATATCGCTGGGGGGATGACGACGCTGGGCGACGACGCTGTTGCTTACTCATTCCAGCCACCTCCGTTCACTTGACGATACGGCCACATCGGGGTAGGACCATACGAAGCGCTCGACGGCGTCGATCACCTCTTCTGCATGATGCTGCGACGATGCCACGACCGCAAAACCAATTTGCGACCGCTGCCACAGATCCTGGTCCCCGACTTCGGCGACCGACACTGCATAGCGATGGCGAGCCGACTCGAGAATCGACTTGATGACCTGGCGTTTGGCTTTCAGCGAGCGGGACTCGTTGATGTGCAGATCCATTTCGAGCGAGAGTACGAACATCTCAAACGCGTTGTGGGACCACCTGCGCAGGGTGTCCGTCGACAACGGCGTCGGCGGGAACGACAACACTACGGCGGATGTAGGCCAATGCCTGCAGACCGGCGACGGACGTCAGGATGCCGGCGTCCGCACCGCCGACGGTGACCATCGATCCGACCGCAGCGGGGGCGGTCAGCACGATCCGTTCGAGGTGGTGAGGAGCATGGTTGCCGCGGCTGTCGACGCGGGCGACGAGTTCCTGGCCGGTGTAGCACCCCTTCTTGAAGTTGGCTGCGAGTTCGACGAGTCCGGTCTCGGCAGGGATGATGCCTTCCGTCAGCTCCCCGATCCCCGGCCACCCTGCGGCGACGCGGGCCAACTCGGCGTCCGTTTCCGAGCCCTCGTGGGCTGATTCGGCGACAAGGTGCGCGCCCTGCCCCCACCATCCGGTCAGCGACCGGCCGGTTACTCCTGCGTCGGGGGCAACGTCGACGAACAGGCTGTCGCGTGTCAGCGTTGCCTTCGTCCTGATGAGGAATCGGCGAAGGCGTGCCTCGACCGCGTCACCTTGGCCAGGTTCGATATCGAGCCGGAAGATGTCCGCTTGCAGGTGTTGGACGCGCAGCACGAACCCGAGCTTGCCGCTCGGCTCGAGCAGGAAGCTCCAGGCGGAATCGCCGACCGCCAGGCCGAGCACATCCTGGGACAGCTGACCCTGGAGATATTTTCCTGCGTCCGGCCCGCTCACGTCCACGACATCTCTGCGTCGAATTGCGCTCATGCAACCGTTCCTCCCGCCGACCGGGTGGCCGTCATCGTCCTCGCCGCAGGGATCGCTGCGAGCAGCGCCGCCGCCTTGTTGCGGCATTCCAGGTCTTCGTCGTCCGGAATCGAGTCGGCGACGATGCCGGCCCCCGCTTGTAAATAGGCCTCGCCGGTCGGGCCGACGAACATCGTGCGAATGGCGATCGCCGTGTCGAGGTTGCCGGCGAAATCGACGTAGCCGACGACACCCGCGTAGGGACCCCGCTTGCACGGTTCGAGAGCGTCGATGATCTCCATCGCCCTGACCTTCGGCGCGCCGCTGACCGTTCCGGCGGGGAGCGTCGCTCGTAGTACGTCGATCGGCCCGAGCCCGTCGACGAGCGTGCCGGTGACCTGCGACGTCAAGTGCATCACGTGGCTGTACTTCTCCAACGTCATCAGTTCGTCGACCTTGACGGTGCCGAATTCGGCGACCCGACCGACGTCGTTGCGGGCGAGGTCGACGAGCATGATGTGCTCGGCGACCTCCTTCGGGTTCTCCATCAACTCCCCCGCCATCCGCCGATCGTCTTCGTCGTTGCGTCCGCGACGACGAGTGCCGGCGATCGGGCGGGAAACGACCTGACCGTCGATCAGTTGCACCATCGGTTCTGGCGACGACCCCACGATGGTGATCTCGGGGTGGCGCACGAAGTACATGTATGGACTCGGGTTGATCTGACGGAGGACGCGATAGACGTCGAACGGGTCGGCTTCGAGCGTCAGGTCGTAGCGCTGGGCGAGCACGACCTGGAAGATGTCGCCGGCACGGATATGCTCTTTTGCGACCTCGACAGCCTGCTGGTACAGACCGTTGGGCATCGACGATTTGATCGACGGCAGATCCTCACCGGCCACGGGCGGCTGGACGGCACTGTAGGCAAGCGGTCGGCTGAGGTCGCGGACTGCTCGACTGACGCGTGTGACGGCCTCGGCATACGCGTCGTCGAGGGCAGCACTGTCGAGGCCGAGTACCGGCGTGCTCTCGATCAGGTACACGCGTTGGCGCCAATGATCGAACGCCGCCAGCGAACCGATGACGCTCATCACGGCGTCGGGAAAATGGCGATCGTCGCCCGGCACGTCCGGCAGCTTCTCGACCTCGCGGATCACGTCGTAGCCGAGGTAGCCCATCACCCCACCCTGTAGCGGTGGCAACTCGGCGAGGTGCGGTGCACGATATTCGCCGGTCAACGCCTCGAGTGCTGCCAGCATCCCCTGATCCAGCGGCACGGACGGAGGGATCTGCCCATCGACTTCGATCAACCCGTCGCGCAGCACCAACGTCGCGCGGGGATTGCGGCCGACGAAGGAAAACCGACTCCAGCGTTCGCCGTGTTCCACCGATTCGAGCAGGAAGCCACGCCCCTCACCGACGAGTTTGGCGTAGGCGGCGACAGGCGTTTCGAGGTCGGCGAGCAGCTCGGTCCAGACCGGAACGACGGTGTGATCATTGGCCAGGGTGCGAAATTCGGCGAGGCTCGGTTTGATCCTCAACCCGTTCGGCCCGACACCGCCAACGACGGGCTCGGCGACGGTCACAGTCATACGCCTGCGCCGAAACTGCGGAAGAAGCACGAGTAGTTGCCGGTGTGACAAGCGCCGTTGCCCTCCTGCTCGACCTTGAACAGCAGCGTGTCGCCATCGCAGTCGTAGAACGCCTGTCGCACGTACTGGCGGTCGCCGCTCGTGTCGCCCTTACGCCAGATCTGCTTGCGGCTGCGACTCCAGTAGACCATCCGACCCTCCGCAAGCGTCAGACGAAGCGTTTCGGCGTTCATCCACGCCATCATCAGGACCTCGCCCGTCGCCACGTCCTGGGCGATCGCCGGCACGAGACCGTGATCGTCGTAGACCACCGTGGCGAGTTCGTCGCCGGATATCTGGATCGGAGTGGCTGTCGGCACGGCGTCAATCCTACGTCGACCGGCCCGCGCGCTTCTTGAGAGTTCGCCCGTTTGCCGCCAGCCGCTCGATCCCGTTCTGCGCCGCTCGGGCCGGCAGCCAGGTGCAATCAGGCCGCAGTTCAAGCGGTACGAACGTCGATGCCGGCGGCGCTGATCACCGCTTTGGCCTCGGCAATCGTGTGCTCTCCGAAATGGAAGATCGAGGCCGCGAGCACGGCGTCGGCGCCGCCGATGGTGATGCCGTCTGCGAGGTCCTGTAGCGAGCCGACTCCGCCACTGGCGATGACCGGCACGGTGACAGCGTCCGTCACCGCTTTCGTCAGTTCGTTGTCGAAGCCCTGGCGCGTGCCGTCGCGATCCATCGAGGTCAGCAGGATCTCGCCCGCTCCGAGCGCGACTGCGCGTATCGACCACTCGACGGCATCGGTACCCGTCGGCGTTCGGCCGCCGTGCAGGAAGACTTCCCAACCGGGTTCGCCGTTCGTTCGTCGCCGCGCATCGATGGCGCAGACGACGCACTGGTTGCCGAACTCGGTGGCGATCTCGGTGATCAGTTCCGGCCGCTCGAACGCCGCCGTGTTGACACTGACCTTGTCGGCTCCGGCGCGCAGCATGCGCCTGGCGTCGTCGACACTGCGGATGCCGCCTCCGACGGTGAACGGGATGAAAACCTGATCGGCGACGTGGGCGACCATCTCGACCATCGTCTCGCGGCCGTCGGAACTGGCGGTGATGTCGAGGAAGACGAGTTCATCGGCGCCCTCTGCGTCGTAGCGTGCCGCCAACTCGACAGGGTCGCCGGCATCACGCAGCCCGACGAAGTTGACACCCTTGACGACGCGGCCGTGCGTGACGTCGAGGCACGGAATCACTCTGGCGACACGCATTGGACCATCCTACGGTTGAGCTCGATAGACCTCTCGGGGCCGAACTCTCGACAACCGTGCCGAGTTACGGAATGTCGCAAGACGTGCGACATCCGGTGACTCGGGAACGACATCGATCCAGCGGGTGGCTCAGATCAACCGGCGACGGCGGGCGACGAGCACGAGTCCAGCACCGAGGAGCATCGTCAGCACACCGGTGATCAACCCGTTCCGCAGGTTGCTCAGGCCGGTTGGCGGCAACTCCGTCGACGGCAGCGTGATGATCGTGATGATCGTGATGATCGTGACGGTCGAAGGAGGCGGGGTGACCGGCTCGCCAACGGGTGGCGTGCCAGTGGCGATGGCTGCGTTGGTGATCGAACCGTGGTTGAAGTCGGCGTCGGTCGACGTGTAGGCAGCGGTGCACGTCATCGTCGAGGTCGCGCCGGTACCTGCCGCCGTCAACGTCGTCGTCGGGCAACTGATGGTCAGCGCCGGGCCTGCAGGCAATGTGAAGGTATCGCCGATGGCGACGTTCGTCAGCGTGACGTTGCCCGTGTTGGTGACGACGAACTTGTAGTTCACGACCTGGCCGACCACCGTGATGATCGACTGGGCTGCCGTTTTGACGATCGTGATCGACGGTGACGTCGGCGGCGTCACGGTGACGGTGGACGGCGGTGAGGTGATCGGCGGACCTGTCGGTGGTGTACCGGTGGCGACCGCCGTGTTCTTGATCGGACCGGTGTTGAAGTCTGCTGCCGTGGAGATGTACGTCGCCGTGCACGTCATCGATGCGCTTGCGCCAGGTCCGACGGCCGTCAGGGTCGTCGTCGGGCAGGCGATCGTCAATGGTGGACCAGCGGGGCCGAATCGAGCCCCATCGAGAAGGTCAGCTGTGTGACGGTGCCGACAATTGGGACACTGCCGCACCCTGCGCTGCTCACACCCCCGTCGAGGCAGTCGGTGTACCATTGGCGCCACTGACACTCAGCTTGAATGCGTGCGTCGTTGTGAGGATGCTCGGAGTGAACATCGCCGACGTTGCAGCGAAGAGGCCCTGCGTCGTCCCAGCCGCCGAAACGGACGTCCCGCCCGTTGTCGTCGTCGAGATCGTCAGTCCTGACGGCATCGTCACCGCACCGCCGGACCACCGGTTGGTCGCCGACTCGTAGGCGGCGACGGGCGAGGCGGAGGTCACCAACGCCATGGCGGCGATGATGCCCGTCGCGGCGGCGATGGCGGTCAGTTGCTGCCAGGGACGTAGAAGGCGCGCGCCGGTGCGTGTGGTTTCCGCTGCCCCGTGGTTCATGTACCGTCGCGTCCTGCTCGATCGATGCACCATCCATCAACGTCTCGCTAATGATCACCCCGCGTGGTGGACAGTAACGGAGAGGATAGCTGATGACCACTGCATGCCGAAAGATACCCGAACGCAGAGAACGACCAGTCTGAAATATCGCGGAGAGTGCTGATTCACGTTCAACAATACGTAGAGACTGCTCGATACAACAGCGCGTTGTCTCGTTGCCGCCCAGGCGAACCGCGAACTCGGGCGTGCGATCTCGATAGCGAGCGAACGCAGATACCGTTGTGGCCGTGAGCAGCCAGGCGAAACTCCCGATCAAGATGCTGAACGATCGTCTGCTGGTGAAGATTTCCAAGGAGGACGGCGAGCGACGTTCCTCCGGCGGCATCGTCATCCCGGCCACTGCACAGGTTGCCAAGCGGCTCGTCTGGGCGGAGGTCGTGGCCCTCGGGCAGAGCGTCCGCGCTGCTGAAGCCGGCGACAACGTACTGTTCAGCCCGGATGACCGCTTCGAGGTCGAGGTCCAGGGTGAGGATTACATCATGTTGCGTGAACGCGACCTCCACGCGGTCGCCGCAAGCCGTATCGAGGGTTCGACCGGGCTGTACCTGTAGCGCGACCGTTCGACGCAGAACGAGATCTCGATCCTCGGCTGGAGTCGAGGGTTACAGCGAAGTTGCGGATGGTCCGGCAAGCGCCGCCAACGCCTCGGCCACCGTGAAACGCTGTTCGTACAGCGCCTTGCCGACGATCACCCCGCCGATGCCGCCAAGCGATGCGAGCGCGCGTATGTCATCGAGGGTCGAAACTCCCCCACTGGCGATCACCGGAATCGGAGAATCCAATCCGGCCTGACGCAACCCGTCGACGTCTGGACCGACGAGCATGCCGTCCCTGCTGATGTCGGTGATCACGAACGTCGCAGCGGCCGGGAATCGTCGGAGGGCGTCGACCAGCTGCACGCCTGACGATTCCGTCCATCCGCTGACGGCCAGGTCCCCCCCTCGATGGTCGAGACCGACGGCAACAGCAACGAGCGTTGCGACGTCGTCGACGATGGACGGATTCCGAACCGCTGCTGACCCCATGACGACTCGGGCGACGCCGAGGCCGGCCAACTCAGCGGCGTCTTCGACCGTTCGGACGCCGCCGCCGGCCTGCACGACAGCCTGGCCCGCCACCGCGGCGGCGATCGTGGCGACGACGGGCCGATTGACCGGGTTGCCGTCGCGTGCAGCATCGAGGTCGACGACATGGATCCACGTTGCACCGGATGCTGCGAAGCCGCAGGCAATCGCCACCGGGTCGTCTCCGTAGATCTGTTCGCGGCGGTAGTCACCCTGCGATAGGCGGACGGCACGGCCACCACGCAGATCGATCGCCGGGAACAGCTCAACCGCGCCTGACATCGCGCGCCAGCTCCGAGACGCCTGCGTCGAATCAGCCATCTGCGTTCACCAGCCGGGATACGCCGACGAAGTTCGTCAACAACTGCAGTCCGGCAGCTGCCGATTTCTCCGGATGGAACTGCGTCGCGAAGACGGAATCACGACGGAACGCTGCATTCAACGTCGATCCGTATTCGACCGTCGCGGCGATGTCAGCGGGATCCTCCGGCACGCCGTGCAGCGAATGCACGAAGTACAGCCACGGCGAACTGCCGAGACCTGTGAACATCGGGTCGCCCTGGTGTGCGGGGGCGATAGACAGCTGATTCCACTGCATCTGCGGGCGCTTGACACCGGCTGGTATCCATCGGATCGCACCCGGAATGATGCCGAGTCCCGGCTCGGATGGCGCTTCATCGCTCATGCCGAAGAGCATCTGCATCCCGACGCAGATGCCGAGGAATGGGCGGCCGTCGCCAGCTGCGGCAACCGTGAGATCGGTGAGACCAGCAGCATGTAACGAACGCATACATGCACCGAAGTTCCCGACGCCGGGCAGCACGACGGAATCGGCGGCGGCGATCAGACCCGGATCGTTCGTCAATCTGGCGTCAGCGCCGCAATGCTCCAATGCCCGCTCCGCTGATCGCAGATTCCCGATGCCATAGTCGAGGACGGCAACCAGCGGGCGTCGATCCGGCTGTACTGGGAGGGTCTCGGTCACAGCACGCCTTTGGTGGAGGGGATGGAATCGTTCTCGACCCTGACCGCATCACGAAGTGCGCGCGCCACGCCCTTGAAGGTCGCTTCGATGATGTGATGGACGTTCGTCCCGCGAACGAGCGAGACATGCAGTGTGATCGCCGCTGCAGTTGCGAACGATGCAACGGCGTGCTCGGCCAACGACGGGTCGAACGCCGGACTGCCGAGCGGGATCGCCTCCGGCAGCTTCACATCCCAGACGACATAGGGACGGCCGGAAAGATCGAGCGCAACATCGACGAGCGCTTCGTCGAGCGGATACCGACCGCTGGCGAACCGACGGACGCCTGCTTTCGACCCGAGTGCCTCGCGGAACGCTTCGCCTAGGACGATGGCGACGTCTTCGACCGTGTGATGGGTGTCGATCTGCAGATCGCCGACGGCTTTGATCGTCAAGTCGAACCCGCCGTGACGTCCGAGCTGGTCCAGCATGTGGTCGTAGAAGGGAACGCCGGTGGAAATGTCGGTGACACCCGATCCATCGAGATCGATCGACAGTTCGATCGACGTTTCCTTCGTTGCTCGTGAGCGCGTGGCAACCCGCTGCCTGCCTGTATTCATGACGAAAGTATCGCCTGCAGCGCTGCGAGGAACTCGTCGTTTTCGTCATGCGTTCCGACGGTGACTCGCAGGCACCCTTCGAGCCGTGGCCAGCCGGAACAGTCACGGATCAGAATGCTGCGGTCGACGAGTTGCCGCCAGACGTCATGACCTTCGATCGCAAGTGGGCGAAAGAGGATGAAGTTGGCACCACTCGGCCAGACCTGTACCGGCAGCGCGGCCAGCGCGGCGGCGA
>Ga0123338_10001941_pt1 | contig 19559 bp, 14 predicted proteins | sample grotaG_FD_89793 | JGI IMG/M metagenome (GOLD analysis project Ga0123338, IMG submission 89793) | Glacier valley bacterial and archeal communities from Borup Fiord, Nunavut, Canada, to study Microbial Dark Matter (Phase II) -... | ecosystem: Environmental > Aquatic > Freshwater > Ice > Glacier ...
GACGTTCTTGCCTTCCCAGAGCAGTGGCGCCAGGATGATCGAGTAGTTGCCGATCTGCTCGGCGATGTGCTTCATCGCCACGGGCAGCTCGGGCTCGGCGAGGACGTCGGTCATGTGGACGACGTCGGTTCCGGCCATGCCCAGGCGCACGGCCACCGGGTCGATCGCCCTGGGGTACTGGCTCGCGACCGCGGCCTGCGCGGTGCCGAGGTGGGCGCCCAGGCGCAGCATTCCGTCTTCGCCGACCAGCGAGATGCCCATCTCTTCGCCCGAGAACAGGCGCTTGCAGCTCTCGAGGATCTCGACGAACACCGGATGGGCGTCGGCCATCGAGCCGCTGATGACCTGGAGCACGTCGGCGGTCGCGGTCTGGCGCTCGAGCGCTTCGCGGGTCTCGTTGATCAGCCGCACGTTCTCGATCGCGATCACGGCCTGGTCGGCGAAGGTCTTGAGCAGGTCGGACTGGCGTTGCGGCGTCTTGCCTGGATCGGGCCAGGCGACGACGATCGCGCCGAGGACAGCTCCGTCTCGCATCAGCGGCGCGCCGATCATCCGACGCCAGTGCCCGAACTTTGCTGCCGACTGGTCGTACTCGCTGTCGAGAAGCGTGTCTTCCTGATCGAGAACCTGGCCCGTAAGGATGACCCTTCCGCTGAGCATGTGCGGACTGGGGGGCCCTGGATAGAAGCGTCGCGCGTCTTCCAGCGCTTCGGGAGGCCAATTTCGGGTTGCGGTCAGGTGCACGAGCTTCCCGTCGTAACGCATGGCAGCCGCGATGGGAGCCCCGAACAGTCGGGTTGCACTCTCCAGGATTTCCTCGAACACCGGCCCGACATCGGTCGGCGACTGGCTGATCACGCGCAGCACGGCGCTGATCGCCGTCTGGTATTGCAGTGTCTCGGACAGCTCCCGCGTTCGCTCCTCGACCTTTCGCTCCAGGCCTGCGTAGGACTCGCGCAATTGCGCGCCCATGTGGTTGAACTGCTCGGCCAGGCCCTCGAGCTCGTCGCCGGTGCGCACTTCGATGTGACGGTCGAGATCGCCGGCGCCGATCTGCGCCGCGCCTTCCTGCAGCGCGCGCAGCGGCCGCACCAGCGCACGGGCGAGGAAGAAGCTCGCGGCGATCGAGATCAGAAGCGCGGCGACGAGGACCAGCGCCGTCCGCAGCAAGGTCGCATACAGCGGCGCGAACGCCTCTTCGCGCGGCGAGTCGACGAACACCGTCCAGCGCAGCGTCGGGATCGACACGTGGGCCGAGAACACTTCCGCGCCCCTTAGGTCGCGCCCGTTCGGCGACGCCCGTTCGGGCGTGGCAAGGGCTGCCACCTGAGGCAGCCCGCTCAGGTCGGATTTCTTCAGCACCAGGCTGATGTCGGGGTGCGCGATCAGCGTACCGGTCGCATCGACGACATAGGCCAGACCGGCCTGGCCGATCTTGATGCGCGAGACCACGTCCCACACGAACTTGAGATTCACCTCGGCCGCGGTCACGCCGCCGCCGCTGCCGGCCGGCAGCGCGATCGTCATGTAGGGCTCGGTGCCCTTCCTGAAGTAGACCGGGCCGTAGTACGTGCGCCCGGCGGCAGCCTCGCGGAACTTCGCCTCCTGCGAAAGGTCGGTGCCGCTGCTGACCGCGTCCATCGCCAGACGCGAGACGCGCAGCTGTTCGTGGCCGCTGGCGTCGATCCACACCACCTCGGTGATCGCCGGCGCCTGGCGCTGCAGTTTCAGGTACTCGATACGGCGCTGCTCGAGCGCGTCGCCGCCCTGCACCGCGGGCAGCGCGGTCCAGCTCATCTCATGGCCGATGTCGAGCACGTACTGCTCGATCCGCGTCGCCGCGCTCTCTGCCTTCTCGACCTGCAGCGCCACCAGATGATCCTGGGTTTCGCCCCACGAGAACCAGATGCCGATCGCGCCGCTCGCGACCAGCATGCCGCCGACCAGCGTGATGATCAGCAGCGCGTACTTGGGGAAGAGACGCCAGCGACGCGTCATTCGATCAATCGCTCCGCGCGCATCGGCAGCGCCGGCGGCGACGCGCTGCTCGCGCCGCCGGCCCGGAAGACGCCGAGACGGAGCGCGCGCCTGTCCTGAAAGCCGGCATGGCGGCTATCTTGACAGCTTTCGGCAGGGTCGAGAACGTGCCGATGAAGGCCGCCCGGTTCTCGGTTGCAGAGTGCGTCGAAGTCGCGTCTTCGGCATGAATCCATCCTCGGCCGTCGAGTCGGACTGGCCGTCGGCGTGTCGCGCGATGCACTCGAAGGGAGCAGGGACGCGATCGACTTGCTTCTGGACGTCGAGGCGTTCATGCTTGCACACGCGATGCAAGCCATTCGGTACGACGCCTTCATCTCGTACAGTCACGCCGCCGACAGCCACCTCGTCGCGTCCGTGCAGTACGCGCTGCAGCGGCTGGCCAAACCCTGGTATCGCCTGCGCTCCATGCGCATCTTTCGAGACCAGACCAGTCTGGCAGCGAGCCCGGGGCTGTGGAGCGCTATCGAAGCAGCGCTGAGCACGAGCCGGTATTTCCTCTACATCGCAACGCCGCAGGCGGCGCAGTCCCCATGGGTCGCCAGGGAGGTGCAGTGGTGGCTCACGAACCGCTCTGCCGACCACCTGTTGATCGTGCTGACCGAGGGAGAGATCGCCTGGTCGCAAGCCGACGCCGACTTCGACTGGACCATCTCGACCGCGCTGGCGCCCTGCCTGGGAAAGGCATTTTCCGGAGAGCCGCTGTATGTGGACCTTCGCTGGGTGAGGTCGGCTGAGCAGCGTTCGATCCGCCACGTGCATTTCCATTCGGCGATGCTCGACCTGGCGGCCACGCTGCTCGACAGGCCCAAGGACGAGATCGATGGCGACGACGTTCGCGAGCACCAGCGTACACGCCGGGTGGCAGGCCTGGCGATCGCCTGCCTGGCGGTTGCCGCCGCAACGGCCAGCGCGGCGGCCTATGTCGCCATCAGGCAGCGTGACGCAGCCATCGCCTCCGCGTTGGTCATCCACTCCGGCACGCTGCTCAAAACCAGCCCCGAGCTCGCCGCGCTGCTGGCCCGCGAGGCGTTCGAGCTGCACGAGACTGACGCCTCGGAGCTCGCCTTGCGCCGCGCCCTCGCCGAACATCCGGAAAGCATCCTGCGCCTGGGCAAGCCCGACGTGCCGGTGAACGCGGGCTTCGCGGGAACCCAGCTGGTCGCAGTGAGTTCTGAATCCGACCAGTTGGCGGGTCGCAAGGCCGGAGTCTGGAACGTCGTCGATGGCCGGCAGATTGCGACTTTGCCTTTCGAGATCGACGATCTCCCCGCGCCCTCCATGTCGCTCGACGGCAAGTCGCTGGTCCTGGCGACGAGCCGGGATCACTTCGCGGTGTACGACGCGACCACATGGCGGCCGCTGCGCGAGTTGAGCGGCTCTCGACCACGGTTCACCAGGGACGGTCGCCACATCGCCGCACAGGCCGACGACGTGGTCCGCCTCTGGGATTCCGTCACGCTCGAGCAAGAGAAAGAGGTCGCCTTGCCTCTGGACGAATTCTTCGACATCAGCCGCGACGCCAGCCATGTCTTGGCGGTCCTGCGTGGGCGCGACTGGTTCGGCACGGTGTTGTCGACCACCACGGGTGCGCCGGCCCTCGACCTCGCCGACCACGCCTTCCTGGAGGGAGCTTCGTTCACGCCGAGCGGCAAGGAGCTCATCGCCTGGTCCGAGCAAGGCGCGGGCGAGCTCTGGGACATCGCCTCCGGCAAGCGCCTGCGAGCGATACCGGGCGAGGTGGCCGGGCCCGAGAGCGGATCGCTGCACGCCGGCACGGGACAGCTCGCGGTCGGCACCGCGAGCGGCGCCGTGCACTTCTGGTCGGGTGACCTGTACACGCACCGCATCAATCCGAGCTTGCATTCGGAACGGACGGCCGGTGTCGAATTCAGCCCCGATGGTCGGCTGCTGTTGTCCAGCTCCTCCGACGGCAGCGCGGCGCTGAGCGACACGTCGAGCGCCAAGGCACTGGCGCAATTCGGGGGGCCGTGGGACTTCGTGTGGGCCGCCAGGATGGCCGGCGACGACCAGCGCTTCGCAACCATCCACATCGACGGCTCGGTTCGCATCTGGCTGCGCGACACCTGGTATCCGCAGCTTGCCCTTGGCAGTCGAGTGGCGCGTCTGAGCACGGACGGCCGCTTCCTGTTCACGGTCGGCGGTGCCGAGTCCGACGCCAACCTGCGCGACCTCGGCACAGGCGATGTCGTCGCGACCCTCAAAGAGCCTGTCGCCGCCGTGCTGGGCGTCGCCGTGCACCGACCCAGCAACCGCATGGTGCTGGCGACGGTCGAGGGTGTCGAAGTGTGGGACCTGTCCAAGGGTGCAAGAGTTTCGCTCCTGCGGGACGCAGGGGATGGAACGCGCGTCGTGGCCCTCAGCCCTGACGGCAAGTTGCTGGCGACGGCGGGCAGAGCTCCCGGAGCCCGGTTGTGGGACATGGACACTCACAAGCTCGTGAGCAAGATGGATGGCTTCGGCAGCGACGTCGCCGACCTCGTGTTCGCGCCCTCAGGCAAGAGCCTGTTCGGGGCCACCTTGCGAGGGCGCGTGACCGAGAGGGACCTGTCCACCGGCGAGCAACGTTCGGTGATCGAAGCCGTGGCCGAGCGCCGATTCACGACCATCAGCCTCAGCGCCGACGCGAGCCGCCTGCTCGTTGCCGGCGGTACGTCCGCCGAGCTGTGGGACCTGGCTTCGCGCCGCCTCCTGCGGACATTTGCCGGGCATGCCGACTCCGTGAGTGCCGCGGCGTTGAGCACCGATGGTCGCTGGGTCGCGACCGGCGGCGGCTTTCGGGCGGGCGGTCCCAATCCGCCGGCGGCACGCAACGAGGTGCTCCTGTGGGACGCCGAAACGGGCCAGGAACTGCTGCGCTACCGCGCGGCGACCGACGCGATCAAGGGCTTGGCGTTCACGGCCGACTCGCATCGCCTGGTGGCAGTGGATGCACAGGCCCGCATCTATCGTTGCGCCGTGTGCGGCTCCACGGCCGAACTGCGCACGCTCGCGGCGGCAAGAATCAAGCGCGCACTGAGCGATGACGAGCGCCGGCGTTACGGCCTTGGCGTCGGCCTGCTCGGTTTCATGACCGAACGACGGCGCTCCTAGCTACGACAACAGGCGACCCAGCAGTCCCGCCGTCGACGCATCCAAGCCGGCCACGCTGTCACCCGCTTGAAGATCGAGCGCCGGTAGCAACCTCGACCCCAGCGCTTTCCCGAGCTCGACCCCCCACTGGTCGAAGCTGTCGATCCCCCACAGCGCACCGCTCGTGAACACGCGGTGCTCGTAGAGCGCGATCAGCGCGCCGAGCGAGCGCGGCGTGAGCCGCTCCAGCACGAATGTCGTGCTCGGCCGGTTGCCGGGGAACGTGCGGTGGCTCGCGAGCCGCTTCGCTTCGGCCGCGCTCTTGCCGGCCAAGATGCCCTCCTCGCGCGCCTCTCGTGCCGTCTGCCCGCGCATCAGCGCCTGCGCCTGCGCCAGGCCGTTGGCAATCAGCATGCGGTGCTGGCGCGCGAGCGCCACCGAGGCAGCGTCGCCCGCCAGCGTCGCGCCGCCCTGCTTGAAGAGGACGAATTCGACCGGCACGACATCGCTGCCCTGATGCAGCATCTGGAAGTACGCATGCTGGGCGTTCGTTCCCGGCTCGCCCCAGACCACCGGGCTGGTCGCGTACGGCAGCACGGCGCCGTCGCGATCGACGCGCTTGCCGTTGCTTTCCATCTCGAGCTGCTGCAGGAACGCCGGCAGTCGTTGCAAGGCCTGCGCGTACGGCGCGACGCAGCGGCTCGTGAAGCGGTGGAAGTTGCGGTACCAGACGTCGACCAGGCCGAGCACGATCGGCAGGTTCTTCTCGACCGGCGCGCTCGCGAAGTGCTCGTCCATCGCGCGCGCGCCGGCGAGCAGCTCGCGAAAGCCCGAGGCGCCGATGGCGATCGCGATCGGCAGTCCGATCGCCGACCAGAGCGAATAGCGTCCGCCGACCCAGTCCCAGAAGCCGAAGGTGCGCGTGATGCCGAAGCGGGCGGCGGCCTCGACGTTGGTGGTCGCGGCGACGAAGTGCTCCTCGATGCGCGTGCCGCCGTGGGCCAGGAACCAAATCTTCGCTGTCTCGGCGTTGGCCATCGTCTCCTGGGTCGTGAAGGTCTTGCTGGCGACGATGAAAAGCGTCTCGGCGGGCTCGACGCGCGCCAGCACCGACGCGAGATCGGCGCCGTCGACGTTGGCGACGAAGTGAAACGCGAGCCCCGGCTGCACGAACCCGGCAAGCGCGCGAACGACCATCTGCGGTCCGAGGTCGCTGCCGCCGATGCCGATGTTCACGACGTGGCGCAGGCCCGCGCGGCCGCGGACCGTCTCGGCGAACGCGAGCACGGCGTCGAGTACGCCGTGCACCTCGTCCGAGAACGGACCGACGTCGCGCGGCGCGCGCAGCGCCGTGTGCAGCACCGCGCGGCCCTCGGTAACGTTGATCGCCGCGCCGGCGAGCATCGCGTCGCGGTACGCCTCGACGCCGCATTCGCGCGCGAGGTCGGCGAGAAAGCGCATCGTCGCCGCGTCGACCAGGTTTTTCGAAAGGTCCGCAAACACCTCGGGCGCCTCGAAGGAGAGCGACGCGAATCGCGCCGGGTCGCGGACGAAGGCTTCGCGCAAGTCGAAGCCGCGGCCGTGCGCCTCGAAGTGGCCCGAGAGCGCGGCCCACGCAGCAGTGCGGTCGCAGCGGGTCGGGGCGAAATCGGTGGGCATCCCTGGATGATGCAGCTACTTTTCGACGACCGCGCTCGCGCGCAGCAGGAACGTGGGCGGGAAGGTCAGGCCGAGCGCACGCGCCGAGCGGGCATTCAGGACGAGTTCGAAACGGGTCGGCTCCTGCACGGGCAGATCGCCCGGCCGGGTGCCCTTCAAAATCCGGTCGGCGTAGTCGGCGATGTCGCTCAGGTCGGGCATGGCTTCGGTCGCGTAGGCCGCAAGACCGCCCCAGTCGGTGACCACGTGCGTCAGCGAATGGATCGTCGGCAGGCGGTACTTCGCCGCCAGCTGGACCAGAACGGTGGGCAGCACGTTGAGATCGGGCAGCAGGAACGCATCGACGCCGTCACGGCGCAGGTGTGCAAACAGCCCGTCCAGCTCGGGCTCGGTCCACCGGGCCGCCGGCAGGGCGTAGTCGCGAACCTCCAGGCCCAACGACGGCGCTGCCGCCCGCACCTCGGCCGCCTGGCGCTGGTGCGACGCGTTGTCGGCGACGAAGACGAAGCCGATCCGACGCGCCGACGGCAGCATCTCGCGCAGCAACTCGAGTCGCTTCGGCGCGAGCTTCTCGATCCCACGCGAGAAACCGGTGAGGTTCCGGCCTGGCCGTGCGAGGCTGGCGACGAGCCCGAAACCGATGGGGTCGCTCAGGCGCCAGAACACGACCGGTGTCTGCGTTGTCGCGCCCTTCGCGCCTTCGGCCGCCCGCACCCCCGACGCAAGGACGAGGTCGGTCCTGTGCGCCGCCAGCTCCCGGTCGAAGTAGGCGCGGAACGAGTCACCCGCGACGGTGAAGTCGTGGCTCTCGAGATCGATGTTTTTCCCCTGAACGTAGCCGCGCTTGCCGAGCGCGAGCAGCAGGCCGGTGCGCTCGTCCGCCGCCATCGACTCGGGGCAATCGCAAACGTGCAGGATGCGTCGGATCGACTGAGCATGGACTTTGTCCGCCGTCATCGCCAGGACGGCGAGCGCCACTGCGACGATGGGACGAACGATCGAGCGCGGTTCGAAACGAACCGGACCGGCCTTCGAGCTAAAGGCGGTCGATGTAGCCAAAGGTACCGCCACGCGCCTCCTCGGCTGCATCGCGCAGGCCCGCCATGGCGGCGCGCCAGAGCGAGGTCGCGAGGCTGACGCGGCGCACGCCGGCGGCTTCGAGCGTCGCCAGGTCCCACGACTTGCCTTTCGCGCCGACCATGAAGTTCACCGGCTTCGAGAGCGCCGCACAGACGGCGCGAACGGCATCGAGGTCGGGCAGCAACGGGGCGAACAGCACGTCGGCGCCGGCAGCTTCGTAAGCCTTCAGGCGCGCGATCGTGTCGGCAAGGTCGGTCGATCCACGCAGGAAGTTCTCGGCGCGCGCCGTGATCGAAAAGCCGGCGAAGGGCAGCGCGCGCGCCGCCTGCACGGCCGCGGCGATGCGCATCACGGCGACGTCGATCGGATAGAGCGGCGCCGCCTTGTCGCCGGTGTGGTCCTCGATCGAGGCGCCGACGATGCCGGTGGCGCCGGCCAGGCGGATGGTCTCGGCGACCTGCTCGGGAGCATGTCCGAAGCCGTTTTCGAGATCGGCAGAGACAGGCAGGTCGGTTGCGGCCGCGATCGCGCGCGCATGCTCGAGCGCCTCGTCGCGCGAGAGCTCGCCGTCGCGCCGTCCGAGCACGCCGGCGGCGGCTCCGCTCGACGTCGCCAGCGCCTCGAAGCCGAGCTTGCCGAGCAGCACCGCCGAACCGGCGTCGTAGGCGTTGGCGATCACGAAGGCGCGTGGTCCATCGTGCAGGGCGCGCAGGCGAACGGCCTTGTCGGCGCGAGAATTTTCCATGGCCAAGGATCGTAGCGGCTCGCGACGACGATCAATCGTCGAGCACCGAGCAACCGTGCGTGCCGAGATCGAGGCTGGCGACATCGCCCGCCTGCAGCGTGCTGCCGAGGTCGGCCGAGACGACGAAGATCTCGCCCAGCGCGGTGACGAAGGTCGACTCGCGCACCGAGCCGAGGTACGCGGTCCTGGCGACGGTCGCCGCGAGCGGGCCGACGCCTTCGGGCATCACTTGCCACGCCTCGGGCCGGATCGCGACTTGTACGGGGCCGGGCGACCTGGCCCCGACCGGACGCAGCGTCAGCGGGCCGAGGCGGAGCGTGCCGTCGTCCACGGCCGTGGCATCGAAGAGCATCGCCTCGCCCATGAAGCTCGCGACGAAGGCACTCCGCGGCCGCTCGTAGAGCTCGCGCGGCGTGCCGCTCTGCACCAGCTTGCCCGCATGCATGACGAGGATGCGGTCGCTCACCGCCATCGCCTCGGCCTGGTCGTGCGTGACATAGGCGACGGTGAGGCCGAGCCGCTGCTGCAGGCCGCGGATCTCCTCGCGCATCGCCCGACGCAGGCGCGCGTCGAGGTTCGAGAGCGGCTCGTCGAAGAGGAGCACGGCCGGCTCGAGCACGAGCGCGCGGGCGAGCGCGACGCGCTGCTGCTGGCCGCCCGAGAGCTCGCTCGGCAGCCGCTCGTCCATGTCGACCAGGCCGACCGTGGCCATCGCAGCGCGCGCCCGTTCTTGCGCGGCCGCGCGCGGCACGCCGCCGACGTCGAGACCGTAGGCCACGTTGGCGAGCACCGTCATGTGCGGGAACAGCGCGTAGCTCTGGAACACCATGCTCACGTCGCGGTCGGATGCCGGCAGCTCGGTGACGTCGCGGCCCGCGATGAGGACACGCCCGGACGTCGGCGCCTCGAGGCCGGCGATCATGCGCAAGAGCGTGGTCTTGCCGCAGCCGCTGGGCCCGAGCAGCGTCGTCAGCGTGCCTCTGGCGACCCGGAAGCTGACCTCGTCGACGGCGAGCGGGCCGCGCGGATCGCTGCCGTAGCGCTTCGAGACGGCGCGGAACTCGATGCCGTCGTCGCCGGGGATGTCGTCGCTCGTGGCCATGGGTCGATTCCTCGTCGTCATGCCGGTGCCGGCACGGGCGCGAGCGCGCGCCTGCCGATCGTCCGCTCGCCCACCAGCCACTGGATCAGCGCCACCGCGATCGACATCAGCGCGATCAGCACCGTGCAGTAGGCGAGCGCGACGCCGTAGTCGCCGTTGCCGACGCGGCCGATGATGTAGGTCGTCGCCAGGTCGTTCTCGGCGGTGACGAGAAAGACGACGGCCGAGACGGTGGTCATCGAGCGCACGAAGCTGTAGACCAGCGCGGCGACGAGCGCCGGCCTGAGCAGCGGCAGGACGACGCGGCGCAGCGTCGTCGCGGTGCCGGCGCGAAGCATCGACGAGGCTTCATCGAGCGAGCGGTCGATCTGGCGCAAGGCGGCGCTGCCGGCGCGCACGCCGACGGGCAGGTTCCTGAACACGAAGCACAGCACGATGATGAGGCCGGTGCCGGTGAGCTCGAACGGAGGCACGTTGAAAGCCAGGATGTAGCTCACGCCGAGCACGGTGCCGGGGATCGCGAAAGCGAGCAGCGCGCCGAACTCGAACAGCCCGCGACCGCGGAACGCGGTGCGCGCGAGCAGCCAGGCGATCAGCAGGCCGAGCGCGGCGCAGAGCGGCGCGGCGATGGCCGAGAGGCGCAGCGTCGTGAAGAGCGAGTTCCACGCGGTGCCTGCGAACACCAGCGCGCCGCCGACGTCGGCGTTGCCGCGCTGGATGTCGAAGGCTGTGCGGAAGTGGGCGAGCGTCGGCGTGTAGTCGCGGCCCCAGGTCTGCACGAAGCCGCCGGCGAAGGCGAAGAGATAGACGACCGCCGTGAACGCCAGCCATGGCAGCACGACCCAGAGCACCAGTCGGCGCACGCCGTCTGGCAACGGCATCGGCAGGCCGCCGTCGCCCTTGCCGGTCATCGTCGTGAAGCTCGTGCGGCCGAGCAGGCGCTGCTGGGCCCAGAAGACGGCGAGCGCGAACAGGCTCAGGATCAGCGCGAGCGATGCGGCGCGCCCCTGGTCGTACTGAGCGCCGACGATGGCGAAGAAGACGTCGGTCGAGAGCACCGAGTACTGGCCGCCGACGACGATCGGGTTGCCGAAGTCGGCGATGCTCTCGATGAAGCCGACGAGGAAGGCGTTCGCCAGGCCGGGCTTGAGCAGCGGCAGCGTGACCGTGAGGAAGGTCGTGCGCCGGTCGGCGCGCAGCGTCTGCGCCGCTTCCTCGAGCGAGGGGCCGATGCCGGCGACGACGCCACGCACGATCATGAAGGCGATCGGCGTGAACGCGAACAGCTGCGCCAGCCAGATGCCGAAGAGACCGTAGAACCAGCGCGACGGCGTGATGCCGAAGGCCGACTCGAGCATCTGGTTGAAGACTCCGGCGCGGCCGAAGAGCAGGATCAGGCCAAGGCCGACGACGAAGGGCGGCGTGATGATCGGCAGCAGCGCGAGGACGTTGAGCGGGCGCTTGAGCCGGCCTGCGCCGCGCTCGGCCAGCAGCGCGATCATCGTGCCGAGGACCGTCGTGCCCGCCGCCGTCAGCAAGGCGAGAAAGAGCGTGTTCCAGGCGACGCCGCAGCGCACGCCGCCGACGACGCAGGCAAGGCCCCATGTGCGCTCGTTGCCGATGCGCTCGGCCAGTGCCGCGAGCGAGAGCCGGCCGTTCTCGTCGAGAAACGCACCGGACAGCGACACCGCGACCGGCCAGGCGACGAAAAGCAGCAGCAGCGCACTGCAGAAGACGATCGCGCTCGCGGTGAACGCGTCGCCGCGCACCCAGCCGAGCCGCGCGACGCCGGTGCCGAGCAGCATCAGCATCGCGAGCAGCACGAGCGCGCCGCCGAGGCCGAGGCCGGGCTGGCGGATCGCGAATCCGGCGACGAGCAGGCCGATCGCAGCGACGAGCGCACCCGTGCAGAGCAGCGCGCCTTGACGGCGGCGTCCCGCCGCGCGCCAGCCGACAGACGCGAACGCGATGCCGATCGGCGCGAACCACAGCCACCATCGGCCCTGCATGGCTTGCACGACGCCGCTCGCGCCGTCGCCCGCGCTCCAGACGCGCGGCAGCGACTGCAGCACGCTCTGGTCAGCGAGGAAAGACCAGGGCAGCAGCACGAACGCGCACGCGGCGACGAGGAGCCACGCTCCCACGGCCCCGCCCTCTCGCGGCGTCGTCGACTTCACGCGCGGCTGCCGATGCGGTTACTGCTTCAGCGCCGGGTCCCAGTGCTCGGCGATCTTGCCGTTCTCGAGCCGGAACATGTCGAACCAGGTCGTGCTGTATTTCTTCGTCGCGTCCTTCGGGTCGGCGTACTCGCGCGCGAAGCTGAGGATGACGTAGTCGCCCTCGGCGACGACGGCGACCAGCGGCGCCTTGATCCTCGCCTCGATCGGCACGGGGTTCCTCACGCGGGTGAAGAACTCGACGAACGCGGCGCGTCCGGTCGGCACGTTCGGGTTGTGCTGGATGTACGACTCGGCCATGTACTTGTCGGCGAGCTCCATGTGCGCGCCCTCGAACACCTCGCGCCAGAAGTCGTAGACGAAGCGCTTGTTCGCGGCGAGCTTCGCGTCGGCGCTGGCCAGGAGCTTGTCCTGGTCGGCGCTCGCCTGCACGGCGAGCTGGGCCGAGGCGATCGAGCAGCACATCGAATACGCGAGCACGAGCGGGGCGAGGACATTCTTCACGGCAGTCTCCTGAGGCGGTCGAGAGCGATCGTCGCGATGGTCAACGCGGCAGCGAGTTGACGTCCTTTTCCCACTTCGCGATCAGCCGGCGTCGCTCCGCGCTGGCGCCGTACTTCGCATAGTCGTAGTTGATGAACCTGATCGACTTGAAGTCGGGCACGTGCGGATCGATCGGCGTCGCCTTGTTTGACGGCAGCTGGTACTGCTTGGTCGCGGCGCCGAACTGCTGCGCCTGCGCCGTCAACGCCCACTCGTAGAACTTCTTCGCCTGCTCGAGGTTGCGCGCGCCCTTGATGATGCTCATCGAGCCGATCTCCGCGCCCGTGCCTTCCGACGGCGTCACCGTCTCGACCGGAAAGCCCTGGAGCTTCTCGCCCGGGCCGTCGTGGACGAAGCTGATCGACACCGCCGTCTCTCCACGCGCGACGGCCTTGATCGGCCCGGTGCCGGATCGCGTGTACTGGCCGACGTTCTTGTGCAATGCCTTCAGGTACTCGAACGCCTTGTCCTCGCCCATCAGCTGGACGAGCGTCGCGACCATCGTGTAGGCCGTGCCGCTCGACGCCGGATTGGCGACCTGGATCTCGCCCTTGTAGGCGGGCTTGAGCAGATCGGCCCAGCTGCGCGGCACCGGCAGCTTCTTCTTGGCGAGGAGCTCGGTGTTGTAGCCGAAGCCGAGCGGACCCGAATAGATGCCGACCGTCTTGTAACCCGACTGCTTGGCCTGCTGCTGCGCCCACTCGTGCAGCTGCGGCAGCGCCAGCGACTTGTATTCCATCGTCAGGTCGCTCTCGGCGGCCTGAAGGTGCGGATCGCCGGTGCCGCCGAACCAGACATCGGTCTTCGGGTTCGCTTTCTCCGCGATGAGCTGGGCGAGCGCTTCGCCCGAGCCCTTGAGCGACATGTTGACCTTGATGCCGGTGGTCTTGGCGAACACGGTCTGGATCATGTTGCACCAGTCGGCCTGCACCGAGCAGATCACGTTGACCTGCCCCTGCGACTGCGCCATCGCCGAGCCGGTCAGGGCCAGGGCGGCAATGCCGAAAGCGGCACGACGCCGCGTCGTCGTCTTCATGCGTCGTCTCCGTCGGCCGACGTGGCGCGGCCTCTCGTTTGGACCCTCTCGGGTCGACGCCACATCGTATCCTCTCCCCCATGGCTTTCGACCTCGTTCTCTTCGGCGGCACCGGCGACCTGGCGTGGCGAAAGCTCCTGCCAGCCCTCTTCCAGGCCTGGCGCCACGGCAAGCTTCCCGACGGCGGACGCATCCTCGCGATCTCGCGCCAGGACCTCACCGACGAGACCTACCGGACGTGGCTGAAGGAGCACTTCACCGAGGTCGAGGACGCGAAGCGGCCGAGCGACGAGGAGTTCGGCCGCTTCGCCGAGCTGCTGCATTACCTGCGCCTCGATCTGTCAAAGGCCGAGGACTACCAGCGCCTGCGCGCATGGATCGAGTCGAGCGCCGGACGCGCTGGCAGGGCCGATGTCGTCGTCATGTTCCTGGCGACGAGCCCCGATCTCTTCCCGGTCGTCTGCGCCCAGCTCGGCACCGCGGGGCTCAACGGCTCGAACGTGCGCGTCGTGCTCGAGAAGCCGCTCGGCCACGACCTCGCGAGCGCGCAGCAGATCAACCGCGTCGTGCGCTCGGTGTTCGCCGAGGAGCAGGCCTATCGCATCGATCATTACCTCGGCAAGCCGGCGGTGCAGAACCTCACGGCGCTACGCTTCGGCAACGTGCTGTTCGAGCCGCTCTGGCGACGCGAGTGCATCGCCAATGTCCAGATCACGATTGCCGAATCGATCGGCGTCGGCACGCGCGGCGATTTCTACAGCCGCACCGGCGCGCTGCGCGACATGATCCAGAACCACGCGCTGCAGCTCTTGACGATGGTGGCGATGGAGCCGCCGTCGCGCAACGTCGCCGATGCGATCCGCGACGAGAAGCTGAAGGTGCTGCGCTCGCTCAAGCGCTTCACGCCGGAGAGCGTCGGTAAGGACGTCGTGCGCGGCCAGTACCGCGCCGGCAATGCCGACGGAAAGCCCACGGTGAGCTTCCTGGACGAAGCCAACGTGCCGCCCGCCAGCACGACCGAGACCTTCGTCGCGCTGCGCACCGAGATCCAGAACTGGCGCTGGGCTGGCGTGCCGTTCTACCTGCGCACCGGCAAGCGCCTGGCGGCGCGCGACGCGCAGATCGTCGTCAACTTCCGGCCGACGCCGCACGCGATCTTCCCGGGCCAGAACCGGGCCAACAAGCTGGTCATCAATCTCCAGCCCGAAGACGGTCTCGAGCTCCACCTGCTCGCCGCCAAGGGCGCGGGACAGTCGGAGGCGCTGACGCCGGTCTCGCTCGACCTCGACTTCGACAAGGCCTTCGCCGAAAACCGCGTCGGCGCCTACGAGCGCTTGCTGCTCGACGTGATCGCCGGCCGTCTCAATCTCTTCGTGCGCAGCGACGAGCAGGAAGAAGCCTGGAGCTGGGTCGAGCCGATCCTGCAGGCCTGGCGCGACGACGACACGGGCCCGCGCCCGTACATGGCCAGCACCTGGGGCCCGGCCGCGGCGAGCGCGCTGGTCGCGCGCGACGGCTTCGCCTGGTCGGAAGAGGAATAGCGATCAGCGAAACGATCGGCGCCACCAGAGTTGCGCCCGGTTGCGGGTCACGAACGGATCGCGCCAGCGTGTGATCTGCAGACCGATGCGCGAATCCGGGTCCATCTGCCACGCGATCTCGCCGTCAGCCGGCTGCGCGGCGCAAATGCACTGGAGCCGCGAGCAAGTCGCTTGCCTGCGGGAACGCGTCGTGGTGAGCGCTATTTGGAGTCGAGGCCGCGGATCGGCGTCTTGCCCGGGCCGGCGGGCGGAATGGTGACGGTCTTCTCGGCCGTCTCCTTGTCCTTGTAGCTGCCGGGCTGCTGCTCGCTCGCCTTCTTCTCCGAGCCGGCGAGCGCTTCGCGCTGCGCCGAGCCGGTGGTCGTGGTGGCTTTGCGGGTGTCGGTCTTCATGGTGAGTCTCCTGTGCCGCGAGGAACGCGACGAACGACGAGTGGAACCGTTTCGAGGCTGCGGCGCGAGCCGCAAGCAGCGCGTCGTGCTGTGGGAAATGACTGGCAGACAGGCTCCGGTGCCTGCTCGACACTTGCGAGGCGCCGCACCGGCGCTTCGCCTCACGTCATTGCCCATGCCGACCCGCCCCGACCTGCGCGCGCACTTCTCGATGATCCGCGGCTTCCAGCTCGCCGACGCCTTCACGCTCGGCAATGCGGCGTGCGGCGTCGCCGCGGTGCTGATGGCGATGCGCTATGCGCTCGACCGCGACGTCGGCGACCTGCTCCTCGCCGCGGCGCTGGCGCCGGCGGCGCTGATCTTCGACATCCTCGACGGCCGCGTCGCCCGCTGGCGCGGCACGTCGTCTGCGCTCGGGCGCGAGCTCGACTCGCTCGCCGATGTGATCTCGTTCGGCGTCGCCCCAGCCGCGCTCGCCTATGCCTGTGGCATGACGAGCCTCTGGGACAGTGCCGTCCTCGTCTACTTCGTCTGCTGCGGCGTCTCGCGGCTGGCGCGCTACAACGTCACGGCCGAGACGCTCTCGGCCGGCAGCGACAAGGTGAAGTACTTCGAAGGCACGCCAATCCCGACCAGCGTCGTGCTGACCGCGGTGCTCGCCTGGGCGGTCTGGCAAGGGCGCATCGGCGACGCCTTGCCGGGAGGCGCGTGGAGCCTGCCCGGCGGGGAGTTGCACGCGCTGACGCTGATGTTCGCGCTCTCGGGCACGCTCATGGTCAGCAAGACCCTGCGCATCCCGAAGCTCTGACCGAACGCCGGCGGCCAGGCCGTCGGCGCGATGCGATCAGGCGCCGGCGGCGTCGCCGCGGCGCGCAGCCTTGTGGATCAGCCCAGTCGCCAGCATCTCGGTCTCGACCGACCGATCGAGCGCGGAGCGCGACAGGCCCGAGGTCTCGTAATGCAGGTTCTCGTAGATCATCGCGGTCGACGGATGCGCGCCGAGGATCGCGTCGCGCGCCGATTCCGGCAACTCGACCTGGAGCGCGGCCTGGATCTGGTGGACGAGAGCGAGGTACTGGTCGGCGCCGACCGACATCGAACTCGCTTCGACGCGCTCGAGCAGGCGAGCGAGGGCGATCAAGGTTTCGAGACGGGTCTGGAGGGATGCGACAGAGGAAGCCATGTGAGCGTCTTTCCGCTCCGATGCACGGAGCCACGACACTCACCTGAGGCCGTGCGCGGCGAGTTCAAGCCCGGCGCGACTGTCCGCTCAGCCACCTGCGACGGTGGCCGCCGTCCGCTCCCAGTCGCCGCCCAGGGCCTTGATCAGGAACACCGACGTGAGCAACCGCTGCGCCGAGAGCTGCGCGGCCTGGCGCTCGGCCGAGAGCAGCGACTGCTGCGCCGTGATCACGTCGAGGTACGTCGTCGCGCCGCCTTCGTAGCGCGCGGTCGCGAGATCGAGTACCCGGCGTGCCGTGCCGACTGCCGTGCGCGCCTGCGTGTCGGCACGCTCGAGCGCCGACAGGCCCGTGATGCCGTCCTCGACCTCCTGCATCGCCGTCAGCACGACCCGCCGGTAGCTCGCGACGGTGGCGTCGTAGTTGGCCCGTGCGAAGTCGACGTTGGCGCCGAGACGGCCGGCGCTGAACACCGGCGCCGCCACCGATGCGCCGACCGACCACAAGAGGCTGGGCGCATCGAAGAGGCTGCCGAGCGATCGGCTCTCGAAGCCGCCGGACGGCGCGAGGACGATGCTCGGGTAGTACGCGGCCTGGGCGACGCCGATCTGCGCGTTGGCCGCAGCCATCGCACGCTCGGCGGAGGCGACGTCGGGCCGGCGTTCGAGCACGTCCGAGGGCACGCCGAGCGGCACCGTCGGCGGCACGAGATCGGCGATGTCGGGCGCGAGCGAGAACGACGGCGCCGGCGTGCCGGCGAGCGTCGCCACCGCGTGCTCGAACGGGCCGCGCTGGCGCCGCAGCAGCTCGAGCTGGGTCAGCGTCGTGTCGAGCAGCGCCTGCTGCTGCGCGACGTCGAGGCCGGACGCGACGCCGAGATCGTGGCGCGTCGAGACGAAATCGAGCGAGCGGCGCTGCAAGTCGATCGAGCGGCCGACGACGTCGATCTCGATGTCGATCGCGCGCAGGTTGAAGTAGGCGGTCGCGAGGTCGGTGCCGATCAGCAGGCGCGTGTTCTCGAAGTCGGCCGCGGCCTGCTCGGCGCTCGCGCGCACGCCTTCGACCGTGCGCTGGATGCGGCCGGCGAGATCGAACTCGTAGCTCACCGTGAGCGAAGGCAGCACATCGTTCTGCACAGTCTCGAAGTTGGTCGAGTCGTAGCGGCTCAGCGGACGATTTGCCGAGCTGCGCTGGCGCGCCACGCGCAGATTGGCGCTGACGTTCGGCAGGAGACCGGCCGACGTCGCCGAGACGACCGCGCGCGCCTGCTGCAGCCGCGCGCTCGCGAGCGCGAGCGTCGGGCTCTGCGCGAGCGCCTGCTGCTGCAGCGCGTCTAGGCGGCGATCGCCGAAGCGTTGCCACCACGGGCCTTTCGGCATCGCATCGGCGGGCGTGCCCGTGCGCCACGGCGCCTCGAGCTTCCAGGCCGGCGGCGTCTCGACCGGCGGGCGGACGTAGTTGGGGCCGGACACGCAGCCGGCGAGCGCGGCGACGACGACCAGCGCCGCAGCGCGACGCGACGACGCCGCGATCACGGCGCGGTGCGCGGCGACGAGGCCGCCCGGCCCTGGCGGCCGGCGGCGCTCGCGGCCGCGTCGTCGGCCGCGCTCAGCGCGACCGTGTCGCCTTCGGCCAGCGAGTCGGTGGGATTGACGACCAGCCGGTCGCCCGTGCCGACGCCGTCGACGATCTCGATCGTCTCGCCGAGGTTGCGACCGAGCGTCACCGGCTTCAGATGAATCTTGCTCGCGCCGTCGACGACGGCGACGCGCGTGCCTTCGGCGCGAAAGAGAAGCACGTTGGTCGGCACGACGAGCGTGTTGCTGCCCGCGAGCGGCAGGTCGACGTTGACGTACGCGCCCGGCAGCAGCACGCCGCCCTGGTTGCGCAGCGCGATCTCGACCTGCATCGTCCGCGTCGACGCGTCGATCGACGCCGCCGTCCGCGCGACCTCGCCCGCAAAGGTCTTGCCGCGCAGCTCCGACTGCGTGACGACGACCTTCTGTCCCGGCTTGACGAGCTGCGCGTACGACTGCGGCACGTTGACATAGACGCGCAGCGGATCCATCTGCGTCAGCACGAACAGCGTCTTGCCGCCGGAATCGATCAGGTCGCCGACGTCGACGTTGCGGCGCGTGATCACGCCGGAGAACGGCGCCGCCACGCGCGTGAAGCCCTGCAGCTGGCGCAGGCGGCTGACGTTGGCGTCGGCGGCAGCGAGGTTGGCGACGGCCTGGGTCGAGCCGCTGCGCTTCTCCTCGAGCTCCTGCTGCGAGACGACGTCCTTCTTGCGCAGCGCCTCCCAGCGATCGACCGTGCTCTGGGCGAGCGCGACGGTCGCCGCGGTCTGCTGACGTGCGGCGACGGCCTGCGAGAGCTGCTGGTCGATCTCGGGCGATTCGATCTCGGCGAGCAGCTCGCCCTTCTCGACGTGGGCGCCGATGTCCCTGGTCCAGCGCTTGACGTAGCCGGCCGAGCGCGCCGCCAGCAGCACCTGCTGCGCGCCCTGCAGCGAGCCGGGCAACGACAGCGTCTGGCCGCCGGACGCGGCGCGGGCGAAGGTGGTCTTGACGTACTGCGCCGAACCTTCGGAGACGTTGGCCTCGAGCACCTTGGCATTGGCCATGCGGCCGAGGATGGTGCGGCCGGCGCCGGCGGCGAGCAGCACCAGCACGACGACGACGGCGATGCGCATGCCGCGGGCGACACGCGCTCTCGTCGCCGGATCGGCCGCGGTCACGGTCGATTCGGGGGTCGGGCGGTCGGGGGCGTCGTCGGCCATCGTTCAGGTCTCCTGCAGGACGTGTGCCGGCGCCGCGCCGTGACCGGTGCGGGCATCGCGGGCGGCGTGGCGGCGGGCGAGCCGGTCGTGAACGGCGGCGAAGACGACCGGCACGAAAAGCAGCGTCGACACGGTCGCGAACAGCAGGCCGCCGATGACGGCGCGACCGAGCGGCGCGTTCTGCTCGGCGC
>Ga0123338_10001942_pt1 | contig 19551 bp, 16 predicted proteins | sample grotaG_FD_89793 | JGI IMG/M metagenome (GOLD analysis project Ga0123338, IMG submission 89793) | Glacier valley bacterial and archeal communities from Borup Fiord, Nunavut, Canada, to study Microbial Dark Matter (Phase II) -... | ecosystem: Environmental > Aquatic > Freshwater > Ice > Glacier ...
CCCAGCACCGGCAGCCAGTCCAGCCAGACGGAGAACACCAGCAGCAGCAGGATCGCCACCACGAACGAAGGTATGGCGATCAGTGCCACCGACACGCCGGCCAGCAGCCCGTCCAGCAGCGATCCCGGCCGCACCGCCGCCAGGCACCCCAGCGGCACGCCTAGCAAGATCGCCAAGCCGATGCTGGTCGCGGTCAGCACGACGGTATAGGGCAGCACCGCGCCGACCGCCGCCGACACCCGCTGCCCTGTCAGCACGTCCGTGCCCAGGTCGCCTACGGCCACATGCGACAGGAACCGCCACAACCGGATATGGACGGGTTGGTCCAGCCCCATCTCGGCCACGAAGCGCGCGGCGTAGGCCGGGCTGGCTTGCGGGCCGAGCAGCGCCGCCGCCGGGTCGCCCGGCACCAGCACCGTCAACGCAAACAGCAGCAGCATGGCGCCGAAGACGATCAGCAACGTCGTCAGCAACCGGCTGAACACGTAGCGCATTAGACTCCCTCTCCCCTCGGGAGAGGGTTGGGGTGAGGGGGTCTTGCGTGCCGATGCGGGCACTGATGGTCCTGGCGACGTAACGCTCTAGCGAGGCACGGACCGCGCCTTAAGACCCCCTCACTCCGACCCTCTCCCGAAGGGAGAGGGAGCAGGCAACCAGCCCTACGCCGGGGCAAAGCGGTCCATGGCCCAGTCTATCCCGCTCGGCAGCAGCGCCGGGCGCAGCCAGTCCCGGTGGATGAAGATGCCGACGTCATAGGTCAGCCACACGAAAGCGCCGCTGTCCTCCATCAGCTTCTGCGCCTGGACGAACAGCGCCGCCCGCTTGGCGTCGTCCAGCTCCGTGCTGCCCTGGTCCAGCAGGCGGTCGAACTCCGGGCTGCTCCAGCGCTGCCAGTTCCAGGTGCCGATCTGCCCGGTGGTGAACCACTGCGCCAGGAAGTTGGGATCGAGCTTGCCGTTGAAGCGGATGATGAACAGGTCCAGCGCCTTGCCGGTCTCGCCCTTGCCCGCCGAAAAGAAGCTGGCGGCGTCCTGTGCGTCCACCTCCAAAGTAATGCCGACATCGCGCAACAGCGCCTGCGCCACCAGCGCCATCGTCTGATAGACCGGCTGGTTCTGCACCAGGACGCGCGCCTTGAAGCCAGCGGCGTGCCCGGCCTCCGCCAACAGGCGCTTGGCTTCCGCCACGTTGCGCTTGGGGGCGGGGGCGTCCGCCCAGTGGCCGACCACCTGCGGCATAATAAGGGCGTTGGCCCGCGGCGCACGGCCGTTGAAGCCGGCCAGCAGCATCTGGTCCACGTCCAGCGCCAGCCGGATCGCCTGACGCACCTTGGGGTCGTTGAACGGCGGCTTCTCCACGTTCATGCCCAGCCAGATGTTGGCGATGCCGGGCTGCTGCTCGACCTTCAGGCCCGCCGCGGTCCGCAGCGCCTCCGCCTGCGATGGCGGCAGGGAGGCGAAGTCGAGGTCGCCGGAGCGCAGGCCCAGCTCGGTCGTCTTGGGGTCGGGCACGTAGCGGACGGCCACCTGCTCGAACCCGGCGGGCTGGCCGGTGTAGGCCGGGTTGCGGCGCAGCACGACCTGGCGCTGCTTCTCGAACGCCGTGACCATCAGCGGGCCGCTGCCGACCGGGTTGGTGTTGTGGCCGACGCCGCGCTCCGTCACGGCGCGGCGGGACACGATGCTGCCGGCGACGTCGCCCAGCGCGATGCTGAACAGCCCGGCGCGTGGCCGGTCGAGGATGATGCGGCCGGACAGGCGGTCCGTGACCTGCACCTCCTTCAGGTTGGCCCACTCGGCCTTGTAGGGCGACTCCTTGCCGCCGGGGCCGGGCTGGATGAACCGCTCGTAGGAGAACTTCACGTCGTCCGCCGTCATTTCCCCATAGCCGCCGGAGAACATCTGGCCGGGCTTGAGGCGGAACGTGACCTCGGTCGGGGAGACCTGGGTCAGCTCGGCGGCGGCGTCAGGCACCAGTTCGCCCTTGCCGCCGGGTGCCACGGTGACCAGGCGCTGGGTGATGGCACGGACGATGTTGCCGTCCTGCAAGCCCGTGCGGAAGGCGGGGTCCAGGACCTCCACGTCGCGGTCAATGCGGACGGAGATGGAGGTGTGCGGCTGGGCGGGCGCTTGGGCTTGGGCTGCCCCGCGCGGCAGGGCGGACAGGGCGGCCCCGGCAAGCACGGCACGGCGGCGGAAGTGCGAAGGCATGGCGGGTTCCCTTGGCTGCTGGCGGGATCATGCGGCGGCTGTGGCCGCAGGTCGAGGCCAGGTGTGCGCCCGGTCTTCAATGCGGGATACGTTGCCAGGCAGACGTCGTGACGGGCAGCGTCCCCGGCGCGGCGCGGCCCCGGGTCCGATGGTGTCTCAGTTTGACCAAGCCCTTCATTGTCATTGCAAGGCGCTGCTGGGCGCCGTGGCAATCCAGGACGGCAAGACCGCGCTGCATGGCCTGGGATCGCCGTACCTCGCTTGGGATGCCGAAGCGCCTCCGTCTTTCAGACTGAGACGCCACCCCCAGGTCCGGTGGTGTGACAAGCCGTGCGGGGCTGCTTAGCATGGTGGTCCCTTGCCGTCCGACCTTCCCACTCTGACCGTTTGCGTGGACGCCCGTGGGCTGCTGGCCCGGCATGGCACCGGCGTGGCCACCTACGCCGCCGGGCTGGCGGAGAGCCTGGCGGGCGCCGGCGTCGCCGTGGAGCGGTTGGCAGACGACCGTCCGGCGCCGGGCCGGCTGCGGCGCTGGCTGGCGGCGGTGCCGCCCGGGGCGCGGGCGGCGCGGGCCGTCGGGCCGGGGCTGCGGACCGGGGCGGACCCGTTCCGGACGGCGCAGGTGTTCTTCGACCTGCACCGCCGGTTCATGCCGGTTGGGGACGGGGCGCCGCCGGGGCTGATGCACTGGACCTACCCGGTGCCGCTGCGCTTCGATGGCGTGCCCAACGTCTATACCGTCCACGACGTGATCCCGTTGCGGCACCCGGGCCTGTCGCCAATCCCGGCGGCACGGCTGCGGCGGCTGCTGCGCGGCGTCGGCCGCTGGGCCGCGCACGTGGTGACCGTCAGCGAGGCCTCGCGCACCGCCCTGCTGGCCGAAACTGGCTGGGCGCCGGAGCGCGTCACGGCCACCCTGCAATCCGTGTCAGTGTCCGGCGCCGACCCTGCCGCGCCCGGCACCCTGGGATTGCAGCCCGGCGGCTACTTCCTGTGCGCAGGCAGCATCGAGCCGCGCAAGAACATCGCCCGCCTGGTCGCCGCCCACGCCGCCAGCCGGACCGCGCTGCCCCTGGTGCTGGCCGGGCCGGACGGCTGGCGCGCGGCGGGCGAGCTGCAAGGTGCCGGCCCCCTGGTGCGCCGCGTCCCGTGGCTGCCGCGCCCGGCGCTGCTGGGGCTGATGGCTGGCGCGCGGGCGGTGCTGATGCCATCCCTGGCGGAGGGCTTCGGGCTGCCGGTGGCGGAGGCGATGGCGTTGGGCGTGCCGGCGATGGCGTCCAGCACCGGCGCGTTGGCGGAGGTGGCCGGCGGCGCCGCGCTGCTGGTCAATCCGGACAGCACGGATGCCCTAGTTGCGGCCGTGCGCCTGCTGGACACTGACGAAGCGTTGCGCGCGTCCCTGGCGGCGCGAGGGCTGCGACGGGCCGAGGCGTTCACGCCGGCTATCCATGCGGCGCGGCTGCTCGACGTGTACAAGGTGGCGCTGCGGACCGGTGGCGGGCTTTGAGGCCGCGTTCAACGGGCAGCCTCCTGCTCCGCCAGCCCGAGATGGCCGTGCTTACAGCCATCTCGGCCGCGCCCTGGTCCCGCAAGCGCCGGCGCAGCTCGCGCCCGCCTCACCAACTCCAACCGCCCAACCATGCGCGGCACGTCCGGCCAAGGCGCGGCGCCATCCCGCTGCACCGGTCCAAAGCCCATTCGTGTCACCCATGCCCCCAAACAGGTGCAACCTGAACTCCCGGATCTGTACAGACCCCAACCCTCCCCCGAGGCGGCAACGACCCTGCCCTCACGCTCCCAGCCACGCCGGGTCCCGCCGCATCACCGGCAACCGCTCCCGCGGATGGCCCAGGCTCGGCATGCACTCCAGCAATCCCCGCGTATAGGGATGCTGCGCCCGCGCCAGCTCCCCCGCCTGCAAGCTCTCCACGATCCGCCCGGCATACATCACCGCCACCCGGTCGCAGAAATGCCCCACCAGCGGCAGGTCGTGCGAGATCAGCAGCAGCCCCATCCCGCGCCGGCTGACCAGATCTTCCATTAGCCGCAGGATCTCCGCCTGCACCGTGGCATCCAGCGCGCTGGTAGGTTCGTCGGCGATCAGCAGCTCCGGGTCCGGCGCCAGCATCATCGCGATCATCACCCGCTGCCCCATGCCGCCCGAGAGTTCGTGCGGATACAGCCCGGCCACCCGCTGGGGATCGCGGATCAGCACCTGCGCCAGCAGGTCCACCGCCGCCTGCGCCGCCACCCGCCGGCTGCCGCCCTTGTGCCGCCGCCATGCCTCCGCCACCTGGGCGCCCGCCGTCATCACCGGGTTCAACGAGAACTTGGGGTCCTGCAGGATCAGCCCGGCCCGCTTGCCCCGGATCGCCCGCATCCCGCGCTCGCTGGCCGCCAGCACGTCAATGCCGTCGAACGCCAGCCGGTCCGCCGCCACCCGCGCCCCAGCCGGCAACAGCCGCAACAGCGACCGCGCGGTCAGCGACTTGCCCGACCCGCTCTCTCCCACGATCCCCAGCTTCTCCTGCCCCAGCGTCAGCGACACCCCCCGCACCGCCTCGCTCCACCCCTGCGGCGTGGGGAAGGCAATGCGGAGGTTTTGAATGTCAACGAGCATGTGCCGCCCCCTCTCCCTCCGGGATCAAACCGTGAAACGGTTACGGCCGGGGTGGGGGGAGGGCAAGCGCCGCCCTCATCCCAGGGCAGCCCCGCTCCAACCCAAAACACCGCTCTACGAACGGCAGGACGCACCCTCAAAGCCGCGTGCAGTCCGGCTGGGCAGACCCAACCACTTGCACCAGACGCCCGGCCCGCATCACCGGAACACCACCGGCAGCGTCACCACGATGTCCGGCGCAGCGGCAAGCACCACCTGGTCGCCGCCTTTATACCTAGCCTCCCCGGCATACCCGCCCCCCTCCGGCCGCGTGTAGGCGTCCACCACCCGCCGCTTCAGGTCCACGATCCAGTATTCCAAAATGCCCGCCGCCGCATACAACTGCAGCTTCACCTTCTGGTCATATTGCAACGAGCTATCCGCCACCTCCACCAGCAGCAGCGCATCCGCCGGGGTCGGCCGCCGCCCCTCCAGATAGAAATCCTCCCGGTAGCGGAACACCGCGAAGTCCGGCTGCGGCACGCTCCACCGGTCCAGCCGGATCGAGTTCTGCACCGACACGATGGCCTTGCCCTGGCACGCCAGCACCAGCGCCAGGTTGAGCGCGTTCACGATGCCCTCATGGTCTTGCCCAATCGGCGACATGTCCAGCACCTCTCCCTGGATCAGCTCCACCCGGTCCTGCTCATGCAGGATACCGACAAGGACCATCCGCTCGTAGTCGTACACGTCCAGCTTGTGCCGGGCCGGCATCAGGGCAGCGTCGTCCATCGCGCACCTCCTCCATCCATCCTACCACAGCCCGGCGCCCTCAACTCTCCGCCTTCGGGTCCAGCACGTCCCGCAGCCCATCGCCCAGCAGGTTGAAAGCCAGGCTCGCCACAAAGATCGCCACCCCCGGCGCCAAGGCCACCCACCACTGGTCCAGAATGAACTGCCGCGCCTTGGCGATCATCGCCCCCCACTCCGGCGACGGCGGCTGCGCCCCCATGCTCAAGAACCCAAGTCCGGCCGCCGTCAGGATGATGCTGCTCATGTCCAGGGTCACGCGCACCACCAGGCTCGGCACGCACAGCGGCGCGATGTGCCGCAGCACGATCCGCCCGGCCCCGGCGCCCGTCAGCCGCACCGCCGCCACGAAGTCCGCGCCGCGGTAGCCCAGGGTCTCCGCCCGGGCCAGCCGCGCATAGGGCGGCCACGCCGTCAGTGCGATGGCCGCGACGGTGCTGGCGACACCGGGCCGCAGCGCCGCCACGAACGCCAGCGCCAGCACCAGCCGCGGGAACGCCAGGAACACGTCCGTCACCCGCATCAGCAGCCGGTCCCACATCCCCCCGGCATAGCCCGCGACGCATCCCACCACCAATCCGACCGGCGCCACCAGCAGCACGACCGCCACCACCATACCCAAGGTGATCCGCCCGCCATACAACAAGCGCGAGTAAACGTCCCGTCCCAGCTCGTCCGTCCCCAGCCAGTGCGACGCCGACGGCCACGCCAGACGCCCGCCCAGGTCCTGCACGTCCGGGGCATGGGTCGCCAGCACCGGGGCCGCCAGCGCCGCCACGACCAGACCCAGCGCCACCAGCAACCCGCCCATTGCCAGCGGATTGCCCCGGAACGCCAGCCAAAGCCGGTAGCGCCGCCCCCAAGCCGCCTGCCCCCGCGACGCCGGCGCATCCGTCAGCAGCCACTCGCGGGAGGCTACCGCCATGTGCCGCCGCCCAACTGGACACACTGTCCTGCTTCCTGCGGGGTCAAACCGTGAAACGGTTTACGGTCGGGGTGAGGGAAGGGCCACAAGCACGGACGTCGGCCAGGAAGGGACAGGACACGCGCACCATGAACAACGCTGCCCTGCGGTCTCTCCCTCACCCCAGCCGTAAACCGTTTCACGGTCTGACCCCGGAGGGAGAGGGAGCAGGCCACCTGCCATCCATGGTCCAGCGCCCTCATCGCATCCGCGGGTCCAGCGCCCGGTACGCCAAGTCCGCCAGCAGGTTCAGCCCCACATACGTCAGCCCCACCACCAGCGTCGCTCCCAGCACCGCGTTCATGTCCGCGTTCAGCAGGCTGCCCGTCAGGTACTGCCCCAGCCCCGGCCAACTGAAGATCGTCTCCGTCAGCACCGCCCCCTCCAGCAGCCCGGCGTAGGTCAGCGCCAGCACCGTCACCAGCCGCACCAGGATGTTGCCGAACGCATGGCGCCACACCACCGCCGCCGCCGACAGCCCCTTCGCGCGCGCCGTAATGACCCACTCGCCCCGCAACGCATCCAGCATGAAGCCCCGCGTCATCCGCGCGATGTAGGCCATGTTCGACAACCCCAGCACCAGCGCCGGCAAGGCCAACTGGCCCAAGGCGTCCCGGAACGCGTCCCACTGCCCAGCCAACGCCGCATCCACCAGCAGCAGCCCCGTGCGCTGGTCAACCACGCCGTCGAACATCAGGCCCTGCCGCCCCGGCCCCGGCGCCCATTGCAGCCTGGCGTAGAACACCAGCAGCGCCATCAACGCCAGCACGAACACCGGCAGGGAGTGCCCGGCCAGGCTCACCACCCGGATCACCATGTCCACCCACCGGCCCTGGCGCACGGCCGCCCACACCCCCAGCGGCACGCCCAGCCCCACCGCGACCAGCAGCGCCGCCGTCGCCAATTCCAGCGTCGCCGGAAAGAACCGCGCGATATCAGACGTCACCCGGTTGCTGGTCTGCACGGACCGCCCGAGGTCTCCCTTCGCAAGCTGCCCGAGGTAGCGCACGAACTGCTCCGGCAACGGCTTGTCCAGCCCCAACTCCTGGCTGACGCGCGCCCGCACGTCCTCCGTCGCCCGGTCGCCGACGATGGCCAGCACCGGGTCAATCGGCACCACCCGCCCGATCAGGAACGTGATCAGCACCAGCCCGAACAAGGTGATCGGCACGCTGGCCAACGTCGCCGCCAACCCCCGGAACCGCCGCATCTCCTACCGCCAGGCCGGCATGGACAGACCCCGGCCTGGGACGGCAAGCAGGAAGCGCACCGTGTCTGTCGCCGCAAGACCCATATAAGCCATGCCCGTCATTGCGAGGCGCGCCGCGCCGCGGCAACCCAGGGGCCGCCAGAACGAGCCGTCCGCCCTGGCTGCCCCTGGGTTGCCGCGCCGCAAGCGGCTCGCAACGGCGGCACGCTTTGCAAGGGCAACGGTGGCGCGCCGGGCGGGGACGGCGATGGCGCGCCAGGGCCGGGCACGGCCTGTCCCGAACACGCCACGCAGCCGCCTTGCCCGCGGCTTGTCCTAAGCCTTCACGATCCCCGCATAGCTCGTCCGGTCCGACAGCAGCCCCATCGTCAGCCCCGTCGTGCCCTTCTTCATCGCCGCAACCTCGACCTGCTGCTGCATGATGACGAATGGGCTGCGCTCCCGGTGGTCCCGCTGCATGGCCTCATACAGCGCGATGCGCTTCGCCGCGTCCCGCTCCTTCACCGCGGCCTGGGCGCGGGCGGTGAAGTCGTCGTCTTTCCAACTGCTGCGCCAGCTCAAGGTGCGGTTCTTCTGCGCCTCGGTGTTGTCCGTGTTGATGTTGAACGTCTCGGCGTTGCTGTGCGGGTCCATGTAGTCCGACCCCCAGCGCACCATCGCCATCTGGTGCTGCCGCGCCCGCGTCTTCGTGATGACCTGCCGCTGCTCCCCGGCAATCAGCGTCACCTTGATCCCCACCTCCGCCAGGTTGGCCTGCACCGCCTGCGCCACGTCGCCGAACGGCGCGGCCGAGCTATGGTCCAGCGTCACCTCGAAGCCGCTCGGCACCCCGGCCTCCGCCAGCAGCGCCTTGGCCTTGGCGGTGTCCTTCTGGAACGGCAGGTCCGTCAGCGCCCCCGGAAAGCCCTTGGGCAGGAACGCCTGATGCGGCTCGTACACGTTCGGCGTGATATTCCGCGCAATGCCCTGGTAGTCCACCGCCCACTTGATCGCCTGCCGCACCCCGGGCTTGGACAGCATCGGGTGGTTCTGGTTCAACGCGATATAGTTGATGTACGACTTCGGCTGGGTCATTAGCGTATAGGCCGGGTCCTTGCCCAGCGCCACCAACTGGTCCGGCGCCAGGTTGCGCGCGATGTCCAGGTCGCCGCGCTGGAGGCCCAGCAACTGCGCCGACGGGTCCGGCCGGTGCTGGATCACCACGCGCCGCGCCTTGGGCGGGCTGGGATGGTTCGGGTTGGCGTCCAGCGTCACGTTCTCGCTCGCCCGCCACTGCCGCAACTGGAACGGCCCGGACCCGGCGCTGTTGCCACCTTTCAGCCAGGCATTGCCCATGTCGTTGCCCTCGGCGTGGCTCATCGCCGTCTTCTTGTCCACCACCATGCCCACCGCCGCCGACAGGCAATACAGCAGGAAGGACGGCGACCCGGCCTCTGCCACCCGCAGCACCAAGGTCGCGTCGTCCACCGCCTTGATCCGCTCCGCCACGTTCTCGGGCGTGAAGCCGAATTGCGTGATGATGAAGCCCGGCGCCTTGTTCAGGATCACCGCCCGCTGCAACGAGAACGCCGCGTCCTCCGCCGTCACCGGGTTGCCGGACGCGAACTTGCGGCCGCGCACCATCTTGAAGGTCGTCGTCAGCCCGTCTTCGCTCGTGGACCAGCTCTCCGCCAGCACGCCGGCGATCTTCGTCGGGTCCTCCAGGTCCGGCAGCACCAGCCGGTCATAGACGTTGGCCAGCGCCTCGCCGCCGCTGAACTCGAAGCTCTCCTGCGGATCGAGGCTCACGATGTCGTCTATCTGCGCGCCCATCACAATCAGGTCGCGCGGCGTCTGCGCCCAGGCGGCAGTGCCGACCCAGATGAACGGGCTGGCGCCCAAGGTGCCAAGCAGGGTGCGGCGGTGCATGAGTTATCCTCCAGAACGTCCGGGCACCCTATCGGCGGCGTTGCAGGGGTGGAAGGGGCAGTTACGAGCCAGGCTCCCGCCGCACCAGCCGATCTGCCTAGGTTGCAGGCAAACCCCGCAGCCAATGCACACTTCCAATCCTGTCCGCTCGGCATCAGGCTCTCGTAAGGCGGGAAAACGCAGCGCCTCCCGCCAAAGGCCAGCGCCGCACTCTAGCATGGCGTGGCGCACGGTGCCGTAGCACAGTAGGGGCAAGCCCGCCCGAAGCTTCGACGCCTGCCCCCAGATGCCCTACCCCCCATCACGACCCCGTGATCCCGGCATCCCCCGCACCACCCCGCACGTCTTGACCCGCAGCAAACCTACGGAGCCAAACGATGTCCCGCACCTCCTTCGCCGGCGACGCCCTGCGCGGCCTCATTGCCGGCACCGCCGCGGTCTATGCCCTCGACAAGCTCGACCGGTATCTAAAGGACGACCAGCGCGTCTCGGCACGCCTTCAGGCCGTCACTGGTGAACCCGGCGGCAACGGCCCTGCCGGCAGCGTCGCCCATCGCGCCGCAACGGAACTCGCGACCGCCCTGGCGCCAACGGGGCCAACCCCGGCAGGCATGTCGGTCCGATACGGCACGGGCGCCGTCATGGGTGCGGCATACTCCGTCCTGCGCGCCCGCAACGGCATGGCCAGCATAGGCGTCGGCATCCCCTACGGCCTGGCGATGTACGTGGCCCAAGAGGAGCGCCTGAACCCCCGGGCAGCAATCGGCGGCACGCCAAGCGGCGCCCCCTGGCAGGATCACGCCCGCCGCGCCGTGGCGCACGGCTTCTTCGGACTTGTCACGGAAATGCTAGTCCGCGTCCTCGGCGGCTACCGCCCGCGCTGATACGCCGGCAACCCGTCCGCGATAAGGTCCCAGGCAAGCCGGGAAGCCACATATGTATGATCCCGTGGTGGCACTGCCGCCGGGTCGTCCAGGCTGGCCGTGGTCACGTCCACTTCACCCGGGGCACCCTCGAACGTTAGTGACGTGCCGCATACGCCGCAGAACCGCCGTAGTGTGCCGGGACTGGACGCATAAGCGACCGCCGTGCCCTGCACCCAGCGCAGGGATGCCGCCGGAACCGTGAACCACGCGACCGATGCCGCGCCCACGGCCCGGCGGCAATCGGCGCAGTGGCACATGGTCTCATGGAAAGGGACGGCGGCTGCCGCGTAGCGCACTGCGCCGCACAGGCAGCCGCCGGTCAGCACCTACCGGAACGCCCGGCCCAGCACGTAGCCGGTCAGCGCCGCCAGGCCGACGGCCAGGAACGGCTGGTCCCGGATGCGGTCGGACAGGGCCTCCGCGCCCTCGTTCGCCTGGCGCACGGTGCTGCGCGCGCCCTCGACCGCGCCGCGCACGGCGTCCGCGCCCTGGCGCAGCGGCGGCATCACGGCGTCGGCGACCCGGGCCGTGGCGTCGGAAACCGTATCCCGCACGGTCGTAGCTGCCTGGCTCACCGTATCCGATACGTTGGCGGCCACGGTGCTGGCGGTATCCGCCACCTGCTGCTTGGCCGCCTCCACATGCGGGACCGGGTCGGTGGCGTGCAGGCCCGCCAGCTTGCTGCGAAGCTCGGCCGCTTCGGCGGCAGGGGTCTTGTTGTCCGTGCTCATGCTGGAAATCCTTGGTTGAGGTCCCGCTTTCAATGCGCCGGGGCCGCCGAGGTTGCAGAGTGGCCCGGCGAACACAGCCGGTTGCATGATGGAACCTCTTCGCAACGGACCAGTTCCCGTCCTCACCGATGTCCTGCTATGTTCCCTGCCATGCGCGGTTCCGCCCTCCTATGTGCCCTGACGCCCGCCCTGCTGTCCTTGCAAGCCGGCGCTGCCGGCTTGCCAGCCCCGGCCTCCCCAACGGTGCCTGCAACAGCCGCTGCCGCCCGGCCCGCGCCGTCGCCAGCGCCACCTTTGATGCACGCCACCGCAAAGCCGGCCGCTGTCCCGCCAGCGTCCACTCCGGCGCGTGCCGCCGTTCTCCGGCCAGCCGCCGCGTCACCAGCCTTGCCGCGTCCCGCAGCGCAGCCCGCTGCCACTGCGCCTGTGCCCGCCCGCGCCGCCTTTCCCGCGCCGGTCCCGCTAGCCACCCCGGCGACGGTCCAGCCAGTCGCCATGCCGGCCGTCACTGCCACCGGCCCAGTCTCCACCCCGCCCCTGGGCGCACCGGCGCCCGACGCCCAGCCCGCCCTGCCCCCATTGCCTCCGCCGCTGGACGAGGTCGCACGGGAGGTCGAAGTCCTGCGCCTCCGCATCGCCATGCAGCGGGAGGTCCCGCGCCTCGTCGCTCGCACCCCCGCCACCGACGCCGCCTGGATCGCCCTGGCCCGCGCAGAGGCTGCCACAGCCGGCTACACCCCCGACCGTCCTCAACTCCTGGTCGTCGTGGACCGCAACCCCCGCGTCCAAGGCCTGGCCGTCGTCATGGCTGCCCCAGACAGCGAGTGGAAGGTGGTCGGCGCCACACGCGTCTCCACCGGCAGCACCGGCCGCTTCGACCACTACGTCACCCCCCGCGGCGTCTTCCACGTCACCGGCGCCATCCTGGGCTTCCGTGCCGAGGGCACCCTGAACGAGAACGGCATCCGCGGCCTGGGCGCCAAGGGCATGCGCGTCTGGGACTTCGGCTGGCAGCGCGCCCGCAAAGGCTGGCAGGAGGCCGTGGGCAAGCCCGACAGCACCCCCATCCGCCTGATGATGCACGCCACCGACCCCGACAAGCTGGAGCAGCGCATTGGCCAGCCCGCCTCCCAGGGCTGCATCCGCATCCCCACGACGCTGAACCGCTTCCTGGACCTGCACGGTGTCATGGACGCCGAGTACGAGCGCGTCGCAGCGGCCGACATTCGCTTCCGCGCCCTGCTACTACGCGCTCGCACGCCCTCCCCACTCGCCGGCAACACGCTGGTCGTGGTGGACAGCGCCGCCCAGCCCGGCAGCGTGGACAGCCTCGGCAACGTCATCCTCGCCAGCAGCGGCAAGTAGCAACCCGCGCCACCGCCAGGACGTAGCACCGGCACCCACCGGAGCGTTCCTCATGCCCGACATCAAGCTGTTCCTGGCCGACGTGGACGGCACCCTCGTCACCAAGGAAAAGGTGCTGACAGACCGCGCCGCCGCCGCCGTCCGCCGAATGGAGGCTGCCGGCATCCGCTTTGCCGTGACCTCCGGCCGCCCGCCGCGCGGCATGGCCATGCTGGTGGGGCCGCTCAAGTTGCAAGGCATCATCGCCGGGTTCAACGGCGGTGCCTACGTCAACCCGGACCAGTCCGTCGTGCTGTCCCGCACCCTGGACCCCGCCGCCGCCCGCCGCGCCTACGACGCCATCCGCGGCCACGGTCTGGACGCCTGGGTCTATACCGCCGAGGACTGGATCATCACCAAGGAGGACGCGCCGCACGTCGCGCGGGAGGCCCACACCGTCCAGTTCGGCCCCAAGATCGCCGACCCCGCCGAGGGCCTGGACCGCGCCGTCAAGATCGTCGGCGTCAGCGACGACCTGCCCCTGGTCGAGAAGTGCGAGAGGGACGTGCAATCCGCCCTGGGCGCCACCGTCTCCGCCGCCCGGTCCCAGCCCTACTACCTGGACGTCACCCACCCCCAGGCCAACAAGGGCGCCGTCGTCGCCTACCTGGCCGAGCACTACGGCATCAGCCCCCACCAGATCGCCACCATCGGCGACATGCCCAACGACGTTCTGATGTTCCGCCCCAGCGGCCTGTCCATCGCCATGGGCCAGTCCGCGCCGGAGGTCCAACACGCCGCCACCCATGTGACCGAAAGCTACGAGGACGAGGGCTTCGCCAAGGCCGTGGACCGCTTCATCTTCAACGACCCGGCATGACACCAAGCACCTTTCGTTCTGACCGGCGCGGTGGATACGGCGGTCATAGGGCGGAAGGGCGCCAGCGCCGTCCGCCATGGCCACCAGCGCTGCACTGCCACCAGCAATCGAGGCTGCGGCCCGCTATGCAGTAGCAGCCTTGTCAAGCTGCGCCTGCGCCGCCTTCACGGACACGTCCGCCTCGTCCCGGGCCTTCTTCGCAGCGGCATGGATGGCGCCCGCCTGCACGAGTGCCGTGCGCGTCGCAGCCAGGGCCGCCTTGGCCTCTGTGACCTTGTTCGTAGCATCGTCGAAGGCCGCTTGCGCCGTCGGATCGGTAGGCTGACCCCTTGGGGTCTCGATGATGGGCGTCTCTGCGTTCCCGCATACGATCTCGGCCGCTTTCCTGATGTCCAGATCCTCGGCCTCCTTGGCCTTCAGCTCGACCCGCTTCGCGTCGGCCCTCTTCATGACCTCCTCGGCCTTCGCCAGCCGCTCCTTCATCCGCATCACGACATATTCGGGCTGCGAGAGGCCGCGTGAGGCATCTCCTTCCGTGGTCGGGAAGGCAGTCTGGGCCTGCCAACCGGCGCGGTGCGTGGTGCCGTCGCTATTGGTGACGTAGGCCGGGTCGAGCACGACGGTGGCCTTCGTGAGGTCCTCGGTCGTGGTCATGCCCTCGAAGCGCTTCTGCATGGTCGCAGCATCAATCGCTGCACCGGTTTCGAGCGCCGGCTCGGACGTCGCGTAGGACGTCCCGGTCTTCATGCCGGGCTCGACGGTGCGGACAAAGCGCTCGCCGGCCATGGTGGTCTGCGGGTGCTGGGCAAGTGCCGCCATCGCGGTGTCCTTGGCGTCCTTGAAGGCTTGCGCGGTCCGGTCCAGCTCGCCAGTGAGGCGCCTTACCTCCGCCAGATCAACCGAGACGTTGCCGCCGTTGCGGGCGGCCTTGGTCGCCTCGACCTTGGCCTTGGCCGCATCGAGGAGCTTGCGGGTGGCAACAAGGTCCTTGAGGGCGTCCTTCACCGCGTCATCCCCGAGAACCCTCATGTCGTTCTTGGCGTGCTTCAACTCTTTGGCGATGAACGATTCGAGCTGGGTGACTTGGGAGAACGCCTCCTCCACCGCACCGAGCATGGCAGTGGCGCTGCCGAATGCGGAGCTGATGTTGGAGGGGGCGTCGCCAACCTGGGTAAAGCCGGGCACGTTCGCCGCCCGGCCATCGGGCGCATTGAGTGCGACATCAGCCGGAAGTGTGCCGGCCTTGCGGCCGTCGGCAACCTGGTCGGCACGGTAGCCGGCGACGATGCGGGGTGTCTGGTCGGTGCCGGGGCCGTGGGCAGACAGGGAGTGGGCGTGCGGCTGGCCCTCACCCTTGCCGGCGTTGGTAGCGCGCTCACCCATCTCCAAGGCAAGCCGGGCATGGGCCTCCCGGTCCTCCGCGGTCCTGCCGGCGAGGTGCTGCTCCAGCATGCCGCCGAACTCGCGGACTTTCCCAGAGACGGCGCCGCCCTCGGCAAGCTCGTCCAGCTCGTCATCGGTGTCCGTGCCGGCGGAGATCGTGACGTTGCACGTGAGGCCGGCGAGCTTGAGGGATTTCTGAACCTTCTCCTCGTCAACCTGGCCCTTGGTGACAACTAGGCTCAGGCCGGTATCCTGGGCAAAGGTGCAGAAGCCCCGCGCGGGTTTCTGGCCCTTCTTGGCCAGGTCCTTTGCGACGGCGGGGTCGAGCTTGCCGGGGACCAGGACGGGGCGTGTTCCGTTATCGAACTTGAACTGCTCGAAGTAGATAAAGCGGTCACGGGTGTTGCCGACCTTGAGCAGGGCGGCCTTGAGCTTCTTCTTGTAGGTTTCGGGCGCGCTGACGTCGGCAGCAGTCTCGAAGAACACCGGCATGACCTACTTACCCCTCGGCGTCGTATGTTCCGGAACCTGCACGTTTCGATGCGCGTAAGCAACTAGGAACCAGGGCACCCTTGCGCCGGCATATTGCCGGCAGCTCATGGGTTCCCCCGCCCCAGGCGGCTCGCAACGGCGCAGGGAGCAAGGCGCAACGCCATATCACTCCCAGGCACCAACGCCGCCCCGCTTGCAGCCAAACGCGCCACGCCGCACATGGAAGGCCAACAGGAGGCAGCGATGATCCGAACCCTGGCCCAGCGCAAGGCCGCAGCCGCCGTGGACTGCCTGCGCCCCGCCCTGGCCCGGCCCGCCATCACCGCCGCCGCCATCACCACCGCCGCCCTGATCGCCTAAGGCCTGATCGCCCAAGGCCTGATAGGTGCCGTGTCGGCCTTCCGCCGCCAGATTGACCCGGACCACGGAGCCACCCCCTGATGGATACCCAACACCCCGGTAGCCCAGCGCCGCACGACGCCCCCGTGGCCCCGCCTACCGCCATCCTCGCCGCCACGACCCGCATCACCTTCGCCGCCGCCGCCGCCCACCCCGGCGAGCGCCTGCTCGCCGTCGAAACCGCCGTCAACGTCATCTACGGCACCGTCCCCTACGCCGTCATGATGATGACCCCCGCCGACCTGCCGGACTTCGCAGTCGGCTTCAGCCTGACCGAAGGCGTCATCGCCGACAGCGCCGATGTCCGCGGCACCCGCGTCGAGGACGGCCCCGGCGGCCTCCGCCTCATCGTCACCCTGGCGCCGGAGCGCTTCCACACCCTGCTCGCCCGCCGCCGCTCCATGGCCGGGCGCACGAGCTGCGGCGTCTGCGGGATCGAGGACCTGGCCGCCGTCCCCCGCACCCCCCAGCGCACGCCGGGCCAAGGGGGCGTGACCGTCGCCGCCATCCGCCGCGCCCTGGACGACCTGCCCGGCCTGCAGCGCCTGAACGGCCAGACCGGCGCCGTCCACGCCGCCGCCTGGGCCACCCTGGACGGCACGATCACCTGCCTGCGGGAAGATGTCGGCCGCCACAACGCCCTCGACAAGCTGGCTGGCGCCCTGCTGACGGCAGACACCGACCCCGCCGCCGGCTTCCTGGTCGTCACCAGCCGCTGCTCCTACGAGATGGTGGAAAAGGCCGCCGCCATCGGTGCCGGCGTCATGGTCGCCATCTCCGCCCCGACCTCCCTGGGCGTGGAGCGTGCCCGCCACCACGGCATCACCCTGGCCGGCTTGGCCCGCGGCGACGCGATGACGGTGTACTCCCGCCCGGATGGCATCACCGGGCTGGGTATGGGGGTGCCGCACACGGCCGATGCAGCCTTGTGATGAGCGCCGGCCCTGACACCGGCTAGAGCATCATCGGATCAAACGTGTACATGCTCCGATAAAAATGATGGTAAAACAACGGCTAAAGCATGTTCGGTGCGGATAGATGCACCGAACATACTTCAGAGGCAGCGAGCGCCAAGGCGTTCATCCAAAGCGGATGGATAGGCAACCCACAGGTTGAAGGTGACAGTTTTGCCCGGCGCGGCCGGACGCCCCACTTGGCCGGGGCGTCCCGCCCCCAGCGACGAGAGGATGCTCCCGCCCAGTGCGGCCACGCCGCCCCTGCTGGGCCGGCGCGCCCTATTCCCGGCGGCGGCGCCCCAGCAGCCCCGCACCCACGATTGCCAGCGTTCCCGGCTCCGGCACCGCCTGCGCCAGTGCCTGCGCCTGGAACACCGCACCCAGGTCGGCATCGGTCAGGCCCAGCGCGTAGTAGGTGTTCGGCCCCGAAACGCCGGGCACGAAATCGTTGTCGTTGGCCACATACAGCGTGTGCAGCACCGTCGGGACGCCGTTGGCCACCACCGTCGTGTCCGCGCCGAAGGCCAGGCCCTCGATCTTGGCCGGCACCTGGTCAGCCGTCACGCCATTGGCGCCCAGCAACGCCACCAGGTCCACCACGGCAGCCGACTTCGGCACCGCAGCCGCAACCGCGGCAGCGCCGCCCAGCCCCGTGATGTCGGCAGCGCCGGTCAGGTCAATCCGGAAGAGCTGCTTGACCTTCGCGGTAGTCCCGTCGCCCAGCCCCTTGCCGTCGCGCTCGTCCACCAGGAACTCGTGGTCGTTGAGCGCCACGATCTCGCTGACGCCGCTTCCGGTGGTCAGCAGGTAGCCGTGCTCCTTCGTCGCCCCGGTCGCCACGTCAATGGTCACCAGCCGCAACAGGTTGGCGCTCGCCTTCACCGCCGCGTCCTGGATCAGCGGCGCCTGCATCACGCCCACCAGCGTCTTGCCGTCCGGGGTGATGGCCAGACCCTCCATCCCCTTGTTGTAAACGCGCCCGCTGGTGTTGGCCGGCGTGTCCTCGTTCTTGCCCACCGGGGACAGGTTCGCGACATAGAGGTTGCCCGGCAGCGTGTAGGACCGGATGCGCTCACCCGTCGCGCGGTCGAACTGATAGACGTAAGGCCCGTACTCGTCGGACACGAAGGCGCTGCGCCCGTCGCGCGACACCCGCACCGCCTCCGGGTCCAGCCGCGCGTTGTTCGGGTTGCCGGAGTTGCCGGCGCCGAAGTTGTCTGACCGGCCCGTGAAGTAGTAGCGCCCGTTGCCGTTGATCGCCGGCGCCCCGCTGCCCAGCGGCGTGCCGTCACTCTTGGTGCCCAGCCCGGCGCCGGTCCCGTAGTTCAGCGGCGTGCTGCTCCACAGCAGCGTCGTGCCCGTCAGCGTCGGCGTCAGCGTGCCCTGCGCCCCGCCCACACCGGGCGTCAGCGCCAGTGTCACGTTCTGCAGCCGCGCCACATAGGAGGACGTGTTGTCCACCGCCGCGTTGTAGCTCGTGGCGTTCGGCCCGCGGTCCGGCACGGCGACGAAGCTGTTGCCCCCAGCCCACGCCAGGCCCGACCCGATCCCGCCCAGCGCGTTGCCTGGCACGCCGTTCTCCAACGCGCCGGTCAAGCCCGACAAGTCCACCCCCGCCCCGGCTGCAGACCCGTTCAGTGTGCCCGTAGCTAGCAGCACAGGCGCGGCAAGCGCCGGGCTGAGCGGGGCAAGGATGGAAGCGGCAACCGCGACGCTGCGCAGAATGGGACTCATGGGGCATAGCATCCGACTATTGAGATGATGCGGCTTCTAACAGAACCGTGAGTGGGTGACTTTACAGATTTCTTACAGTCCGGCGACACCCCTTCGCCGAACCCCCTCCGGCAACCCGGCCAGCCGCTCCATCGCCTCCGTCCGCAACAGCCCGGGATCGGCCAGGAACGCCTCTGCCATCGGCATCGCATCCAACCCCCAGAACACCTCGCCCGCCACGGACAGGCTCGGCACCCCGAACACCCCCGCCGCCACGGCCTCCGCCGTCCAGCCCCGCAGCCGAGCCTTTGCGTCCGGGTCCGCGCTGCCCGGCAGCGCCGCCGGGTCGCCACCCCGCGCCCAGATGTGCTCGAATGCCGCACGCACCGCCCTGGCCTCCGGTTCCTCCGCCGCTGCCAGCCCGTGCATCGCGTCCAGGCTTCGGAACGGGTGCGCCGGCGGGAACCGGAACGGCACTCCGGCCCGGTCCGCCAGGAACTGGCACAGCCGGTAGGTGTGCAGCCGCTTCGGCGGGATTTCCGCCGGGCCAAGCCCACCCCAGTGCGACAGGATCGCGCCGAGCACCACTGGCCGGAACCGCACGGGATGCCGCGCCGCCAACCGCTCCACGCCAGAAAGCGCCAGGTAGGCAAACGGGGAGACAAGGTCGAAATACCATGTGAGGGGCGCCGCCGGCCCATCCTGGTCATCCACCCATTTCTCTGAAGCCGTCACCCATGCTGCTCCGTTTCGTCACAGCCGAACTGCACCCGCTGTCTGGACCCCGGCAAGGATTGTTCCAGGCGGCCTAGCACTACTCTGCCAGGACCAGGGCAGCGTCCCTGGCCCATCAAGAGGTTACCTGGGTACAGGGTCTTCCGAGATGCCCAGCAACACTCTGATCTTCGAGTGCTTTTCTGAACATGGCAGGGTAGTGCTAGGCCCTCGAGCAGGAAGACGTGCTGTTGGCCACCGACCGCGGCACCCTTAAACGCATCGTTGCCTGGTTCGGCAGCAATCTCCGCG
>Ga0123338_10001943_pt1 | contig 19536 bp, 16 predicted proteins | sample grotaG_FD_89793 | JGI IMG/M metagenome (GOLD analysis project Ga0123338, IMG submission 89793) | Glacier valley bacterial and archeal communities from Borup Fiord, Nunavut, Canada, to study Microbial Dark Matter (Phase II) -... | ecosystem: Environmental > Aquatic > Freshwater > Ice > Glacier ...
CTGTTCGACTTCACCGAGTGCCTCTCGTTCGACCTGGCCGACTACCGGGGCGACATCAAGTGGTACGGCAAGTGGTGGGGCGCCGTGCGCCCGCTGCTGCCCTTCCGCCTCACCCAGCCCGAGCCGGCGCTGTAGCCCCCGCTGCCCATGCTCCCCGACGCGGCCCCGCCCTTGGTTTCGGTCATCATCCCGTGCTACAACTACGGGCGGTTTCTGGCGCAGGCCCTCGACAGTGTGTGCACGCAGGACTACCCGGCCGTGGAAATCGTGGTGGTGGACGACGGCAGCACCGACGACACCGCCGCCGTGGCTGCCCGCTACCCCGAGGTGGTATACGTGCCCCAGCCCAACCAGGGCCTGTCGGCCGCCCGCAACGCCGGTATCCGGGCCAGCCGGGGCGACTACCTGGTGTTTCTCGACGCCGACGACTGGCTGCTGCCCGGCGCCCTGGCCGCGAACGCGGCCCACCTGCGGCCGCGGCCCGACGCCGCCTTCGCGGCCGGGGCCCACACCTTCGCGTATCCAAACGGCCAAACCCTGGCCGTGATTCCGCCCCGGTCGGCCGCCCCCTACCTCGATTTACTCGCCAAAGGCAACTACATTGCGATGATTGCCGCCGTGATGTTTCCGCGGTGGGCATTGGCCGGGGCCCCCTTCGACCCCACGCTGCGCAACTGCGAAGACTACGCGCTGTACCTGCGGCTGGCCCGGCGCCACCCCGTGGTGCAGCACGACACCCAAATGCCGGCCTACCGGCTGCACGCACACGCCATGTCGGCTGCGCCGCCGGCCATGCTGGCCGGCGCCCTGCGGGTGCTGCGGCGCGAGTGGCCCGGCCTGCGCGGCCCCGCCGAGCGGACCGCCTACCGGCAGGGCGTGCGGTTCTGGACCCGCTGGTACAGCCAGCAGGCCTACGCCGCGCTCACGGGCCCGCCAGCGGCCCGGCCGGCCGCCGCGCCGCTGGCGGGCCTGCTGCTGCGCCGCGCGCCGCGGCTGCTGGTCCGCTACCTGCTGCGGCGCTTGTACCACGTATTCACTTCCCCGTCCCCATGACCCCGACCCTCAAACGCCTCGTGCCCCGCTTCGCTAAGCGGTGGGCGCACCGCCTGGGCCTGCTCGGGACCCGCGTCCCCCCGGCGGGCCAGGTAGCTCTGGGCGACTTTGACCGCCTGGCCCCGCTCTGCCCCAATTTTGGCTACAGCCGCGGTGGGCCCATTGACAGGTTCTACATCGAAAGCTTTTTGGAAGCCGAGGCGGCCGGCATCCGCGGCCGGGTGCTGGAAATCGGCGACAACGCCTACACCTTGCAATTTGGCGGCGAACGGGTGCGCCAAAGCGACGTACTGCACGTAGACGCCGGCAACCCCCAGGCTACCTTCGTGGGCGATTTGAGCGACGCCCCCCACCTGGCCGACGATGCCTTCGACTGCCTCGTGCTCACCCAAACGCTGCACCTAATTTACGATTTCAGGGGCGCGCTGCGTACCTGTTTCCGCATCCTGAAGCCCGGCGGGGTGCCGCTGCTCACCTCGCCCGGTGTCACGCCGATTGACCGCGGCGAGTGGGCGAACACCTGGTACTGGTCGTTTACGGCCCAGGCCTTGCGGCGGCTGCTGGCCGATACATTCCCGGGGGCGCAGGTCGCCATCGGCTCGCACGGCAACGTGCACGTGGCCGCCGCCTACCTTTTCGGTTTGGGCCTGCCGGAAATCGAGCCCCGGAAACTGGCCTACTACGACCCGCAATACCAAGTCATCAACACGGTGCGGGCGGTGAAACCAAGCGCAGGTGCTTAGGCAATTGCTGCAGACGGCGCGCGGCTACGCGGTGCTGCGGGCGGCGGTACTCATGTACCACCGCGTGGCCGGGCCCGCCACCGACGCCTGGGAGCTGGCCGTGGCCCCGGCCCACTTCGAGCAGCAGCTGCGGGTCCTGCGCGAGTCGTGCACCCTGCTGCCGTTGCTTGAACTGGTGGCGCGGCTGCGGCGCGGCGCCGTGCCCCCCCGGGCCGTGGCCCTTAGCTTCGACGACGGCTACGCCGACAACTACCACACGGCCCGGCCCCTGTTGGAACGGCATCAGGTGCCGGCCACTTTTTTCGTCGCCACCGGCCCCGTGGGGCACCGCCGGGAATTCTGGTGGGACGAGCTGGAGCAGCTTTTTCTCGAAGACGAGCCGCTGCCACCCGCCGTGGCCCTGCCCGTGGCCAAGGAAGTAGTCGAAGTGGATTTGAGTGCCGAGCAGCACCTGAGCCCGGCCCTGCGCCAGCTGCACCGCCGGTGGAGTGCCGCCGCCGCGCCGCCGCCGACGGCCCGCGCCGCCGCCTATTACCGCGTGTGGGAACTATTGAAACGCCTGCCGCACGAGCAGCAGCAGGCCCACCTGCGCGCCTTGCGGGCCTGGGCCGGCCGCCCGCTCCGGCCCAGGCCCCACCATTTGGTCATGACGCCAACGGAACTGCTCGACCTCGGCCGGAACCCCCTCTTTACCATCGGGGCGCACACCGTGACCCACCCGGCGCTGGCCGCCCTCCCGGCGGCGGTGCAAGCACCGGAGCTGGCCGACAGCCGCCAAGCCCTGCGCACCGCTACCGGCCAGCCGGTGAGCCTGCTGGCCTATCCCTACGGCAGCTACGGCCCCGACACCCCCGCCTTGGCCGCCGCTGCCGATTTCGAAGCCGCTTTTACGACCGAGGCGCGCGCGCTCACCAAGCGGGCCGACCCCTACCGGCTGGGTCGTTTCCAAGTGGGCAACTGGAACGGGGCCGAGTTGCGGACGCACCTGCGGGCCTGGCTGGGATGAGCCGGTGAAGCGCGTTCTTTGCGCCTCCGGACGGCCGTATTCGTTGTTTTCCGTAGTTATCAGCTTGTTTTACCGCCTCTGCTGTTTCATGCGCCTTCTTCCCCTGCTGTTCATCCTGCTGGCCCTGCCGGCCCTGGCCCAGCCGGCGCTGCCCGTGCCGCGCAACCTGCTGGCCCCCTACGCCGCCGGCACGCGCAGCCCCAGCGGCCAGCCCGGCCCCAACTACTGGCAAAACACGGCCGACTATGACCTCGCCGTGGCCTTCGACCCGGCCAGCCGGCGCGTGAGCGGCACGGTGGCCATCACCTACCAGAACCACAGCCCCGACGCCCTGCCCGAGCTGTGGTTCAAGCTCTACCCCAACGTTTACCAAAAAGGCGCGCCCCGCGTCCGGGCGTTTGCGCCCGAGGACGTGGGCGACGGCGTCAGCATCACGGCCCTCACCGTCAACGGCGAGGCGATTGACGTGGGTAAGTTGGCCCCGCAGGCCACCAACCTGGCGGTGCCGCTGCGCTCGCCCATCGGCCCGCACCAGGCCGCCACCGTGCGCGTGGCCTACTCCTACGTACTCAACAAAGGCTCGCACCAGCGCACCGGCGAGGTGGAGCCGGGGGCCGCGTTCGTGGCCTACTTCTTTCCCCGCATCGCCGTGTACGACGACCTCGACGGCTGGAACAAAGTCCCGTACACCGGCGACCAGGAGTTCTACAACGATTTTGGCAATTTCCGCGCGGCCATCACCGTGCCCAAAGACTTCGTGGTGTGGGCCACCGGCGACCTGCTGAACGCCGACCAGGTGCTGGCCCCTGCCTACGCCCGGCGCCTGCGCGCCGCCGAGCAGCAGGACGCCGTGGTTCCCATCATCGGCGCCGAGGAGGCCCGGCGCCGCGGCATCACCGCGCCCAACGCCCAGAATACCTGGCGCTTCGAGGCCCGCAACGTCACGGATTTCGTGTTTGCGACGTCCGACCATTACGTGTGGCAAAGCACCAGCCTGGTGGTGGACCCCGCCACCAAGCGCCGCACCCGCGTAGACGCCGTGTATAACCCCAAGCACAAGGACTACGAGGAGGTCATCCAGTTCGCCCGCAAAACGGTGGAGGCCATGAGCTACACCTTCCCCAAGTGGCCCTTCCCCTACGCCCACGAAACCGTGTTCGACGGCCTCGACCAGATGGAGTACCCCATGATGGTGAACGACAACCCCACCGCCACCCGCGAGGACGCCATCACCCTCACCGACCACGAAATCTTCCACACGATGTTCCCCTTTTACCTGGGCACCAACGAAACCAAGTACGGCTGGATGGACGAGGGCTGGGCCACCCTCGGCGAGTGGCTGATTTCTAGCCTCATCGACCCCAAGCTCGACGACGACTACGGCGTGGCCCGCTACGCCCAGTACGCCGCCACCGAGCAGGACGCGCCCATCGTCACGCTTAGCACCCAGCAGAGCGGGATGTCGTTTTTCCTCAACTCGTACCCCAAGCCCGGCCTGGGCTATTTGTACGTGAAGGATATGCTCGGCGACGAGCTGTTTACCAAGGCGCTGCACACTTACATCGGCACCTGGCAGGGCAAGCACCCCATGCCCTACGACTTCTTCAACGCGATGAACGCCGGCGCGGGCCGCAACCTCAACTGGTTCTGGCAGCGCTGGTTTTTCGATGCCGGCTACCCCGACCTGGCCATCGCCAGCGTCACCAAAACCGCCGCTGGCTACGACGTCCAGGTGCAAGCCAAAGGCAGCAAGCCCGTCCCCGTCGACCTCACCCTCACCTTCGCCGACAACACCACCCAGAAAATCCACCGCAGCATCAGCGTCTGGGAAACGGGCGCTACGTCCGTCACCGTGCCCGTGCCCACCAAGCAGCAGCTGAAGCGCGTGGCGCTGGGTAGCACCCTGGTGCCGGATAGTTTCCCGAAGGATAATGTGTGGGAGGGGAAGTAGGATAACGACGAACCATTAAGCCTTGCCATCTAAAAGCATCTATTAAATTAATAATTACTATATTTTCAATACATACGAACCCAATTCCCAAGCAATATGCCTCAGTACGTAATCGAGCGGGAAATTCCCAATGCCGGAAGCCTGACTCCCGAGCAGCTAAAAGCTATTTCGCAAACCTCCTGCGGGGTGCTGGACAAAATGGGACCCGCAATTGAGTGGGACCACAGCTACGTGACCACCGACAAAATTTATTGCGTGTACAACGCTCCCAACGAGGAAATGGTCCGTGAGCACGCCCGGCAAGGCGGCTTTCCGGCCAACTCCATTTCCCAGGTATCGGCCGTTATCAGTCCGGCCACGGCGGAAATGGCCACGGCCTAGCGCCGAATGCGGTCACACTGCGTTTCTCCCTTACCTTTGCCCTTAGTGATGGGTCGCCTCACCGCGGCGCTTTCGGGCGACGAGGAAAGTCCGGGCAACGCAGAGCACCCTGCTTCCTAACGGGAAGGACTGGCGCAAGCCAGGACAGCCAGTGCCACAGAAAATTACCGCCTACGTCGCCTTCGGGGGGCCGGTAAGGGTGAAAAGGTGCGGTAAGAGCGCACCAGCGGGCGGGTGACCGTCCCGGCTGGGTAAACCTCAGGGGTTGAAAGACCAAATAAGCTGGCACGCGGCAAGCTGCTTCGGTAGCTGGCCGCACCGGGCGGCTCGTCCGGCGCCAGCGGGTAGGTTGATGGAGCCTTTCGGCAACGACTGGCCTAGATAAATGGTGGGGACGCGCCTTCGGGCGCGGACAGGACCCGGCTTACAGACCCATCACCATACTACAAAAAAGGCCGCTCCGGTATCGGGACGGCCTTTTTTGTTCTTGCAGCGCGGCTAGGGCAAACTCTCCAACGGTCCCTCTCCCGTGGAGAGGGAAGCAAGGCGACTTTTTTGGGCGGGCCGTGCGTTACTTCTTATTCGCCGCGCGCACGCCTTTCACCTCCCCCGCCGTCACGGAGTTGGCTTTGTTACCGAAGCTGTGGCGCACGTAGGTGAGCACGTCGGCGATTTGCTGGTCGGTTAGGAAATCATGCGAGGCCATCACGTTGCGGTAGGGCTCGCCGCCGATGTCCTGCCCGCGCAGGCCGTTGAGCAGCACATTCACCAAGCGGGTTTTGTCGCCCACCACGTAGTCGGTTTTGCTAAGGGTCGGGTTCAGGCCGTCCACGCCGCCGCCGTCGGCCTGGTGGCAAGTGAGGCAGTATTGGGTGTAGAGGGACTTGCCGGGCAGCAGCGCGGCCGGGGCCCCGGGACCGGCCGCAACTTTGGCCTTAACCTTGGTTTTGGCCACCGGCTTTTTCTGGGCCTGCGCCGGGCTCAGGGCCAAGGCCAGCAGGGCAATCAGGACGAGGAAATACTTCACGAAGGGGCGCTATTTCTTGGCGTACAGGATGCGGTAAATTGTGCCGGCCTTGTCGTCGCTCACGTAGAGCGAGCCGTCGGGGCCTTGGGCTAGGCCGCAGGGCTTGTGGTCGGCGCGGCCGGCCGCAGCCTTCGCTGGCGTGCCCGCAAAATTATCGGCAAATACCTCCCATTGCCCGGCCGGCTTGCCATTCTTGAAGGGCTGGAACACCACGTAAAAGCCCTTTTGCGGTTCGGGGGCCCGGTTCCAGGAACCGTGGAAGGCGATGAACGCGCCGTTGCGGTACCGCTCGGGAAACAGGGTGCCGGTGTAGAACAGCAGCGCGTCGGGGGCCATGTGGGCGGGGTAGGCGGCGGCGGGCTCCAGGTACTTGGGGTCGGCCTCCTTCTTGCCGTCGCCGCCGTACTCGGGGGCCAGCATTTTCTTGTGGGTCGTCGGGTCGTAATAGAGGTAAGGCCAGCCGGCGTTGTCGCCTTTTTTGAGGCCGTACAGGCACTCGGCCGGCAACTCGGCCGACTGCTTGGTGTCGTACTTCTCGGGGAAATTGTCGTGCAGCTGGTCGCGGCCGTGCTGCATCACGAAGAGTTGGTTGGCCTGGGCGTTCCAGTCGAGCCCCACCACGTTGCGCAGGCCCGTGGCGTAGCGGGTGCCGCTGCCGTAGGTCTGGTTTAGCTTGTCGGCCCGGAACTGCCAGATGCCCCCGGCCGAATCCAGTATCGGGCAGTTCGGGACACCCAGTGAGCCTTTCTCGCGGTCCTTCACCTGGCAGGAATTCGAGTAGGCGCCCACATTGACGTACAGGTTGCCGGCGTTGTCGAGCACCACCGATTTGCTTTCGTGCTCCTGCCGGTTGAGCAGGCCGGTCACAATTCGTTCGGGCTGCGCGGGGTTGGTCACCTCCCCTTGCGCGTCGAGCTTGTAGCGAAACACCTCCTCGTCGGACGAGGCGTAGAGGTAGCCGTCCTTGGCGTAAAGGCCCGTGCCGCCGTAGCTGCCGAAGCCGCCCGCCACGATGGCTTTGCCGGAGGGGCCGGGGCGCAGCTCCAGGATGCCTTTGCCGTCTTTGGGGCGGTTCAGCTTCACGTAAATCGTGCCTTGGGGCGTCACGGCCAAGTGCCGGGCGTGCCCGCCGGTTTCGGCCACCACCAGGGCCCCGAAGCCGGCGGGCAGCTTCAAGCCGGCGTTGTTGGCGTCGGCCGTCACGGTGGTTTCATGGGTGAGGGCGAGCAGGGAAAGGCCGCCAACGAGGGCCGCCGCGAACCGCACGGGCCGGGGAAGAAAATTTTTCATGAGGTAATTAACGAGGATTAACTGGTTGTACGGAAACGCCGCAACGACGAAACGGGCCGCCCCCGCCACGAAGGTAAAAAGCCCGGCCCGGGGGCGCTGCTTTCCCTGTCATAAACCCGGCGGGCTGCTTTTCGTTACCTTCGCTCCGCGCCGTTAGCCCCCATTTTGTAACTCGCCTACATGCCCCGCATCCTCATTATCGACGACGAAAAAGCCATCCGCCACACGCTGAAGGAAATTCTGGAGTTTGAAAATTACACCGTCGACCAAGCCGAGGACGGCCCCGCCGGCCTCGACCTGCTCATCCAGCAGCGCTACGACGTGGTGCTCTGCGACATCAAAATGCCCAAGATGGACGGCCTCGAAGTTCTTACCCGGGCCCAGGCCATGGGCACCGACGCGGCCTTCATCATGGTGTCGGCCCACGGCAGCATCGACACGGCCGTGGAGGCAACCAAAAAAGGGGCGTACGACTTCCTCTCCAAGCCGCCGGACCTCAACCGCCTGCTCGTGACGGTGCGCAATGCCCTCGACCGCACCAAGCTGGTGAGCGAAACCAAAACCTTGAAAAAGAAGCTCTCCGTGTCCAAAGGCTCGGAAATGGTGGGCTCCTCGGCCGCCCTGGGCGCCGTGCGCCGGGCCATCGAGAAGGTAGCGCCGACCGACGCCCGCGTACTAATCACCGGTCCCAACGGCGCGGGCAAGGAGATGGTGGCCCGTCAGTTGCACGAGCTGAGCCAACGCGCCCAAGGCCCGCTGGTGGAAGTAAACTGCGCCGCCATCCCCTCGGAATTGATTGAGAGCGAGTTGTTCGGCCACGAGAAAGGCTCCTTCACCTCGGCCGTGAAGCAGCGCATCGGCAAGTTCGAGCAAGCCGACGGCGGCACGCTGTTCCTTGACGAAATTGGCGACATGAGCCTCTCGGCCCAGGCCAAGGTGCTGCGGGCGCTGCAGGAGAATAAAATCACGCGCGTGGGCGGCGAAAAGGAAATATCGGTGAACGTGCGCGTCCTCGCCGCCACCAACAAAAACCTGATGCAGGAAATCGCCGAGCGCAACTTCCGCGAAGACCTGTACCACCGCCTCTCGGTCATCCTCATCCAAGTGCCGGCGTTGAACGACCGGCGCGACGACATCCCCGAGCTGATTCAAAAATTTCTCAACGACATCGCCGCCGACTACGGCAACAAGCCCAAGAAAATTGACGCCGCGGCCCTGGACTACCTCAAAGGCCTGGACTGGCGCGGCAACATCCGCGAACTGCGCAACGTGGTGGAGCGCCTCGTGATTATGAGCGACGACACCATTATGGAAGGCGACGCGAAGGCGTTTGCGGGGAAGTAGAATTTTTACCCTCGCAGGCAGCGTACAATAAAAGTGCAGCGTCAGAATCAATTGATTCTGACGCTGCACTTGGTTTAAAAGCTACTATTTATTGACGAATAAGTGTTGCTGTAAATTTAAATACTATAAAGTTTTCGTCGTCAGCACTGTATGTTTTAAATTTCAATTTCTCCAAAAGTCTTGTCGACCTTTGGTTTTCAGAATGAGTGTGTGCTTCTATTATATTTAATCCGATATGTTGAGTTCCAAATTCAATTACTTTAGAAGCTGCCTCGTGCATTATTCCTTTTCCCAGAAAGTCGGGCAATAATTCATATCCGATTTCTGCTTTCAAATTATCGTCGGAAAAGTCAAATAAACAAATTGTTCCAATTATTTTGTTCGTACCGTTCAATGTAATTGCCCAATAAATTGAATCGTTACATTGGATGTTTTCATTAATTGTCTCGATGAAATTTTTTGCGTCATCAATTGATTTGCTTGGCTTCCTATCAAGATATTTGTTTACAGTACCGTCCGAACGCAGAGCAAATATTTCTTTGTCATCACTGATTTTAAGTTGTCTCAACGTCAGCCTTTCGGTTTTCAAAACAGGAAACGGTGTAAAATTTTTTGCCCTTCATTTTTACGAAATAAAATTATTCGATATAGACTCGTCTTACGATATCTGCTAATAATAGGGTCCCCGAAACTCGGCGTACCTGTAAGCTTTGAGAAAAAGGTTACCGTCAGTCGGGTGTTCGAAATAACGTGATGCAAGGTAATGCGGTATGACCTTACCGGCACTACACCAGCTGGTTGCAGCCGCGCACATCGGAATTATCCATGCGCCCCAGGACCTCAAACGAGCCATCCGGATGCATGCGGGCCAAATCCTTCGTTTCGATAAAAGCGCAGGAATCTACATTGGCCAAGTCAATTACATTGATAGCCCCGTCGGGTCTATCGCCAATCGAAAACGGGTCGGAAGGGTCGCGCAGCAACACGTGGAGCGGCGCGGGGCAGTGGAAGTGGCCGTTGCCCAGCGAATAGGCTTGGCTGAGCAATTCGGTCATGCCGTATTCTGAGTGAATGCCCGCCGGGCCGAAAGCTTGTTGCAGCTCCTGGTGCAGCTCCTCGCGTATCATTTCGCGGCGGCGGCCCTTCATGCCGCCGGTTTCGAGCACGGTGAGGCCCTGCAGTTCCGGCGCGGGGCCGGTTTTGGCGGCGAAATCCAGCAGAGCGTAGCTCACGCCGATGAGCAGGACGCGGCGGCCGGGCACCTGCTTTGCCTGGGCGAGCGCGGCGCTCAGGGCGGCGTGGTCGTGCAGAAAAAACGCGGGCTGCGTTTGGCCCGACTGCCGGGCGAAGTGGTCCACCATGGCCACCAACGACGAATGCCCCTGCTCCAGGTAGGAAGGCAACAGGGCCAGAAACGTCCACCCCGACAGCGGCCCGTAGTACTGCTCAAAAATGCGGGCAGCATTGGTGCGGTACAAGTCGGGGTCCCGCACGAGGTGGCGGCTGCGCTGCTGCAAAGTGGTGCCGCTGCTCAAAAAAGTTTCCTGCACGGCCCAATGCGCGGGCTCCGTCACTACTTCGTGCGTCTTGAAAAATTCGATGGGCAGAAACGGAATGTCCGTCAGGCGGGCCACGGCGGCCGGGTCGCGGCCCAACTGGGCCAGGTAGGCCGCGTAGGGCGGGCAATGCGCGGCCTGATGGCGGAACAGGGCCAGCGCCGCCCCGGCCACCTCGGACCTGGAAACGGTGGGCAGGCGGCGCAGAAACTCATCGCGGAAACTCATGGGCGGGCCGGCGGGTTAGCCACCCGCAGCGAACCAACCGGGGCGGCTTTTCGTTGAGAAAAACGTACTTTAGAGCCACTTTGGGCGTTGTGCATTCGTCTTATCATTTCCTGCAACCATGAACCTGTTTCGCACTCTTGGCGGTGGCGCGCTTCTACTTTTGGCCGGGGTGGGCCTCAACGGCTGCCTCAATCCGCCCAGCTTCCCCGTCGAGCCTTCCATCGATTTCAAAGAAATCAGGCTAACGAAACGGCCGCGGGTGGGCGGGCAGGTAGAAATTGACACGCTGAATTTTGTGTTGAATTTTCAAGACGGCGACGGCGACTTGGGGCTGTCGGCCGATGACATCAAACTAGCGCCTTACAACGGCACCACGGGCGGCCACAACAACCGCGGCTACAGCTACAACTATTTTATTCAGCCTTTTATCAAAGACGCAAGCGGAAATTTCGTGCCGTTTGTCAATTCCGGGTCTTTCCGAGGCGAATACGACGGCCGGTACCCCCGCCTGGACGGCGCCGAAACCAAACCGGCCCCACTGAAAGGAGACTTGCGCTATAAGTTTCCGATTACGCTGGACAACACCCCATTCCGGGCCGGCCAGGTGGTGCGTTTCGAAATCAGCATCCTGGACCGGGGCCTGCACGAGAGCAATAAAATCACAACTTCGGAGTACACGCTGGGCCAATAAATCCCCTTTGCGCTTCCGGTTGCAGGCTGCTTAATATATCTCGGTAAACCGCTCCGGCTCGGCTTCGCTCATGAGTTCGTACACCGTGTCGAACACGTCCTCCACGTTGGGCTTGCTGAAGTAGTCGCCGTCGGAGCTGTAGGCCGGGCGGTGGGCCTGCGCGGCCAGGCAGCGCGGCTGCGCGTCGAGGAAACGGTAGGCGCCCTGCTCGTCCAGCACGTGCTGCAGCATGAAAGCGGTGCCGCCGCCGGGCACGTCCTCGTCGGCAAACACCACGCGGTTGGTGCGCTGCAGGCTGTCGGCGATAAGGTGCTCCACGTCGAAGGGCAGCAGGGTTTGCACGTCGATGACTTCCACCGAAATGCCCACGTCGGCCAGTTGCTTGGCGGCCTCCAGCACGATGCGGCACATCGAGCCGTAGGTCACCACCGTCACGTCGGTGCCGGCGAGCAGGACCTCGGGGCGGCCCAGCGGCAGCGTGAACTCGCCCACGTTGCTCGGGATGGTTTCCTTGAGGCGGTAGCCGTTCAAGCACTCAATGACCAGGGCGGGCTCGTCGCTGCGCAGCAGCGTGTTGTAGAAGCCGGCGGCCTGCGTCATGTTGCGGGGCACGCACACGTGCATGCCCCGCAGGCTGCCGAGTATCATGCCCATGGGCGAGCCGGAGTGCCACACGCCCTCCAGCCGGTGCCCGCGGGTGCGCACAATGAGCGGGGCCTTTTGGCCGCCCTTGGTGCGGTACTGCAGGCAGGCGAGGTCGTCGCTGAGAATTTGCACGGCGTAGAGCAGGTAGTCTAGGTACTGGATTTCGGTGATGGGCCGCAGGCCGCGCAGCGCGGCGCCGATGCCCTGCCCCACGATGGTGCACTCGCGAATGCCGGTGTCGGTGACGCGCAGCTCGCCGAACTTGTCCTGCAAGCCCGCAAAGGCCTGGTTCACGTCGCCAATCTTGCCCACGTCCTCGCCGATGGCGAAGATGCTGGGGTCGCGCTGGAAGTTGGCGTCGAAGCAGGCCTGCAGCACCTCGCGGCCGTCGACTTGCGCGGCGCCGGGCGCGAACGTGGCGGCCACTTCCTCGATGTTGCCCACGGCCCGCTCGCTTTGGCTGAACAGGTTGGAGTTGTAGCGGTCGGCGTTTTCGGCCAGCAGCTGCTCCAGTTGGCGCTGCACGGCGCAGCGGCCGTGGCTGCGCTTCACGTGGCGCACGTGGCGCAGGGCCCGGCGCATGGTCCGCACAATGTCGGCCCGGATGGGCGTGGAGTTTACTTTCAACTGCTCCACCAGCTCATGCAGGGCGTTTTCGGTGCCCGTGTCGGCCACCAGCTTGTCGAGCAATGCCACGGCCTCGTCGCGCTCGGCCTTGATGGGGTCGAAGAAGTCGGCCCAGGCGGCCGTGCGGGCGGCTTTGATGGTGGCCGCGGCGGCTTTTTCAATATCGTCCAGCTCCAGCTCGGTGGCGTGGCCTTCGGCCAGCAGCCACTCGCGCAGCTTGTGCAGGCAGTCGTGGGCTTCTTCCCAGCTCAGGCGGTCCTTGCTCTTGTAGCGCTCGTGCGAGCCGCTGGTGCTGTGGCCCTGCGGCTGGGTGAGCTCGGTGACGTGGATGAGCACCGGCACGTGCTGCTCGCGGCACACGGCGGCGGCGCGCTGGTAGGTATCCACCAGGCCGGCGTAGTCCCAGCCGCGCACCACGTAAATCTCGAAGCCGGGCTCGCCCTCGCCGTCGCGCTGCAGGCCGGCCATGATGGCCGAAATGCTCTGCTTGGTGGTCTGGTACTCGGCGGGCACCGAGATGCCGTAATGGTCGTCCCACACGCTCACCAGCATGGGCACCTGCAGCACGCCGGCCGCGTTCAGCGCCTCAAAAAACATGCCCTCCGAGGTGCTGGCGTTGCCGATGGTGCCGAAGGCAATTTCGTTGCCATTGTTCGACAAATGAGTGAACTGGTGCAGCTCGGGGTTTTGGCGAAACAGCTTGGACGCGTAGGCCATGCCCAGCAGGCGCGGCATCTGGGAGGCCGTGGGCGAAATATCGGCCGAGGAGTTTTTGGTTAGCGTGAGGTCCATCAGGTGGCCGTCCTCGTCCAGCATGCGGGTGGCGAAGTGGCCGTTCATGGCGCGGCCGGCGGTGGCGGGCTCGGCTTCCACGTCGGGGTTGGCGTAGAGCTGGGCAAAGTACTGCTCCCAGGTGAGCTGGCCAATGGCGGCCATGAAGGTCTGGTCGCGGTAGTAGCCGGCGCGGAAGTCGCCGTTTTGGAAGGCGCGGGCCATGGCCAGCTGGGGCACCTCCTTGCCGTCGCCAAAAATGCCAAACTTGGCTTTGCCCATGAACACCTCTTTGCGGCCGGCCAGCGAGGCGTGGCGGCTTTCCCAGGCCAGGCGGTAATCGGTGAGGAAGTCGGCCTTGGTCAGGGGCGTGGCTAGCGCGGGCACGGCGGTTTCGGCGGTGGGCATACGGAGATAATGCGAGCGGTGGGAGGTAAGCGGAAGGGCGAGGCGGCCGGGGCCGTGCCGCAAAAATACGGAACAGCCGCCGGGCGGATAGCACCGGGGTTTGGCCGTATATTTGGGTGGCAATGGTGCGGCGCGGCGGGCCATTGCCTCAACTCGTTCGTTAAACAATTGCAAGCCGCGCGTGGCTGCGCCGGCCGGTTCACTGGTTCAGATTTTGAGAAGTATGAGACGCTTGTTCACCATTTGCCTGCTGGCGTTCGCCGCGGCGGCCCGCGCCCAGGGCGTGATGCAGTTCGCCACCGACAGCCACGACTTCGGCAACGTGCCCGAGGGCACGATGGCCACCCACGAGTTCCGGTTCAAGAACACCGGCAACCAGCCCGTGGTCATCGCCAACGTGCAGGCCAGCTGCGGCTGCACCACCCCCGACTGGACCAAAACGCCGGTGCTGCCCGGCAAAATCGGCATCGTCAAGGCCATGTACAGCAGCGCGGGCCGGCCCGGCGTGTTCAACAAAACCGTGACCGTGACCAGCAACGCCTCCGAGTCCAGCAAAGTGCTCAGCATTAAGGGCACGGTGCTCACCAAGGACGAAATCAAGCCCACCCTGACGCCTACCCAGTTGGCGCAGTCGCCGCATTTGGTGTTGGATATGAGCAGCCACGATTTTGGCAAGATGGAAGCCGGCCAACAGCCCACCGCCCGCTTCACGGTGAAAAACACCGGCAGGACGCCGCTGGTGCTCGGCGCCCTCAGCGCCGGCTGCTACTGCGTGGGCTACAAAACGGCCCCCGCGCCCATCGCGCCCGGCCAGAGCGCCACCATCGACCTGCTCTACACCCAGCGCCAGCTCGGGCAGGTGAGCGACGTGGTGACCATCGGCTCGAACGACGTGAGCGGCGACGCCAAAATCACGCTCCGGGCCACCATCGTGCGCGACCTCAGCGGCAACAGCATGGTGAAGGAAAGCGGCACGGCGGTACCCTTCAAATAGGTTACGGGTTTTGGTGGATTTTGCAGTCGGTTATCGTAGAGAGCCCTGCCGTTTTGGCGGGGCTTTTTTCTTGGAGTGATGCGGGCGAATAGCTGGCTGAAATAATCTTTTGACTCATGGACAACTCAGCACCAAACACTGCTGCCGAAGCCGGAGCGGCTTATGTGGTGCCGGCGCAAACGCGCATCGGCCACGTGCATTTGCAGGTGTCGGACATCGACAAAGCCCTGGGTTTTTACCGCGACATTCTGGGCTTTCAGGTGGTGCAGCGGTTTGGCAATCAGGCGGCGTTTATTTCGGCGGGCGGCTACCACCACCACATCGGGCTGAACACCTGGAACAGCCTGGGCGGCCCGCCGGCGCGCAAGCAGGGCGCGGGGCTCTACCACACGGCCATTCTCTACGCCACGCGGACCGAGCTGGCGGGCGCGCTGCGGCAACTGGCGCGGGCCAACTACCCCATCACCGGCGCGGCCGACCACGGCGTGTCGGAAGCCATTTACCTCGACGACCCCGACGGCAACGGCGTGGAGCTGTACTGGGACCGGCCGCCGGCGCAGTGGCCGGTGGGGCCCGACGGCGGCGTGGCGATGTATACCCGCGCCCTCGACTTGAACGGGCTGCTGGCCGAAGCACCAGAATCGGAATAAGGCCGCAATCCTGCGCGGCGCGAGGGAACCGGCCGCCTTATCTTTGCGTCTCGAAATGCTCACCTCCCGTTCACTCATCACTCCCACCCCCCGCACATGATTATCGGCGTTCCCAAGGAAATCAAAAACAACGAAAACCGCGTGGGTCTCACGCCCGCTGGCGTGGCCGAACTGCGCAAGCACGGCCACTCGCTGCTGGTGCAAAGCACCGCCGGCGAAGGCTCGGGCTTCTCGGACGAGGAGTACCGGACGGCCGGGGCCACCCTGCTCCCGACCATCGCGGACGTGTATGAGCAGGCCGAGATGATTATCAAGGTGAAGGAGCCGATTGCGGAGGAATACCCGCTCATCAAGGAAAACCAGCTGCTGTTCACTTATTTCCACTTTGCCAGCGGCGAGGAGCTGACCCACGCCATGATAGCGCGCAAGGCCGTGTGCTTGGCCTATGAAACCGTGGAGCTCAGCAACCGCGCCCTGCCCCTGCTCATCCCGATGAGCGAAGTGGCCGGCCGCATGGCTCCGCAGGAAGGCGCCAAGTACCTGGAGAAGCCCCTGAAAGGCCGCGGCATTCTGTTGGGCGGCGTGCCCGGCGTGAAGCCCGCCAACGTGCTGGTGCTGGGCGGCGGCGTGGTGGGCACGCAGGCCGCAAAAGTGGCCGCCGGCCTCGGCGCACAGGTCACCATCATGGACGTGAGCCTGAACCGCCTGCGCGAGCTCGACGATTTCATGCCCAAGAACGTGGTGACGCAGTACTCCAACGAGTACAACATCCGCGAAGCCATTAAGACCTCGGACCTGATTGTGGGCGCGGTGCTGATTCCGGGCGCCAAGGCCCCGCACCTCATCACCCGCGACATGCTGAAGACCATGCGCCCCGGCACCGTGGTGGTGGACGTGGCCGTGGACCAGGGCGGCTGCATCGAAACCTGCCACCCCACGACGCACGAAAACCCGACTTTCATCATCGACGACGTGGTGCACTACTGCGTGGCCAACATGCCCGGCGCCGTGCCCTACACCAGCACCCTGGCCCTGACCAACGCCACCCTGCCCTACGCCGTGAAGCTGGCCAACCAGGGCTGGCAGGAGGCCTGCCGCCGCGATGAAGCCCTGCGCCTCGGCCTGAACGTGGTGCACGGCGAAGTGGTGTACAAAGGCGTGGCCGACGCTTGGGGCCTGCCCCTGGTGGACGTGGACTCGGTGCTAGAAGGCGCTGCGGTTTAGAATTGACTTTGTCATTGCGAGCGCAGCGCGGCAATCCGTCTTGGTTTCAGCCACCAGCTCAGCGATGTGAAAAAATAGCTTGATTCCCGTAAAAGCCCCAGCTCTACTCAGAGCCGGGGCTTTTCACAATAGAAAATTGGTCGCATTTAGAGGAAGGATTGCCGCGTTACGCTGCGCTCCACTCGCAATGACAGACGTTTCCTCCTGTAACACATGTTTCCTTCGCCCGCAATTCGCTTGCTGCTGCGCCGGCTGGCCCTGCTCATGGGGGCTTACACGCTGCTGCGGCTGGGGTTTTATTTGTTCAACCTGGGGCCGTTTCGCGGCATTGCGGGCGGCAAGGTGCTGCTGGCGTTCGTGCATGGGCTGCGCTACGACGTGTCGGCGCTGCTGTGGCTGAACCTGCCGCTGGTGCTGCTTTCGCTGCTGGTGCCGTTGCGCGCGCGGCGCGGGCAGCAGTGGCTCCGCGGGCTGTTTGTGGCGCTGAACATGCCGGGCTTGCTGCTGAATGTGATTGACTGGGAGTATTTTAAGTTTATCGGCCGGCGGCTGAGCAACGAGTTCAGCACGGTGGGCGATGATATTGCCCGCCAATCCGGGCAGATTGTGGAGCATTACTGGTACCTGTTGCTGCCGCTGGGGGGGCTGGTGTACCTGTTGTGGCAGCTGTGCCCCATGCCCCGCGCGGGCCTGCCAGCGACCCGCGTGCGCCAGGCCAGCTGGCTGCGGCGGGGCGCCGAGCTGGTGCTGCTGGTGGCGCTGGTGGTGCTGGGCCTGCGCGGGGGCTGGCAACTCAAGCCCCTGCGCACCGGCACGGCCTTTGAGCAGCAGCCCGCCGTGCTGGGCCACCTGGCCCTGAACAGTACCTTCACCGTCATCAAATCGGTGGACGAGGCCAAGGTGGAGCGGGTGAGTTTCTTTCCGGCAAACGCGGCCCTGCGCCCGCTGCTGGGCCAGCAAATAATTTCCAAACGGCCCGCGCCCGCCACGCCTGCCACGCCCGACAACGTGGTGCTGCTGCTGCTCGAAAGCTTCGGCTCGGAATACACCGGCGTGGAAAACGGCGGCCACGGCGGCTATACGCCCTTTTTCGACTCGCTGGCCACGGCCCCGGGCGCTTTGCTGATGCGCGAGAACTACGCCAACGGCCGCCGTTCCATCGAGGCGTTGCCGGCCGTGCTCTCCGGCCTGCCCTCGCTGATGGAGGAGCCCTTCATCACCTCCAGCTTCCAGACGGCGGAGCTGCATGGGCTGGGCGAAATTCTGGGCCGCCACGGGTACACCACGGCCATGTACCACGCCGGCAGCAACGGCACCATGGGCTTCGATATGTTTGCGGGCATCGCCGGCCTGCAGCATTACTACGGCCTGAAGGAATATCCCGGCGGCGCAAGCAGCCCCGATTACGACGGGCACTGGGGCATTTTCGACGAGCCCTACCTGCAGTACTTCGGCCGGCAGCTTTCGGCCACCAAGCCGCCGTTTTTCGCCACGCTATTCACGCTCAGCTCCCACGACCCATTCACGCTGCCGGGGCAGTATCAGGGTCGTTTTTTGAAGGGCACGCTGCCCATTCACCCCACCATCGCCTATGCGGATATGGCCCTGCGGCGGTTCTTTCAAACTGCCCGCCGGCAGCCGTGGTTTGCTCACACGCTGTTCGTGCTCACCGCCGACCACACCTCGCAGTCGGACCAGCCCGGCTACCTCAACCCGCTGGGCTACCACAAAACGCCGCTGCTGTTCTTTCGCCCCGGTACGCCGCTGCCACCCACCCACCCGCACCGCATCACCCAGCAAGCCGACGTGCCGGCCTCGGTGCTCGACGTGCTGGGGCTGCCGCAGGAACAGCAGCTGTTGCTGCCTTTCGGCTCGTCGGTGTTCGATGCGGCCAGCCCCGGCCGTGCCATTTTCCGCGATGGCGAATCGTATTATTTGGTGCACGCCGATTTCGTGACCGAGCTAACCGCCGACAACTCGGTGCGGCTTTATCCCTACCAAACCCATTTTATTCCGAACCAGCCGATGGCAAACCCCGACCCGGCGCTGGTGCGCAAGTACGGCAACGAGCTACGCACCTGCGTGCAATTTTACGTGAACGGGCTGCTGGATAACCGACTGTACAAGTAATGTACGCTGACCTTATCCGACTGAAGTGGTTTTGAAGTTTGGTGTTTCCACCGTTTTCCTGAACCTTAATAATCAGAAGATTATACTTGTTGCCTTATGATAGACTTGCAGAATTGGTGCATCGTTCCTGAAGCGTTACCGGGTTATAAAGCAGAAGCTTGGAACCCAGATATCTTCCAAGAAGTGGGTGATGGGAAATATGGGGTGTATTTCTACAATATTGATGAAGCCCGTATGAGCGACTACTACGCAAGAGTTGCCATCTTTCAGAATCAGACTCATCCGGTCCTGCTGGTCCAATCCCAAACGGTGTGGATTAAATTAAATAGCGTCGTGGATGGCGCCGTTTCGGTTCGCTACTTAGAAGCACCCGATTGCTTGCTTTTTCGCATACCCGCTTACGCGGCGCATTCGCCTAAACACGTTCAGCCCTTTCTCTTACTCAATCTCTCCAACAGGCTTTTTGCCTTTGTTGCTTGGGACGACTCGTCGGGCTACTATAGTTTCCAGGCGCTGGACCAAACCCATCTTCAAGTAGTTGAAGTACAATCTGAATACTTAGCAAGGTGGAAAGGACGCCTGCGAACAGATGAAATTATTAGCTTACCAGAATTGCCTTGGTATTCTCTCGACGAGTTTGATGCTGCCTACGCGCGCTATCATCAAGAGCTGTGAAACATCGATTTGCTCAATCTGCTAAACTACCACATATAGCAAATATTACGGCGCCATTTACCAGTCACGACATCGACCGAGTTTAATTAACTCATTTACATATCAAAGTTAAAAAAACTCAGATAGGAAACCAGTTGCCTAA